>Ga0265780_10005237_pt1 | contig 16467 bp, 15 predicted proteins | sample P1T30metagenome_FD_192432 | JGI IMG/M metagenome (GOLD analysis project Ga0265780, IMG submission 192432) | Plant litter microbial communities from East Loma Ridge, Irvine, California - P1 T30 | ecosystem: Environmental > Terrestrial > Plant litter > Unclassified | place: USA: California... | reverse complement strand
CAGGGACAGCAGGGGAGTGAGGCGAACCAAGGGCATGGAAGTCTCCTGATTATTATTTGATAGCCGATTCTAGTTTGGTCGGGCCAATTTCGCAAGGTGGCTCTACCGATCAATGATTGGCTACGTCTGTGGAGATAAGATGTCAGACAACTGAGATGATTGTCATCGATCCGCGTATAATTCCCTCATCCAATACTAGTACATCATCATGACGCTTCCACAACGCAAGCACCGCAATCTCGCCCAAGGTGTGGTCGAGCACATCAGCAGTACCATCCGCCAGGGCGCGCTCAAGCCGGGCGACAAGCTGCCGACCGAGTCGTCGCTGATGACCCAGCACGGCGTCAGCCGCACGGTGGTGCGCGAGGCGATTTCGCACCTGCAGGCGTCCGGCTTCGTGCAGACCCGGCATGGCATCGGCACCTTCGTGATCGAGCGCCAGCAGACTGGACTCGGGCTCGACGCCGAGAACATCCTGACCTTGCGCGACGTGCTGTCCGTTCTCGAATTGCGTATCGGCGTGGAGACTGAAACGGCGGGCCTGGCGGCCGGCCGCCGCAGTGAAGACCAGGTCGACGAGCTGGCCGGCGCGTTGCGCGAGATGCAGCAGGCGATGGCCGAGGGCAGGTCGGCGGTGGAGGCCGACAAGCGTTTCCACCTGCTGATCGCCCAGGCTACCGGCAACCGTTATTTCGTCGATATTCTTGAACAGCTGGGCAATGCGATCATCCCGCGTGCGCGCCTGGATACGCCCAAGCTGGAGCAGGACAAGCCGGCCGATTTCCTCGAGCGCGTCAGCCGCGAGCACGACGATATCTTCCGCGCCATCGAGCGGCGCGATGCGGAAGCCGCGCGCGCCGCAATGCGCACCCATCTGTCGAACAGCCGTGAACGCCTGGTGCAAGCCCAGCGCCGCCTGGAAGCGACCCTGAACTGAAGATTTGCGCATTTATCGCTTGCAGTCACTCATCTTAGGTTGTACGATGACTTACAACATGATTCATCGCTACACTTTTTCGTCCAACACCTAGACCTACGGAGACCAGCAATATGCAACCTAATGAACTCAAGCAAGTCCTGTCGCACGGCCTGCTGTCCTTCCCGATCACCGACTTCGACGCGCAAGGCGAGTTCGACCCTAAAGGCTATGCGGCCCGCCTCGAATGGCTGGCGCCGTTCGGCGCGACCGCGCTGTTCGCAGCCGGCGGCACCGGTGAATATTTCTCGCTGCACGGTGAAGAATATGGCCAGATTATCAAGACCGCGGTCGACACCTGCGCCGGCGTGGTGCCGATCCTGGCCGGCTGCGGCGGTCCGACCCGCACCGCGATCGCACACGCACAGGAAGCCGAGCGCCAGGGCGCCAAGGGCCTGCTGCTGCTGCCGCACTACCTGACCGAAGCCAGCCAGGACGGCCTGGTCGCCCACGTCGAAGCGGTGTGCCGCTCGGTCAAGATCGGCGTCGTGGTGTACAACCGCGCCAACTGCCGCCTGACCCCTGATTCGCTGGAAAAGCTGGCCGACCGCTGCCCGAACCTGATCGGCTTCAAGGACGGCAATGGCGACATCGAACTGATGGTCTCAATCTGGCGCCGCCTGGGCGATCGCTTCAGCTACCTGGGCGGCCTGCCGACCGCCGAAATCTACGCCGGCGCCTACAAGGCCCTGGGTACCCCTGTGTACTCGTCGGCCGTGTTCAACTTCGTGCCGCAACTGGCGATGGACTTCTACCACGCCACCGCCGCCGACGACTTCGCCACCACCAACCGCCTGATCGACGATTTCTTCCTGCCTTACCTCGAGATCCGCAACCGCAAGGCCGGCTACGCGGTCAGCATCGTCAAGGCCGGCGCGCGCCTGGTCGGCCATGGCGCCGGTCCCGTGCGTCCACCGCTGACCGACCTGACGGCCGAAGAAGACCAGATGCTGCTGGACCTGCTGAAAAAGAACGGAGTCCTGTAATCATGACGATTCTCGGTGAAATGATCATCGGCCAGCAGTGCGTGCGCGGCACGGGCGGCGAGGCCTTCGGCTTCAACCCGGCCACCCGCGCCGACCTGCAGCCGGGCTTCGGCCTGGCAACCGGCGACGACGTCGAGCGCGCCTGCGCGCTGGCAGCCCAAGCCTTCGACCCATACCGCGCGCTGCCGCTCGAACAGCGTGCGCGCTTTTTGGAAGCGATCGCCGAACAGATCCTGGCCGTCGGCCCGGAACTGATCGAGCGCGCCATGCAAGAGACCGGCCTGCCGCAGGCGCGCCTGGAAGGTGAGCGGATGCGCACCGTGACTCAGCTGCGCCTGTTCGCCAAGGTGGTGCGCGACGGTTACTTCCTGGATGCGACCATCGACAGCGCGCTGCCCGATCGCACCCCGCCACGGCCCGATCTGCGCCTGCGCAAGATCGGCCTCGGCCCGGTGGTGGTCTTCGGCGCCAGCAACTTCCCGCTGGCGTTCTCGGTCGCCGGTGGCGACACCGCGTCCGCGCTGGCTGCCGGTTGCCCGGTGGTGGTCAAGGCCCATGCCGCCCACCCCGGCACCTCGGAACTGGTCGGCCGCGCCGTCCAGCAGGCAGCGAAAGAAGCGGGCATGCCGGAAGGCGTGTTCTCGATGCTGTTCGGCGATGGCCGCACGGTAGGCCAGCAACTGGTGTCGCACCCTGCGGTCAAGGCGGTCGGCTTCACCGGTTCGCGCCAGGGCGGCACCGCGCTGATGCGCACCGCCGCCGGCCGTGACGAACCGATCCCCGTCTACGCTGAAATGAGCAGCGTCAATCCGGTGTTCCTGCTGCCAGGCGCGCTGCAGGCCGGCGGCGCCGGCCTGGCCCAGGGCTTTGTCGATTCGCTGACCCTCGGCGTCGGTCAGTTCTGCACCAATCCCGGCTTGGTGTTCGCAGTCGAAGGCGCCGACCTGGACGCCTTCATCGAAGCGGCCGGCGCAGCGCTGGCGGGCAAGGGCGCCGGCACCATGCTGACCGCCGGCATCCACGAGGCATACAACACCGGCGTCGCTAAATTCGGCAAGGTCGAAGGTCTGCAGCTGGTGGCCCAGGGCGGCGAGCAGGGCACCGGTTGCGCGGCGCGCGCCGCGCTGTATGTGTGCGATGCCGCCACCTATCTCGGTAACGCGGCGCTGGAAGATGAAGTCTTCGGCCCGGCCGCGGTGCTGGTGCGCTTCAAGGACGCCGAGCAGCTGCTCAAGGCTGCCGAACACTTGCACGGCCAGCTGACCGCCACCGTTCACGCCCAGTCGCCAGACCACGCGCTGGCAGGTTCGCTCCTGACGATCCTCGAACGCAAGGCGGGCCGTGTGCTGTTCAACGGTTTCCCGACCGGCGTCGAAGTGGCGCACGCGATGGTCCATGGCGGTCCGTTCCCGGCCACCAGCGACAGCCGCAGCACCTCGGTCGGCGCCAGCGCGATCGATCGCTTCCTGCGTCCGGTGTGCTACCAGAATGTCCCGGCCAACCTGCTGCCGGAAGCACTGCGCGACGACAATCCTCTGGTCCTGTCGCGCCTGCAGGATGGCGCCTTGCAGCTTGGAGGAAAAGCGTAACGCGATAGTTTCGATTGCCGTACCAGCCGGGGGAGACACCGGCTGTTTTAACTTGTAAAGAACTGATCACCATGAATCAGCAAGTCATCGACCTCGCACCGGCACAGACGGTAGTGGGCAAGTATCGCTGGACGATTTGCGCACTGCTGTTTTTCGCCACCACCATCAATTACCTGGACCGCCAGGTCCTGAGCCTGCTCGCGCCAATGTTGTCGGCCGAATTCGGCTGGTCCAACACCGACTACGCCAACATCGCAGCCACCTTCCAGTTCGTGTACGCGATCTCGATGCTGTTCGCCGGCCGCGTGATCGACCGCATGGGTACCAAGCGCGCCTATGTGCTGGCAATCGTGGTCTGGTCGCTCGGCGCCATCGCCCACGCCTACGCGATCTGGATCGGCGAGGCGGTCAACACCGTGTTCACTTCCATCGGGCTGGCCGTAGTGCCGGTATCGATTGCAGGCTTCATGATCGGGCGTGCGATCCTGGCGATCGGCGAAGCCGGCAACTTCCCGGCTGCGATCAAGGCCACCGCCGAATACTTCCCCAAGCGTGAGCGTTCGTTCGCGACCGGCATCTTCAACTCGGGCGCCAACGTCGGCGCCATCCTGGCCCCGCTGTCGGTGCCGCTGATCGCCGAATACTGGGGCTGGCAGGCCGCCTTCATCGTGATCGGCGGGATCGGCTTTTTCTGGATGGGCGCCTGGATCTGGCTGTACGACGTGCCGGAGCGCTCGCCGCGCGTGGGCGCGGCCGAACTGGCTTATATCAACAGCGATGCGGGCACCAACCCGGCCGCGGTCGACAACACCAAGGTCGTCAAGAGCTCGTGGTTCAAGCTGCTGGGCTACCGCCAGACCTGGGCCTTCGTCGCCGGTAAATTCCTGACCGACGGCGTGTGGTGGTTCTTCCTGTTCTGGCTGCCCAAGTACATGTCGGCGCAGTACGGCCTGTCGCCCACCGCCATGATCCTGCCGCTCGCGGTCCTGTACAGCATGACGATGGTGGGTAGTATCGGCGGCGGCTGGTTGCCGACCTACTTCCTCAACCGCGGCGCCGACATCTACCAGGGCCGCATGCGCGCCATGCTGTTGATCGCCCTGTTCCCGCTGGTGGTGCTGGCGGCGCAACCGCTCGGTTACCTCGGCTTCTGGTTCCCGGTGATCCTGATCGGCGTCGGCGCCTCCGCCCACCAAGCCTGGTCGGCCAACCTGTTCACGACGGTGTCGGACATGTTCCCGAAACACAGCGTGGGTTCGGTGGTGGGCATCGGCGGCATGGCCGGCGGCCTGGGCGGCGTGCTGCTGACCAAGCTCGGTGGCTGGCTGTTCGACTACTACGGTGCGCTGGGCCAGCTGTCGACCGGGTATATGATCATGTTCTCGATCTGCGCGCTGGCCTATCTGGTGGCCTGGTGCGTGATGAAGGCACTGGTGCCGCAACACCGCGAAATCAAGGACTTGTAAGGATGTCGATGGAAATGGAAATCGTCGCCGGCGTGCACTGCGCAACCGGTGAAAGCCCGATGTGGCATGCGGGGGAGCAGGCCTGGTACTGGGTCGACATTCCCGCCCGCCGCGTCTGGCGGCTGGACCACGCCAGCGGAGAACTGCGCCGCTGGCTGGCGCCGGAGATGGTGGCCTGCATTGCGGCGCACAGCGGCGGGGGGCTGATCGCGGGGATGGAAACCGGGATCTTCCACCTCGCGCTGAACGACGACGGCACGGTGGTCGCGCGCCGCCTCGATGCGCCGCCGGTCTCCGAGCTGGGCGAGGGCATGCGCTTCAATGACGGCCGCTGCGATCGGCAGGGGCGGTTCTGGAGCGGCACCATGTTCATGGACATGGGGGCGGCGCGCGCGGTTGGCGGGCTGTATCGCTATTCGTCGCGGGAAGGCCTGCATGGGCCGGTGGTGGCGAACATGCTGACCCAGAACGGGCTGGCCTGGTCACCAGATGGCAAGACCATGTACTTGTCCGACTCGCATCCGCAGCGCCGCCTGGTGTGGGCGTATGACTACGATGTCGACGCCGGCCTGCCGCATGGCGAGCGGGTGTTCCTCGACCTGACTGGGCAGAAGGGGCGGCCTGATGGGGCGGCGGTCGATGCCGATGGGTGCTACTGGACCTGCGCCAATGATGGTGGTGTGCTGCAGCGGTATACGCCAGCGGGCAAGCTCGATCGCGAGCTCGAGCTGCCGATGGCCAAGCCGTCGATGTGTGCGTTCGGCGGGCCGGATCTCGACCTGTTGCTGGTGACGTCGATCGATCCGGGTACTGGGGGCGATGCTGGCGCAGTCGTCATGCTGCGGCCAGGCGTGACAGGGGTAGCCGAGACGCCGTTCGCGTAGGAATGGCGGCGTAGCCGCCAACCCTACAGGCCGAGTTGCGGAACGTTCCGACGCAGGAACGCCAGGTGGGCTTCGCGGGTCGCGGGCCCGTCGTAGCTCAGTATCGTCCATAGTTCTGACGCCTTCATCGATTGGCCCGGCGCCAGCTCGATATACGGCGCATGCACTTCCAATTCCAGCATCCCCTTGCCTGGAGCATCGCCATCAATGTCCTGATACAGCTCGACCTGGCCCTGGGCCGGGTGGATCGCCGCGCGCGGCTGATGGGCGAACTCGATTATCAGCACCTGGCCATCACGAAACGCCGCCAGCCAGCCGTGCGACGGCTGGACGAACAGCTTGCCCTTGCGCGCTGGTGCGCCGGCAGCGGGCAGGTCCAGCGACAGCACACCGCCATCGAGCGTGGTCTGCAGCGCCCCGGCCGGCTCGATGCGGATGTCTTCTCGCGCCGCCACTGGCACATAGGCCATCGTGTGCGCCGGCACCCGCGTATTGAACCAGATATCGCGAGCCGCGACCTTGCCAGTGCGGTTGGTGGCCTCGGCCTCCAGGCGCAGGCTGCCCGGCTGGTCCGGGACCAGGGCATAGCGCTTGCGCAGCCCGATGCCTGACACCGGGCTGGCCGGGCTGTCGAGCGTGATCGCGCCAGGCTGCTTGTCGACCAGCGAATACTTTGCAAGACTCAGCCACGGATCCGGCGGCCAGGTCGCCCGGGCCGCGGCGCGCGCCGGGTTCAAATCCTGGTGCACCCACCATTCACGCTGCGGTCCGATCCAAACCTCATGGCCCTGATAGCGGATGTAGCCGGATGTCGCGTCGGGCGGCACGGCGGGATCGCCGGCCGCCTCATCTATGAGCAGGAAGTTGGGTTTGCCTGCCAGCGCAAACGACAGCAGGCGGCCACCGGCGACTTCGGAGACGCGCGCCTGGACCACGCCATTGTCAAACTGATGCGCGGGCAGTTGGGCCGATGCGCTTGCAACGAAGGAAAAGCAGGCCAGGGCGATAGCGAGGCAGGACGGAGAAGGGCGTGGCATGAAGGGCGAGCGCTCGCTGGTCGTTGGGCTTCCCAGCATAGCAGAGCAGGGCGCGCCCTGGCAAAGCCCCGGCTACCCTGGAACGCGAACAAGCCGCGCAACCGGTTACCCGGCCTCGCGGCTTGCTTATATCAGGGAAGCGCGAAGATTACTTCGAAGCGTCCTGCATTTTTTCGCCAGCGCGTTCGACGCTACGACCAGCGGCGGCGGTTGCATCGCTGGCAGCATCCTTGGCTTCAGCGGCGGCTTCACGCGATTCCTGGCGCACTTCGGCGGTGGCGTTGTCGATACGGTCGCCAGCGCGATCGGCAGCAGCCGCTGCGCGGTCACCGGCGGCATCGATACGATCGCCTGCGCGTTCAGCCGCGGCGTCGGCAGCAGCCACGCCTTCACGCGTTTCTTCAGCGACGGCGCGGCCGGCGTTGTCGACGGCGGCGCCGGCTTCTTGCGCAGGGCCCATATTGTCGTTCTTGTTGCAGCCGGTGGCCAGGACGGCGACCGACAGCATGAGGGCGGAGAGGGCGATGGTGGTTTTCATGGTGTGCTCCTTAAAATAAATGTTGTCGTTTAGCTTACACCTACTGCTAATTTTTGACTCACGCCACGACCGCAATCGTGCGCGACAGGGGCATTACAACATTTCCAATACTCATCGGCTGTGCGCTAGATAACGTAACAACAATTCTGCGTGCGGGCTCAAGGTAGTCGGATCGGAAAAGCACACCCGAAGTTCCCGGTTGGCCCAGGTATCGTCGAGCGTCACGATGCCTACCGGCAGCTCGCGCATAAAACGGCTGGCGGCCGCCTCGGGCAGCATGGCGATGCCCGCGTCCTGCGCCACCAGCTGGGCGATGGCGTCGAAGCTGGGCGCCCGCACCCTGACCTTGAGCGGGCGGCCGCTCTGGACCGCGCGCGCCTCGATGAAGTGCTGCATCGGGCGCTCGGCCGGCAGGCAGACGAAAGAAAACTCGAAGGCGTCGCGCATCCGGGTCGCGGGCCGCATGGCCAGCGGGTGGCCGTTCGGTACCAGCAGCACCAGGCGGTCGGTGCGAAACGGCAGCGAGATCACGTCGCCGGTCGCCACATTGCCATCCAGGATACCGATCTCGATCTCGCCGTCGCGCACTGCTTGCAGCACGTCGCGGCTGGTGCGCTCGTCCAGCTGCAGGTCGACTTCCGGGTGATCGGCCAGGAACACCCCGAGCGCGGCCGGCAGGAAGGTGCTGATCGCCACCGTGGTGCCGGCCAGGCGCACCGTGCTGCGTTGTGGGCCGCGCAGCTCACGCACGGTATCGCGCAGCTGCTCCACTTCGCTCAGCACGCGCGCCGCGCGTTCGAGGATGAAGCGGCCGGCCGCGGTCGGCGTCATGCCGCCGGCCGAGCGGGTGAAGACGACGATGCCGCAATCGTTCTCGAAGCCGCGCAAGCGGTTGCTGGCCGCCGACAGCGCGATCGGGAAGCGTTCGGCGGCCTTACTGAGGCTTCCCGCATCGGCGATGGCCAGCAACAGGCGAAGATCGGTGAGGTCGAACTGCATGGGGTTTCTCGTGGCGCGAAGGCCGGGTCCAGGATTGACGCATTCTAGCGCGCCCGGTTTCGCGGCAGAATAAGGTCTTTACGATAAAGTGACAAGAATGAGTCCAACCCAGGTACGTTTGCGGCGCTGGTCACAGGATGGCCGCCTGTACGCGGTGCTGGCCGCCACCGGCTTCAGCATGAAAGCGGTGTTCGTCAAGCTGGGCTATGCGGCGGCCCCGGTCGACGCGCTCACGCTGCTGGCCCTGCGCATGGGGTTCGCGCTGCCGCTGTTCCTGTGGCTGGCCTGGTTGGCGCGCGACCCTGACGCCGCGCCGCTGTCGCTCAAGGATGGTGTACACATCGTGATCCTCGGTTTTCTCGGCTACTACCTGTCGAGCCTGTTCGATTTCTATGGGCTGGAAACCATCACGGCCGGGCTGGAGCGCCTGATCCTGTTCCTGTATCCGACCCTGGTGCTCCTGTTCCACGCCTGCCTCACGCGCCAGCGGCCGTCCGCGCGCACGCTGCAGGCGCTGGCGATCTGCTATCTGGGCCTGGGCATCGGCTTCGTGCACGACCTGCAGGTCACCGGCTGGAGCCGCGATGTGATGGTCGGATCAAGCTGGGTGTTTGCCAGCGCCGTTACCTATGCCTTGTACTATCTGGGCACCGGCGCGCTGGTGGCGCGGATCGGCTCCATGCGCCTGGCCGGGCTGGCCGGCAGCGCATCGTGCGTGTTCGTGCTGGGGCATTACCTGCTGGCCGGCGATCCGGCGTCCTTGCGCGAGCTGCCGCCCGCGGTCTGGCTCAATGGCGGCCTGATGGCGGTGGTGTCGACCGCATTGCCGATCTACTGGCTGGCGCTGGGCATCGACCGCATGGGCACCGCCCAGGCGGCGGCGGTGGGCAACCTGGGGCCGGTGCTGACCGTGTTCGCTTCCTGGCTGCTGCTGGGCGAGCCGCTGTCGGTGTACCAGCTGGGCGGCTTGGCGCTGGTGATCCTGGGTGTGTCGCGGCTCAAGCCGAAATCGTCGTCGGCCTCGTAGCGCGCTTTGTGCGACACAGAAACGCGCAATGCGCACCGGACCAGGCGTGCTTTCCGCGAACGGCACATGGTAAAACTCATGCTGAGTCATATTTCGATCAACAGCACCGGGAAACCATGAACATCACGTCATCCATGAAACTGTTGCCGACCCTGCTGGCCTTCAGCCTCTCTGGTGTGTACGGCGCCGCGCAAGCGGCGCCTCCGCAACACCCCTGGGCCGCGATGACGCAGGCGGATGCGGACTTCGTCACCGGCTGGATCGAACGCCAGTCCATTACGGCGATCTACCCGGACAAGCAGGCCTTCGCTGCGCAGCTGGCTGCGGCCAGGCGGGTGCTCGATGCCGAGTCGCTGCGCGTGAGCAGCTACGCCGGCTACCGTCACGCGCTCGGCCGTTTCGTCGGATCCCTGCAAGACCTGCATCTGCGCCTGAATCTCTCGCTCGTACCCGCGACCTATGAGTGGCCTGGTTTCCAGCTGGTCTACCGCGGCGGGCGCTACCTGGCGGTATCGAGCCAGGGACACCCGCTGGCCGGCCAGGAGGCGACCCACTGCGATGGCCGACCGTTGGCGGACTGGGTGAGCCAGGTCGCCACCTACGAGCAGCTCATCCCCGGCCTGGAATCGAGCGGGAACTGGGCGGGGCCGCTGGTGCTGCGCGATGGGGGCAGCCCCTTCGTCCCGCGCCCGCGCAGCTGCACCATTGGCGGGCGCGATGTGGTGCTCGAGTGGCAGCCGGTGGCCGCCAGCAAACTCGCGGCGGACCGCAGCGCCGCGACCGTGTTCCGGGACCGGGTCGCAGCCGCCACGCCATTTGGCGCCGACGGGGCCTGGGTGCGGCTCGGCTTCTTCGCGCCGCAGACGCAAGCCGAAGGCAAGGCCCTCAAGCAGCTGATCGCCGAGGCGCCGTCGCTGCGCGACAAGTCCGTCATCGTGCTCGACGTACGCGGCAATGGCGGCGGCCCCTATGAATGGTTCATGGGATTCCTGCGCGCGCTGTACGGCACTGACTACGCCGATGTCCACGCGCGTTCGCGGCTCGGGATTGCGCATGTATCACGGGCTACGCCCGAGATTCTTGCATATTTCAAGAGCATTCGCGCGACCGAGACGGATGCGCTGGCACCACCCCCTGACGGCACGCCGTTCGATCCCCACTATGTGAAGTACGAGCGCGCGCTGGCGTCGGGCCAGGCTGTGTTCGTCACCCCGAAGAATGCGCGGGCAGTGCCGCTGCCGAAAGGAACACCGGTCAACCCGGTGAAAGCCAGGGTGCTGGTGCTGACCGATTACAACTGCGGCAGCGCCTGCATTGTGTTCGTCGATGAAATGAAACGGTTCCCGGGCGTCGAGCAGATCGGCGTCGAGACCGGGATCGACTCGCGCACCGGCACCAGTTTCAGTGCGCCGCTGCCGAGCGGGAATGGCACGATCGACGTCCCCGTTGTGACACGCGACGGACGTGAACGTGGCGACAATATCCCGCACCGACCGGAGCGTCTGTTTACAGGCAATATCACCGACACCGCCGCGGTCCAGGCGTGGATCAGGGACGAGGTCCTGGGCGAGAAGGGTCAGGCTCGCGCGGGGCGGTGACGGCGAACAGTCCCGCACCTGTCCAGCGCGGCCGCGAACAGGCGGCGCGCGCTGCGATGGCTTTGTCCGCATACGCGGGTCCCAGCGCGCGCAACAGGCGCGGAAAAGCGCGGCAATAGGTCGACTGGATGCCCGCGAGGCGGGCCAGTTGCGCGTACTCGATGATGGAGCCGGTCGGCACGGCATCGAGCACCTGGGCGATGCGCAGGCGCCAGTCGTCGGACCAGGCGGGGAAGTGCTGACCGAGCTCGCGCACCGGGTCGCCGGTGTGAATGACGCCGCCTTCGATCACGCGCGCCATGATCCCGCGCCGCGTGCCCACCCTTGCGGCCAGCCGTTCGCCATGCAGGTCGAGCCGGCCGCAGGCTTCGCAGGTGAACATCAGCCGCACGGTTGCGTCGGTCCCGATCCGCAGCACGGTCCCGGATGGCAGATGGTCGATCTCGTCGCCGAGCAGGAGGTTTTCGCGCAGCGCTTGCGGCCGCAGGCCGAGGGCGGCGTAACTGGCGCTGGAGGCCAGCAGCAGCTGGCGCGGGGACGACGGATCGAGATGGCGGTCGCCCTCGGCGCCGCCGTCCGTCAGCCGCATGCTCTCGACCCCCACTGGCGCGGGCGCACCGGGCGGGCGGATCGACAGGGCGGCGATCACCGATCGATCAACTCAAGGCGCGGCGTGCAGCGCGCGCGCTGCTTCGCGGTACTTGGCGGCATTGGGCACGTCGGTCCATGCCGGCTTGTTGCTGTCGTTGGCGATGTCCTTGAGCGCGACGGCGATCATGCGGTTGACCTTCGCCATATTGTCGTAGTCGATCTTGTCCCAGGTGTCGTCCTTGCCGTGGTAGTCGGGGAAGCCGAACGCCACGCACAGCGTATGGGCCGGCACGCCGGCATCGGCCAGCGCCTGGTTGTCGCTGCGCGCGAAATAGCGGTCGCTATTGGTCGGGTGCTTCCAGAAGCGGATGCCGGTGCGTTCGCCGGCGCGCTGCAAGGTGGTGCCGACGGTCGAATAGTCGTAGCCGGTCATGGTCGCCGAACTCACTTGCGCGCCTTCGCTGTCGTCGGTGCGGCCCAACTGCTCGAGGTTCAGGTTCATTACCGTGTCCTTGAGCGGGAACACCGGATTCCTGGCGTAGTAGCGCGAGCCGAGCAGGCCCAGTTCTTCGCCGAACAGCGCGACGAACACGATGCTGCGGCGCGGACGCTCCTTCTGCGCCGCCATCGCAGCGGCGATCTCGATCACCGACACGGTGCCGCTGCCATCGTCGTTGGCGCCGTTGAAGATCTCGCCATCGCGGATGCCCAGGTGATCGTAGTGGGCGCTGAGCATCACGTAGGTGCTTCTGAGTTGCGGGTCGGATCCACGCAATACGCCGATCACATTGCGCAGCTTGACCGGGCCGACGTTCGGCGCCACGACCTTGGCCGCTACGCTCGCGCCGGGCTGTTCCAGGCTGGTAGCGATGTCCGCCGCATGCAGCAGCACGACCGGCGGGCCATTCTTGGCCACCGGCTGGCTCGGGTCGATCAGCCAGCCGCCCTGGGTACGGCCATGGCGGCGTTCGCGGTCAATCATCACGATCAGCGCCGGTTTGCTCTGCAGCTTCGATTGCAGTACGCCGGCCGCGCCGGGGATCGCCGCAGCCGGTACCACCAGCACCTTGCCGTCGGCGGCGCTCTTGTCGTCCAGCGCCTGTTGCCACTGCATGAACACGGCCGGCGTTTTCGTCAGGTTCACCGGATCGATGAAGTTGGCCGAGGCGCCGCCCAGTGGCACCAGGGCGGTCTTGCCGCCGGCCGTCACCGTGAGCGTGATGTCCTTCTCGCCGCGGCTGGCGTATTGCCAGTTGGCGGTCTGGTAGTAGCCGTCGTCGCCGGCCGCTTCGAGGCCGGCGCGGCGAAACTGGGCCGCGATGTATTCGGCAGCAAGGTCGACCCCGCGCGAGGGCGTGCCGCGCCCTTCGAGCAGGTCGGACGACAGGAAGGACAGGTGGCCGCGCAGCGAATCGGCCGAGATGTGCGCGGTCAGCGCATCATGGGCGGCGGCGCGGGGCGCTTCGGCCTGGACCGCACAGCCGGCCAGGGCCAGGGTGACGGACAGCGAAAGGGCGGAGACTAGGTAACGCATGCGAAGACTTCCTCGGTGTGGAGAAAATTGCAATATGACATGTGCGGCAATTGCGGTCAATCGCCCGCGGTGACGGGCGTTTGCATGGCGATTCGCATAAGCTTGTATTTATTTATTCGTCAGGCATGGCATTTCTAGCAGGCATTATCCGTCTTCCACAGGATTTCACCGAGTATTCAGTCATGAAACTTTCGCAGCACCGCACCCCATCCAACCGCCCGGCGCGCATGCCGGACATGGTGGGACCGTGCTGTCGAATGCTGTCGTACGAAGCACGCTGGCGCCTGGCCGGGCGCTGACCGAGGGCGCCGGCAACGCCTTCTTCGACTTTACCAGGGCGACCCGCGTGGCCGGGTGGCGTCGGTCAGGGTCAATGACGGTTTCCAGGGTAGACCCACTGGCGCAGCGCTTTCGGTCGAACCGGCAGCCGCTTCGCGCCATCCTTTCTTCGATTCGTCGCGCGCCGGCTTGCCGGGCGTGCGGCTGCTGGGCACAATGGCTTTTATCCTGTCGATTCGCGAAGGCCTGCCAGCATGTCCAGCCTAACCTTGCCCATCCACACCCGGCGGCTCTCGCGGTCAAGACGCCTGCTGGCGGACCTGCCGCTGTCGATCGGCATCAGCGCGCTGCTGGCAGTCTTTATCGGCCTCGTATCCGGCCGTTTCCTGGAGAACCTGCTGGTCTCGATCATGATCGGCACCATCTCCTTCACCGTGGTCAATGGGGGCCGCCTGCTGTTCTGGGACCGGCCCGACTGGGGCGTGCGCGAATGGGCGCCGTTCATGGCGCTGGCCGTGGTGGCGGCGCCGGTGGCGCACTTCTGTGGCCTGTACCTCGCCGGGCTGCTGCTCGGCATCCGCACGCCGACGCTGGCCGAGTATCCGACAGTGGAGCGCGTCAGCATGGTCCTGTTCACGCTGCTGGGCACGACGCTGATGGTCATGCTGGTCATGAATCGCGAGCGGATACGCCGCGTCGAGGAAGAGCACGCCCAGGCCCGGCTGCGCGCCGAGATCGTCGAGCGCCAGGCCTTGCAGTCGCAACTGCGGCTGCTGCAGGCCCAGATCGAACCGCATATGCTGTTCAATACGCTGGCCAACCTGCAGGGCCTGATCGCCCTGGACCCGGGCCGTGCCAGTGAGATGCTCGACCAGCTGATCCAGTACCTGCGCGCCACCCTGAGCGTCTCGCGTTCCGAGACCACCACCCTGGAGCAGGAGTTCGGCGCGATGCAGGCCTACCTGGGCCTGATGGGCGTGCGCATGGGCGAGCGGCTGGCCTACCGCCTCGAGCTGCCACCTGAACTGCGGGCCGCGCGCCTGCCCACCATGCTGCTGCAGCCGCTGGTGGAAAACGCCATCGTGCACGGGCTGGAGCCCAAGGTCGACGGCGGCGAGGTGGTGGTCACGGCCATCGCCCGCAGTGACAGCCTCGAGATCGAGGTGCGCGACAGCGGTCTCGGTCTGGGCCAGCGGCCTTCGCGCCGCGGCGGAGGCGGGGTCGGCGTCTCGACCACCCGCGAGCGCCTGGAAGTCTTGTACGGCGCACGCGCCGCGATTACGCTGTCGCCAGCCGAACCGCAAGGCACGCTGGCCCGATTGACACTTCCATTGAGGATGACCGCATGACCCGCGCCCTGATTGCAGAAGACGAACCGATCCTCGCTGCGACCCTGGCCAAGACCTTGCTTGGCTTATGGCCCGAACTCGAGATCGTGGCTACCGCGCCTAACGGCCTGGCAGCGGTGGAGCAGGGCCTGGCGCTGCGGCCGGACATCCTGTTTCTCGATATCCGCATGCCGGGCCAGACCGGGCTCGAGGCGGCCGAGGAACTGGCCGAGCGCTGGGAGGGGCCGCAACCGTTTCCGCACATCGTGTTCGTGACGGCGTTCGACGATTACGCGGTCGAGGCCTTCGAGCGTGCGGCGGTCGATTATGTGCTCAAGCCGGTCAGTAGTGGACGGCTGGGCAGGACGGTGGAGCGTCTGCGAGGTCTGGTTAACGCCCAGCGCGCGCCGGCCGTGGATGTGGCGGGGGCAGAATCATTGGGACAGCTGCTGGGCCAACTGCAGGCGCTGTTACCGGCTGCGGTCGCGACCGAGCGCCTGAGCGTGGTGCGTGCGGCGGTGGGTAATGTGGTGCGCATGATTCCGGTGGCCGACGTGGTGTATTTCCAGGCGGTCGACAAATACGTGAACGTGGTGACGGCCGAGAGCGAGGCGCTGATCCGGATGCCGTTGAAGGATTTGCTGCCGCAACTCGATCCGGCGCAGTTTCGGCAGGTTAGTCGGAGCATGGTGGTCAATATGGCGTGTGTGGCGAGCGCGGGGCGGGATGAGCTGGGCAAGGTGACGCTGAATTTGCGCGGGCGGACTGACAAACCGCGGGTTAGTCCGGTGTATGCGCATTTGTTCAGGCAGATGTAGCTGGCTCGCCTGGCTTCGTTATTCGACTTCCGGGAAGAAAATCACACGGTCGACATCGCCATTATTCTTATTGGTCAAAAAGACCAGAAGATAGCCCTTTCCGTACATGCTTTCCACAGTAGCCGGCCCGACGAAGTAGGCAGGATTCGTGTCGTAGTCGAAGTAGCCGGTGGGTTCGCCTAACAGTGCCTCGATCTCTTTGCGATGCAAGGAATTCAGGTCATACTTTTTCAGCAGGGATGCAGTCATCTCGCCGCGCTGCAAGTCTGTCGCTTTGGCCCAGGTTTCAGGCGTGAACTCCCGCGCCCCAAGTTTCTTGGACTGATCTTCAATGGAGTTCCAACAGCCCGAAAGGAAGACTGCGAATAGTGCAACTAACAGATGCGCTCGCACTTTCGATTCACCGTTTGATTACTTTAAGCAGGCCCGCTTTTCTACTGCACGCTTGATGATAAGAGCATGTTCTGGATACAGCAATAAATATACGTGCTCTTCAGTGGAAAGTTTTGCGAGCTGTCTGGCGATCGATAGCGGCATGCTGAAGCTTCAGAAGAGTGGCTCACTCGGCAGTATTTCATGCGTGCAGCGGCACGAATTTGCGGTCATCAAGAACTCTGCCAGTGGCTCACCATGTAGGCGTCCTCCGGGACATTGAGTAAAATGCCGTTTTTCGCCCAACCAGGTCACACGATGGAACTCCGCGCCGCTGCGCTGCACGCGCTGCTCGAAACCGATCCCGCCACCAAAGCCCAGGCTGTCGCCGCGCTGGCCGCCGCCGCCAAATCCGGCGGCGTGCGCATCGACAAGGAAGCGGAGA
>Ga0265780_10005236_pt1 | contig 16471 bp, 10 predicted proteins | sample P1T30metagenome_FD_192432 | JGI IMG/M metagenome (GOLD analysis project Ga0265780, IMG submission 192432) | Plant litter microbial communities from East Loma Ridge, Irvine, California - P1 T30 | ecosystem: Environmental > Terrestrial > Plant litter > Unclassified | place: USA: California... | reverse complement strand
ACTCATCCATGTGCAGAACGTGAACGCCTATCACCAGCGCCTGCGCGAATGGTTGTTGCCGTTTCACGGCGTCGCGTCGCGCTACCTGCCGAACTACCTGGGCTGGCGCCGCATGCTCGATGGCGGGAACATCACTTCTGCCGATCAATTGTTTCGCCTTGCAATCGGACCCATCCACAGCCAACGTTGACAGCGCCTTTTTATTGGCGCGTGATGCTCTTCACCGTCTGGTCGATGGTGTCACGGTCATCCTCGAAGCGGATCTTCACCGGATACCATTCCTGGCCCGGCGCCAGCCAGACTTCGACGCTGTCGCCGCGGCCGTCGCGCGGCTCGCGCTTGACGTGGATGGTGTCGAGTTCGCCCATGCCGGTACGGATTTTTTCCTGCTTAACCACCTTGAAGGTCCAGGGCTCTGCATCGCGCCGCCCGGCCACGATGAAGGTCCATTCGCTGCCCGGCTTGAACTTTGCCTCGCCGGCCGCGCGCGCCACCGAAGCCAATTGCCAGGTGATCGAGGCGCGGTCCTGCTCGCCGCCCTTCATGACGTAAGGCAGCTTGACGCCGGTAAAGCTGATCACCTTCTCGTCGCGCACGAAGGTGGTGGTGGTTGCGTCCTTGCGGTAGCGCTTTTCGGTAAAGGTATCCGGCGCCAGGCCGTAATCGTCGACCGCACCCTGGCTGCGGTACTCGTTCAGCTTGCCGAGCAGCTGTACTTTGGCCTCGACGTTGACGTCGTACTTGCCGTCGCCGGCGCGCCAGGTGATCAGGGCGTCGCCCTTCAGGCCGATGCTTTTCTGCTGGGCGTTCAGGTCGTAGGCCAGGTCGGCCGAGGGCGGCAATTCGACTGCGCGCTTGGCTGGTGCGGCGGGAGCGGCAATGGCAGTCGCGGCGGCAAGCGCCAGCAGGCCTGTCATCGCGGAACGCATGATTAGATTGCTTCTCATTATTACTTTCCTGTATCGCTTAAAGCTATATTATTCACCGTTTGCGTGGTCACTGCACCGTTAGCCTCCGTATTACGAATCCGCACCGGATACCAGCCATGCGCCGGCGCCAGCCAGACGTCCAGGCGCGAGCGGTAGGAGCCTTCTTTCGGCGGACGCGACAGATGCCAGGTTTGCAACTTGCCTAGCTTGGTGTCGATTTCTTCCTGGCCCACCACGACGAAGCGGAACACGGCGGCGTCGCGGTCTTCGCCGACCAGCATGTCTATGTTGCCGCTCAATTGTCCAACATCCCCGCGCGCGATGGCGGCCAGTTGCAATGGGACACTGGCCTTGTCCTGGGCGCCGGCCGCGAGGGGGAAGCTTTTTTGCGAGGCCGAGAAGCTGATCTTGTTGCCGCCCCAGTCGAAATGGGTGGCGGTGAGCGCGCGGCCGCGGCGCTTTTCCGTCATCTTGATCGGCGCAAAGCCGGTCGCGGCCACCGCGCCATCGCTGCTCAAGACAGCAAGGTTCACGCGCGTGAACACGACGCGAATGCCCGCCTCGAAATTGATGTGGTAGGTATCGTCGCGGTAGCTCCAGTCGAGCTGAGCCTCGCCGCTCCACTGGGTGCCATCCTTGTCGGTGCGCGCCACGTCCATCGTCATCTTCGCCGGCGGCGGCATGTCGACCTTGTAGCGGCGCGGTTCCGGCGCGGGTTCGGGAACGGGCGCAGGTTCGGGTGCGGGTTCAGGCGCAGGCGATGCCGCCAGCGCAGGCGCCGCCTCGCCTGCGGCCGGCATGCCTTCCCCCGTCCCGCCCGTGCCCGGCGCGACCGGCTGGCCGATGGCGTCGTCGGCCAGTACCGGACCGGGCTCAGGCAGCGGCGTGGGCGGCAGTTCGGGCAAAGGCGGCGGCGGCAGCGGTGCCGGCTGGGGCAAGGGCGCGGCATCGGGCGGTGGCGGCTTGGCCGGTTCCGTCAGCAGGCGCGTCTGCACCATGTCGGTCGCCGGCGGGATGATCGTGCGCGGCACACCGACATGGCCGCCCATCCAGGCAAACAGCAGCGCGTGCAGCAGCACGATCAGCGTGCCCAGCACCAGCGCGCGGCGCCGTCCGGCAATGTAGGAAGCGATACCCATGGGCCATAGTGTACCCGGCCACGTGCGCGCCTGCTGTCCAGCTGCTTCCAGTCTTTGAACGCGTCTCCTTTATCTGCTACGCTAGTCCAATAACCAACGGAGACCAAGCATGCTCAAACCACCATCGCAGAATGTGCCCGGCATGACGGATACGCTCGAGTTCGTAAAGAATCTGTGGGGCGGCATGAACGTTCCCGGCATGGGCATACCAGGCATGGGCGCCGGCGGCCTCGGCGGCGGCCTGTCCACGGACGAGCTCGACAAGCGGATCACTGACCTGAAGGCCGTGGAAAGCTGGCTGAACCTGAACCTGTCGATGCTGCGTACCTCGATCCAGGCCATGGAAGTGCAGCGCGGCACCATCGCCGCATTGAAATCGATGAGCGACAGCATGACCCAGGCGCTCAGCGGCCAGGGTAGCCAGGGCGGCGACCAGACGGCCTCGCTGCCGCCCTTCTCCGCCTTCTTCACCGCCAGCGGCGCGCCCGAGCCGGGCAGCAACACCCCAGGCGCCGGCGCCGACCCGGCCGCCGGGCCTGCTGCCAGCGCAGGCGGCGCAAGTGGTGCGGAAGCCGCGATGCCTGCCGCCGTCGCATGGTGGAATTTGCTGCAGGACCAGTTCCGCCAGGCTGTTGCAAGTGCGATGCCGCCAGATGGCGCTGCATCCACCGCCGCTGCCTCGGAAGCGCCGGCCGCCAGGGAGCAGCCCGTGAAAGAACCCACCGACATGGGCGCCCGCACAACCCGCACGAAAGCCGATAAAAGTTAAGTCTTCCGGCAATACTGTTTGCCGTTCGCCCGGCATTTGATTTGACGGGCATCACAAGCGCCCCAGCCATGCTGAACTGATCAGTACGGCTGGGGCGCTTGACATTCCATGCTTTCCCATCCGCACCTACTTTGCGGGAGGCAAGACATGGCCCATCTCGATTTTTCCCAATTGACGGTCGAGCAGGTAGGCGATCTGCGCCGCAAGCTCGAAAGCGCCGGCTGCACCGTGCCGCCCTGCGCGTCCACCCTGGAGGAACTGGCCGGCGCCATCGCCGCCTTCCGCAAGGCGCAGGGCATCGCCGCCAGCGGCCCGCTCGACGAAGCCACCTGGCGCCGCCTCGATGCGGTCAGCGGCAGCGTGTTCAGCGAAGTGTTCCAGAACGAACTCGATTTGCTGCGTCCGCGCCCGGATGGCGACGCCACGCAAGTCATGCCGGCCTCCAGCTGCGCACTGCTGCAGCGCTCGCACGATGGCACCCTGGCCGGCCTGGCGCTGTCGGGCGGCGGCGTACGCAGCGCCACCTTCAACCTCGGTGCCCTGCAGGCGCTGGCCGAATTGCGCCTGCTGCGCGACTTCGATTACCTGTCGACGGTATCCGGCGGCGGCTTCATTGGCGGCTGGCTGTCGAAATGCATCCGCGAGCGTCGCGGGGACGTGCGCCAAGTCGAGGCCATGCTCACGCAAGGCAGCGCTGGCCAGGCGGTTTCCTGCGAGCCGACCGAAATCCAGTTCCTGCGCCAGTACAGCAATTACCTGTCGCCGAAGAGCGGCACCTTCAGCGCCGACACCTGGACCCTGATCGGCACCTATGTGCGCAACACCTGCCTGAACCTGGCGATGCTGGTGGCCTGGCTCTGCGCGCTGCTCGTGCTGCCGCGCTTCGCGGTCTGGGGCGTACACCGCATCATTGGCCCGGGCGGGCGCTGGGCCGCCTGGTCGGATGCCGCCTGGCTGCTCGGCATCGCCCTGTTCCTGGTGTCCGTGTTCTGCATTGCGCTCTCCATTTCCAGCAAGCCGGAAAGCTCGCGCGGGCTGCGCCGCTTTCCGCTCGAGCAGGGCGCGGTCCTGGTGTGCATCAATTTGCCGCTGCTGGCGGCGGGCTTCCTGGTCAGCATCGGGCTGTGGCGCTACGGCGGCGCGGTGCCGGCGCTGTGGAACGACGGGCTGCCGGCGCGCTTTGCCGGCTGGGGCCTGGCCTGGCTGCTGGTGCCGGGGCTGGTGTATTTCATCGTCTGGGCATGCGGCTGGTACCTGGCGCACGACCGCACCAGCCCCTATCGGAATGCCGGCTACGTCATCTGCCTGGCCGGCGCGAGCGCGGTGCTGGCGGTATCGCTGGAGGCGGCGCTGGCCTTTGCGCCCGCCACCGTGGTCCAGCTGATGCCGCTTGCCAGCGCACGCATGCTGGCCTGGCCGGCGATCCCGATGCTGACGGTGGCGCTGCTGATCGGCGCCGCGGCGCTGGCGCTCGAGCGCCGCCTGGGGCGCTGCCGCTTTCCGGCCGACGTCTCGCGCGCCGAACTGCTGGAAGGCTTCAGCCACTTCGCCTGCGCCATCGGCGCGCTGGCGGTCGGCACCCTGCTGCTGCTGGTCGGTCTGGCCCTGCTGCCCGACCCGCAGCAGCACCCGATCCTGAACAACGCGATTGCCCTCTCCACCTTCGGCATGCCGCTGATGATGACGCTGTTCTCAGTGACCATGACACTGATGATCGGCCTGATCGGCCGCCTGTACAGCGACGCCAGCCGCGAGTGGTGGAGCCGCCAGGGCGCCTGGTCGTCGATCTTCTCGATCGGCTGGGTGATCATGTTCGGCGTCGCCTTCTTTGCCGCACCCCTGCTGCACTGGGCCTGGCTGACCTACGAGCCGATCGCGAATGCCGGCACCGCCGCCGGTTGGCTGGTGATGACCATCATCGGCCTGAAGGCGGGCAGCGGCAGCGCCACCGGTGCACCGGGCAGCAACTGCGCCAAGCGCGAACTGGCGGCGCGCCTGGCGCCCTACTTCTTTACCATCGGCGTGTTCATGCTGCTCTCGACCCTGGTCCAGGCCTGCGTCGCCATGCCCGACGTGCGCTGCCCCAAGCCCATAACGCTGCCCTGCGTGTACGCGGCCCACGCGAACGCCACCCTGGCCACCGATGGCGCCACGCTGCTGCTGGCGTTCGGACTCTTCCTCGGCGCCGCGCTGCTGCTCGGCTGGCGCGTGGACATCAACAAGTTCTCGCTCTACATGCTGTACCGGAACCGCCTGGTGCGCGCCTACTTCGGCGCCAGCAGCGGCACGCGCAAGCCGCATCCCTTCACCGGCTTCGACCCGGAAGACGACCCGCAGCTGGCCGACATGGCCGACCAGCGCCCCTACCACATCGTGAACACGGCGCTGAACCTGGTCAGCGGCGAAGAACTGGCCTGGCAGACGCGCAAGGCCGCCTGCTTTGCCTTCACGCCGCGCTACTGCGGCTTCGAGATGCCGCTGATGCCGGCGCAAGGACCGAAGCAGGGCCTGCGCGACGCCCAGCGCGGCGCCTACCGCCCGACGCGCGAATACGCCTCGAAGTCCGGCGCCGGCGACGACGACGCCAAGGTCCGCCTAGGCATGGCAGTGGCGATGTCGGGCGCCGCGGCCAGCCCGAACATGGGCACCCACTCGTCGCCGCCGCTGAATTTTCTGATGACGATGTTTAACGTGCGCCTCGGGCGCTGGTGCCCGAACCCGCGCAAGGCGGTGTGGACGCATTCCTCGCCGGGGATCGGCCTGTTTAGCCTGATCTCGGAACTGTTCGGGATGACGAATGCGGACGCGAACTACGTGTACCTGTCGGACGGCGGCCACTTCGAGAACCTCGGCATCTACGAACTGGTACGCCGCCGCTGCCGCCTGATCGTGGCGGTGGACGTGGCCAGCGACCGCGGCATGGCCTTCGAGGACCTCGGCAACGCGATCCGCAAGTGCGCTACCGACCTGCACGTGAACGTGGAGATCGACGTCTCGAAGATGGACCTGCTGCCCTCGACCAGCCTGTGCGGCGCCAGCTGCGCGGTGGGCACGGTGCGCTACAGCCACGTGGATGCGGGCGGCGTGGACGGAACGCTCCTGTACATCAAGCCGGCCATCGTGGGCTCGGAGAATGCCGATGTGCTCAACTACCGCAAGGCGCATCCCGATTACCCGCACCAGAGCACGGCGGACCAGTGGTTCGACGAGGCGCAGTTCGAGAGTTACCGGGCGCTGGGGCACCACATCACCAAGGCGGCGCTGGCCGGGGCGGCGGCGGCCTCGGAGCAGGCGGATGGGTCGCACGATGTGGCGAAGCTGTGTGCGCATTTGATGGGGGCGCATGGGTTGGCGCCGGTGCCAGCGCCCGCGCCAGTGCAGCCACCGCCGGGCAGCCGCGACGAATTCCGGTAACGTCGATATGGCATCCGGCCTTAACCGTACGGTGGGCACTCCGTGCCCACGCGGAACGACGCGTCGCGTTGACGCTTGAACGCGACGGTGGAATCATCAAACCCGACACGTTATCGCGGATCATCCGCATACGTCTCTGCTGGGCAAGTGGTTCGATGGCAACAGCGTCAACATGACGCAGATATCCGCGTGGGCACGGAGTGCCCACCGTACGGTTCAGGCTGCAGGCTCCGGTGGCGCCGGTGGTTCTTCCTCGGCCGCTGCTTCTTCGGCCTTCGGCACCAGCGCCGCCAATTGCTCCATCAACTGCGCAAACCGCTGCTGCCCCGGCTGCAGCTGGTCCACGTGGGCCAGCACCTCGTGCGCCTCGGCGGCCATCAGTTCGTCGTAGCCCTTTTCCTTCATGTGCGACACCAGCACCTGCGCCGCGTTGAACAGGATCCGCTGGTTGTTCGGCAGCTTGTTGCGCGCAGTGCGCATCCACGCCACTGCTTCGCCCAGCTTGCCCGTCTTCCAGAGCAGCACGCCCTGGTTCATCAGGTCCGACGCTTCCTTCTTCGCCGCGCGGATCAGCTCAGCGCCCTCCTCGCCCATGCGCGCCTTGTCGAAGATCGCCTGCACCTCGTCGAGCAGCACCGCGTTGTCGTGGTTGTTGCGCGCCACGTAGCACAGCAATTCGACCGGCGCATCCTTGACGCCGACCGCGAACAGCAAAGTCGCCATCTCCAGGCAGGTCGGCACGTCGGGCCGCTCGGGACGCGCATTCAGCTGCGTCTCCAGCTCGTCGCCGGCCTTGCGCGCATGGCGGTAGTCGCCGCTTTCGTGGTACACCAGCCCCTCGGTGATCTTGGCGCGCAAGGGCATGTCCGGATGCTCGGCACCGAACTCGCGCTGCGCCACCCCGAGCAGCACCAGCGCCTCCTTCGGATCGTTCTTCAAGCCACACACGCGCGCCAGCCCGAAGTAGGCGTCGGGCGTCCTGCGCACCGAGTACTCGCCGATCGCGATGCACTTGCGGAAGGCCTTTTCCGCCAGCGCCACGTTCCCCAGCTTCAGGCAGACCTTGCCAAGATTGCGCTGGCGCGGCACCGAGTTCGGCGACAGCTTGGTCGCCCGTTCAAGGATCGTGCAGGCCTCCTCGTACTTGCCCATGTGCTGGTAGACCTGGGCCAGCTGGTCATAGGCGTCGATGTAGTAGCGGTTTTCCGCGATCACGCCCAGGAACATCTGGCGCGCCTGTTCGAGTTCGCCGTTCACCATGCGGATCTTCGCCAGGCCGGAACGCGCCCACTGGTATTCGCGCCCGGCCAGCACGCGCTCGTAGGCTTCGCGCGCCTTTTCCGGCTCGCCGCTCTTTTCCATCAGGCGCGCCTTCATGCGCAGCAGCTCGGTCTCGTGCACGCGGCTGGCGGCGATCTGCTCGTCGCACAGGCGCGCCGCGCGTAGGTAGTCCTTCTCGGCATAGGCCTGGTCGATCGGGCGGAACACCTGCTTGCGGTGCCAGGCGCGGTTCAGGCGCGTGAGCAGCACGCCTTCGGTGATCGGCTTGACCAGGTAGGCGTCGGGCTGGTGCTCGGCCGCGCCCATCACGGATTCCACGCTCTTCTCGGCCGAGACCATCATCCACACGCTCGACGGCAAGAGAAAATTGCGCACCCGCGCTTCTTCCAGCACCTGCTGGCCGTTCTTGCCGTCGCCGAGATTGAAGTCGCACAGCACCACGTCGTAGCGCGTCTTGGCCAGCAAGGCGATCGCCTCGCCGCCGCTCGCGGCCTGGTCGATGTTGCGCGCGCCCAGGCTGCGCAAACTTTCGCGCAGCAGTTGGCGCACGCCGATGAAATCGTCGACCACCAAATAATTTTTGCCGGCCCAGTCGATCTGCTCGGCCTTGCGCTCCAGCGGGCTGTTCATGGCAGGGTCAGGATAAAGCAGCCGCCGCCCAGCAGGCCGCCGTTTTCCAGGCGCACCGCGCCATGGCGGCCGCGGTGGCGGTGCATGCGCGCGACTTCGCGCGCGAAGTACAGGCCCAGGCCGGCGCTGTTGGTGCGGAAGTCAACGCCGCTGGCCACGCCGCTCATCGCCTCGGCGCCGGCATCCAACAGGGCTTGCGGATAGCCGTCGCCGTTGTCCTCGACGCGGATTTCCAGCACCTCGTCGATTTGACTCAGCGCCAAGCGGATGCGGTCGCGCGTGTAGTTGACGGCGTTGTTGACGGCATGTGACACCACGCCGACGATCAGGTCTTCGTCCAGGTGCCAGATCAGGTCCGGGTCGACCTCGACCTCGAAAGCGATGCCGCGCGATTGCAGCAGCACCCGGCCGAGGGCCGCCACCTGCTCGGCCAGTTCGATGGCGGGGATCGGCTGGACGTCGAACGGGTATTCGGGCTGGCCGACCTGCTTGTACAAGGCCAGCAGCTGCATCAGGTTGTCGTTCAGGCGGCGTGTCTGGTACAGCATCTGCGCCATCTGCGCGAACTGCGGATCGGCGGTGTTGGCCTGGGATGCGGCGCCGTCGAGCAGGCGTTCGAGGGTTCCCGAGAGCACGCTGATCGAGTTCTTCATGTCGTGCGCGGTCGAGGCCAGGAACAGGGCGAGCTGCTGGGAGTGTTGGGTGTCGTCCATCGCCGGCGCCCTCCTTCCGGCGCAGAAAAGTTGCCACAGGCCAATTATACGCACAGAAACCTTCACGCTCGGCTTGCGCACACGCAGTTTATCCTGACGCAAGCAGCTGAGAACGACTGAGAAAACGTTGGCCTTGCTCAGGTGATAACAAATTCGTATGCTGAGGAAAACCCATTACCTGCTACTGGCTGCACGCAACCTGTCGTTACAATCGGGTGTCGAGTTTAATTGAAGATAGCTACAAGCAATTCTATGCATCGAGTTCTCGGCTTTAGCTGCCGTCAACAAGACATCACATGCGGTCATTCGCGAGGCCGAGGTTGCTGGGTACGTAAAGGCGGAATGAATAGTAACGTCGCGGCGGTAAGTGGATAGCTTATTTAATCTAGGGAGTTTGATGTTGCGTTTATGTCTATTCGTTCTGCTGATACCGACTGCTCTCTCCCATGCAAACGCTGAGACGGCTGGGTGTTACACCGTATTTATTGAGCGCACGCATGTTTCATCTCCGCAGTCAATCAAGTCGGAGCGTTTGGAGCGCGCGAAAGATGTGCGTCTAACCTCGAAAAGCGCTACCACACCTTGGACAAATGAAAACATCTATCAGGTACTTCCTTTGAGTTCCGCAGAGGCATTCAATTACCAGGCAGCTTATTGGCAATTGAAGCGAGGACGACTGTTCATAACTTGGAGCAACAATGGCCTTTCTGGTGTCGAGATGAAGTTGACGCCGACCGCAAACGGCTTCGAAGGAACGATTGAAAGTTTTTGGGATGTCGAGCCATTGCCGTCGTCGGACAAAAGACAGGCAATCCTGAGGCGCAGGCCATGCTGAAGATCGGTAATTGATCCTCTTTCCCAATACTGCCTTTCTGTCGGCTCCGGTTCCTGTAGCACGAGCGCACGCCGATCCGACACATGGCTGTCAATCGCCGCTTGCGGAGTCCAGCGGAAGGCAAACCCACGGCTCGTACATGATCACCGCATCGAGGAGCACACCCGGCTGGAAACAGACCTCGCCCCGCATCATCATGCTTTCGGGTACCTCCGCGGTATAAATGCCGTCTTCGGAAAGCTGGGCATACCGGGTGCGATAGCTGGACGCATCGCCGGCTTTGCCGGGCCGGTAACGCACCAGCGGCATGGCGTGCTGCGGGATGGGCAGGTCGAAACGCAGCGCAATGACGTATTCTTCATCCTGCTCGACCACGCTGCCCCGCGGCCGCGGAAGTTGCGCGATCTGGCGCGCATACGCGGACTCCAGCTGCTTCAGGCGGCGCGCATAATCGTCCAGCACGAGATCGAGGTCGAAGCGGGCCACCTGGAACGCCGTCTGCCACAAGACGTAGCCCTCGAGATCGCGCGGGAAGTCCTCGCTGGCCATGGCCCGCAGCAGCGTCCTGGGGGCGGTGGCGCCGTAGCGGTGCACCAGGACGTCGACCAGGATCGCGCCCAGTGGATACTTGAGGTTCTCGTCGACCGCGCCGATGAAGGCGGCTTGATCGGTCAGCTGGCGCGGCGTGACCAGCCGGCGTGCCGAGACGATGGCCGCCGCCAGCTCCTGCTGTTCATTCACGCCTGCGCCCCCGCCCCCCTGCTTGTCGAGTTTGTTTTCGATCCACGCGGCCAGGCCTTCGTTCAAGACCATCATGTGATCCAGCTGATGTGCACGGGCGCCGCCGGCCAGGCGCCTGGCGAACACGTGGGCCGTTTCATGCGCCAGGACAGACGTTGCGCTCTCGCCGTTCACGCTCATGCGGATGCGGTCGAGATAGGCGGTGCCGGCATGGTTCTCGATGGTGCCGGACAAATCGACGTCGATCGGCGCCCCGCCTTCGATGCCGAGCAGGGTAGCCACTGCGCCGAAAGTACGATCGGCCTCGTCGATCAGGGGGTGTACCCGCGCGCTGCTCAGGGCCGGATAGCTGAAGCTGTAGTGCTCCGTCGTGGCATGGGCGCTTGCAATGGGCGCGAATTCGAGGGCGTCCGCACGATTGCCGGCGCCACTTTCGTCCCCGTCTTCCTTGCCGTGCTCGACCAGCCGCGAGAAGCCTGCCACTGCCGCCGCCACCATCAGCGCAATACCAGCCCTGGCGAGCCAGCGCCGCAGCGCGCCACCATGCTGCACGCGCACGTGCACCTTGCCGGCGCTGCAAAACAAGGCAAAGGCAAGCGAAGCGAACAGCACCGCCGCCCCCAGCTGGGTCCAGATGGTGGCCATCGGCAGTTGCCAGGCGTTCCCGGTGAAGCGCAGGGTAAGCAGGTCGGCGGTGTTCAGGACCGCTGCCGACGGCATCGGGTCTTGCAGCAGCCTGATGCCGATCGCGCACAGCGCCAGCACCAGCCAGGCCACGTAACGCAGGAAACCGAGCAGCATCCCGGCGGTCAGCGCCACCAGCGTGACCAGGCAGCACAGGCCGAACATCGTCAGCAGCAAGGATGGCTGCAATGCGTAATCGAGCGAGCTGCGCGTGGCCAGGTGCAGGGCCGCGTTCAACAGCAGTGTGCCGGCGGGGAAGACCATCAACACCAGCATCGCCGCCTGCATTTTCGCCGCGAAAATCGTCCGGCGCCGTAATGGCAGGCCATCGAGGAAACCCAGGGTGCCGTCGTCGATCTCGCGCACGAGCAAATTGACGCCCATGGCAAAGCCCAGCAGGATTGGCAATATCGCCAGCTCGTCGGACAAGGACTGCAGGCGATCGGGGAAGGAGCGCGTGCCGAACGGAACCAGCAAGGCATCGACGAGATCGGCCAGCAAGACCGCGAACACGACAAACAGGAAGGGGCGCAGGCTGCGCAGCTCCTTGCGCAACAGTACGCGCGTCATTTCACCTCCCAGCGTTGCGCCGCCAGCCTGACGCTGCAGCCGAGCAGCGCGTCGCGCCGCTCCACTGCGGTGAACAGGCGCGTGCCGCGTGCGAACGAGGCCGGCAGCACCCCGGCGCGCGTGCTGTCGACCCGGGCCAGCGCCTCGGGCCGGATTTCTCCCTCCCAGGGCCCCAGCACGTGGTACAGGATGGAAAACGGCGGCGCTTCCCCAGCCGGCGGCCCGAAGCGGTAATGCACTTCGAATGCCTTTCCCGCCATGCGCTGCGCAGTGAATTGCGCCTTCGGCATGGCGATCCGGTCGAGCGTGGCGGCCATGCGCGCCTGCTCGGCGCCGAACAGGCGCTCGAACTGTTGGGTCAACATGGCCGGGTCCGGCGCGCCGGCCCCTGCCAGCAGCCGGGCGAAGCCGGGATCGAACAGCGAAGCGCGCGCGTCGCCCGGCGGACGCTCGGCCAGCACCGATTGGGCCAGTGCCCGGAAACGGGGCTCTCCGGTTTGCTGCGCCAGCGACGACACCATCCGCCATGCCAGCGCATCGGCCAGGCAGGGGCCGAGTTCCTCGCGCACGCTCAGCCACGCGTGCACAGCGCGCCCGGCGCTGCCGGGACGGGCCTGCAACAGGCGCGCCGCAAAGGCCGCACGCAGCGCCAACTTCTCCTGTTGCTGCGGCAAGTCGCGTGCGACCAGCCATTGCGCAAAGCCGTCCAGCAGCCAGCGGCGGTCTTCCGTGGCGGCGCGCTCGCGCGAATGCCATTCCATCCACGACGCCAATGCATACGCCCGGAAGCCTTCGCTGTCGAACGCGCTGTTGGTGAACGCCGCGCGCACCACTACCCCATCGGCATTCGGCAACACGGCGCGCTGGAAGGCGTCGCCATCGAGGGCATCGTCAGGCAGCGCCGTCAGTGCGGGAGGACCGGGCAGGGCCAGGAAATCCTGCAGGCGCGCCAGGTCGGACGACAGCGCATCGGCCAGGTGCTGGGCGGCGCCCGCGGATCCGCCGACACCCACCGCAACCGGCGGGCCGCCTGCGCTGCGCATCGCGTGCACCAGTTCGAAGGGCGGCTTCGGCTTGCGCCCATCGATCACGGTAAATCCCACGATCAGCGCCAGGAAGCTGATGGTGACGGCGGATTTTTCGCGCGCGCGCATACGGCGCGACAAGGCCACCACCAGCGAGCCCTCGGCGGACAGCGCCAGCGCGAACGTCGCCGCGACCAGCCCCGCGCCGATGGCGCAGGTAACCAGCACTGCCGACGCGGGCAGCGTCAGCCGTTCGTACACCATCGACTCCGCGACCAGGTAGAACGGCGGCCAGTTCTGGACGGCCGCCTGGCCGGCAGCGTTGACCGCCACCACGCACACGAACAGCAAGCCCCAGATGACGTAACGGTAACGGCCGGTCAATCCGACCGCAAAGGCCAGTGCGTAGCTGAACAGGACGAAACTGGCACTGCGGATGGCAACCATGGCCACGTAATGCGGCGTGAGCAAGGTCTTGCCGCGCGCAACGAGCAGGGCCGCGCCCAGGCATGCGGCCATGGCCAAGAACAGCAGCGCGGCCCCCAGCAGCCATTTGACAGCCAGCACCTGGGTTCGGCTAACCGGCAGGGTCTCCAGGAACAGTTGGGTGCGCCCCATGTATTCGCGGACCACCAGGCGGTTGGCCAGGACCAGCGCCATCAAGGGCGCCATCGTCACGACGATCTTCTGGTAGGCCACCATGGGGCTGCCCATCATCCCCGCACCCCATAGCGTCACCGCCTGGGCCAGCCCAAGCAACAGCAACATGGCCAGCAGCACCCAGCGGTGCTCGCGCAACTCCTTGTAGAGCAAGGCGCGCATCAGGCAGGCACGCTGTCGGTGCGGGCAAAGGCCAGGAAAATGTCTTCCAGCGAGAGGGTCTCGACCAGCGTGCCCGGCGGCCACCCGGCCTGTTCCCACAGTGCCGGTTCGGCTTGCCAGATATCGCCGCGCAGCCGCATGAATCCTTCGCCAGGCATGAGGGCGGCATCGCCGGCTATCCTGCGCACCCGCGTGCGCAGGGCGCCGACTTCGCCCTCGAAGCGGCAGGTGCCCGCCTGGACAATGCCGACGCGCTGCGCCAGCTGCTCCACCTCGCCCACCAGGTGCGACGAAAACATCACCGTCGTGCCCTGCTCGCGCTGCAAGGACTGCAATTGATCGTTGAACTCGCGCCGTGCCACCGGGTCGAGACCGGCCGTGGGTTCGTCCAGCAGCAGCAGTTCGGGCCGCGGCGCCAGCGCCAGGGCCAGGCCCAGCTTGGTGCGTGTGCCACCCGACATTTCCGACGCGCGCCGGTCTTGCGGCACGTCGAGCATGCGCAACAGGCGCTGGAATTCGGGCGCGTCCCAGGTCGGATAGAAGCTGCCGACAAAGGCGCCCAACTGGCCGGCCGTCATCCACGGATAGAAATTCGGCTCCTGGCAGACGTAGCCGATACGCTGCTTGAGCCCGGTCGGCATGCGTTTCACGGAACGGCCCAGGACGGTGATGGTGCCCTTGTCCGCACGTAGCAAGCCCATCAGCAGTTTCAGGGTGGTGGTCTTGCCGGCGCCATTACGGCCGAGGAAGCCGAACATTTCGCCTTGCCGTACGGTGAGATTCAGACCGTCGAGGGCTTGGACCTTGCCATAACGGTGGGTGACGGAGTCAAGCTCGACAGCGTTCATGTTGTTAGCTGGAAATGAAATGATCTGGCGTATTATAGTGTTGCCGATTGGTATTTTTGCAATTTTTTGTGCCGAGAATCAGGTCTCGGAGCGCCTGTCATGTACTCGCCCGCACATGCACCTGACTGGCGGTGCGCTCACCTGTTGAAGCTAAGCCAGGAAATCCTGCGAGGAAGACTGAGGTGCCCGGCTGTTGCGGCGCGCGCGCAATACGAAACGCGCCGGATCGAGTGCATCGACCAGGCTGGCCGCCAGCGGCAGCGGCTCGTTTTCCAGGCGCGCAGCCAGCAGCTCGGCGCACAGGGGCGCCCAGATCAGCCCGCGTGAGGCATAACCCAGCAGGCTGTGCAGGCCGGGATGACGCGGCACGTCGCGCAGGCGCTCGGTGCTGCCGGCGGCCTCGAAATCGGGCAGCGCGCCGACCAGCGGCAGCCGGTCCGGCGCCACGCAGCGGAAGCCGACGCGGCCCTGCAGCGGCGCATCCCTGCCCGCCTCCGGGTTCGAGACCAGCGCCTGCAGGCGTTCGATGTTTTCTTGCTGGCTATCCGCGCGCAAGGCTGGGTCGGCGTCGAGATCGTAGGTGGCGCCGGCGCAGGCCAGGCCGTTCGCGGCCGGGGTCAGGTAGGCTTCACGGCACAGCACATACGGTAGCGACGGCAGCGTGGACGCATCCAGGTGGGTCACCTGGCCGCGCAGGGCAGACAGCGGCAGTTGCGACGCCTGCGGGAAGGCGCCGGAGGCCGCTCCACCGGCAAGCACCACGGTCGGCGCCTGCGCCACAACCTTGCCGTCGGCCGCGCGCACCTGCCATTCCTCATCCACCCGTTCGAGCGTGACGCTGCCGACACCGAAATGCGTAACCAAGCGTTCGCCGCAAGCCGCCATCATCGCCGCGCACACACTGCCGGGCCGCGCCCAGCCGCCCTGGCGGAACAGCCAGGCGCCGTCCGGCGCCGGCAGGCCAAGCAAGGCCTCCGCTTCCTGCGACTCCAACCATTCGGCAAACTCCGGCGGGGTCGAACCTGCTGCCGCGATGGCGCGCGATGCATCGGCGTGGCCGGCGTCGCGCGCCAGCTGCATTACGCCGCAGGCCGCGCCTTCGATCGCGCGGCCGATGCCGCCGATGCTGTCCCAGTAGCGCAGCGCGTACAGGTAGGCGGCGCGCGTCAGGCGCGTCGGGATGTTGTCGTCCTTCGAGAGCAGCGGCATGAAGATGCCGGCCAGGTTGCCCGAGGCTTCCATCGCCGCTTGCGGATGGCGTTCGACCAGGGTCACTTGCCAGCCGCGTGCGCACAGGCGCTGGGCGGCGGCGCAGCCGGCAAGGCCAGCGCCAATCACGATGGCATGGCGCGGCGGCACGGCCGGCAAAGGCTGGCGCGGCTTGCGGCTGGCGAAGCGTGCGCCGCTTTTGTCTTCGTCGAACACGAAGCCCTGCGCTGCCAGCGCGGCCACCTGATTGTCGTCGAGCGCATCGGCGGCCAGGACCGCGTCGCTTGCCACCAGCCGTGCCAGTGCGCGCGCGAAGCCGGCTCCCTGTACCCCATGCACGTACGCGAAGTCGATCCTTGCCGACAGCTGGGCCAGCGCTGTTTCCAGCGGCACGCACAACAGGTCGAGCGTGACGGCATCGTCATCCTGCGGCACGCGGTGAAAACCCGGCAGCAGGCCCTCTGTCAGCGCCACGATGTGCAGGTGCGCGGGCCGTGCCGGGTCGCGGCGCCAGGCCTCGACCAGCGCCGCCACCCGGCTGCCATCGCCATGCTGCGTATCGAACACCGTGTAGCGTTCGCGGCCCTGCCAGAACGAAGACGGCGTCACTTCGCGCCCGCGTACCGGAAGCAGTGCGGCGCGTGGTCGTCGACCATGCCGATGCCTTGCATGTAGGCGTAGACGATGGTCGAGCCGACGAACTTGAAGCCGCGTTTCGACAGGTCTTTCGAGAGACGGTCCGACAGCGCCGTCTTGGTCGGGCGCGTGCCGTCGCTCCAGTCGCCGACGATCGGCTTGCCGTCGACATAGGCCCACAGGTAGCTGTCCAGGGTCTGGCCTTCGGCGCGCAAGGCCAGGTAGG
>Ga0265780_10005234_pt1 | contig 16477 bp, 19 predicted proteins | sample P1T30metagenome_FD_192432 | JGI IMG/M metagenome (GOLD analysis project Ga0265780, IMG submission 192432) | Plant litter microbial communities from East Loma Ridge, Irvine, California - P1 T30 | ecosystem: Environmental > Terrestrial > Plant litter > Unclassified | place: USA: California... | reverse complement strand
GATTGTGTTTGGCCTGGATGCGAGGGGGGTGGGGGAGGTGCAGGGAGGGCATGGCCATGAGCATGATCATGGGCATTCGAGTGAGATTGAGGTGTTGAGTGTTGCGCTAAAGAGTGCGAATGGGGGTGGGAGTGTGGATGTTGCGACGTTTGCGGAGTTTCTGGCTGCTCCGACGAAGGATGAGGTGTACAGGATTAAAGGCGTGGTGTACGCTTCCACGCCGCCGAAGTCTTCGGATGCGGAGCAAGATGCGCATCGAAAGAATCCGGGGGGCAGGGCACGGTATATCCTCAATTGGGCATTTGGACGCTGGACGTTTACGCCTGTGGCTGCTACGGATAGCGCTAATGAGCCTGAGTTGAGATTGACAGTCATGACGGCGCGGTACGAGTCGAACAAGTGGAAGAAGGAAATCGACTTGAGCGGGCTGTTGAAGTTGGAAGGCGAAGATGCAGGTGCTTTGACGGTGGAGAAGATACAATGAGCAGTTGCTCGGTGTTGTGTGCATTTGCATGGACTTGGTGTTGGGATACCCTATAGACGCGTTGTTAATTAGAGCTGCAGCAAAGAGCAGAAGCGTTGCTTGTGCGAAGAGCGTAGCATCATGGTATGAAAGCAGTAAGCGTAAGTGTTGGTGTTGACTCCAATATGTCGATTCTTCTACCTGGTCCGAAATCCAACCCAATCCCGAATCCGTGCGTATCCCATCCTGGCCAATCTCTCCTGTCTAGTGTATGTCAGCATCTGGACTTCTGTTTCGATGTACGAGTCAAATTCTCGATTGACTTACTCCATCATCTCGTACTTTAAATACTCGCCATTCGATTCGTCCGACATCATATCGTATAACTCCGTCCATGCCGCAATTATCGTGTAATCCTAGTCGTCGTCTAAATCCAGCCAATTCCCCATTCTCAGTCTTCTCCCATGCCCTACCTCCCCCTCCAAAAAGACGTCTGGGCCAAAGCGCAGCAAAACCTACCTCTCCATACCCATACTTACCTTCATTGAACAAACAAAGAAAATTGCAGAGCTCAGAGCATTTGAGCAGAGAACAAGTTGAAAAGGGACGTACAGATGGTTGCGCTACCGACGTTGTCGATGTCCGCGTCGACGTCGTTGAAGTCGTGGTTGTGCGGACGGTTGTTGTTGTTGGGAATGTTGATGTGCCCGTGGACGTGGTGGGTCGCGAGGTACCCGTAGAGGAGGTGGATGGGGTTGTGGATGTGGAGCGCGAGGTACCAGTGTTGGAGGTACCGGCGCTGGATGTACCTGTAGTGGAGCGCGAGGTACCGGTGGATGTGGATGTACCGGTGTTAGAAGTGCCGGTATTGGAAGAGGATGCTCCGGCTCCCGTTGCTGTAGTTGAGGTGGAAGTTGATGTTGTGGTCGTCGACGTACTCGTCCCTGTTCCTGTGGCCGAGGTCGAGGTTGAGGATGACGTTGATGTACGGGGAGCAGTGGAGCTGACAGGAGTGCCGTTGGTGCATTGAGCCTGGCAACCGAGCTCTACGTTGCAGTGATCTGCGGTATTTCCACAGTATCTATATTTAAAAGTCAGACAAGCTTCAAATGTTATTGCGGAGAACTTGCCCGTATTGAGAACAGCAGCTACCGTAGCCTCCGTTGGGATCGCAAGTTGCTCCGCCAAAGTCCGTACCACATCGACCATCAGGACGAGGAGATGCGCTGGCACGAGCCGTTGAAGTGGCTGTCGTTGACGTTCCTGTTCCTGTGATTGAGGTTGAGGTTGAAGTAGTCGATGGTGACGTCGTTGTTGCAGTAGTCGACGTTCCAGTGCTCGACGTCGAAGTCGATGTTGAAGTTGACGTCGTTGTGTCAGACGGGTCGCCGCCTGGGTCCCCTGAAGGATCCTCAGAGCCCTCGACACGGAAGAGCGTGATCCTGTTATCGCCGCCACCAGCTTCGTCTGTGGAACCATAAGCAACGACATTACACTCACTGTCATCTCGTTTGATAGCGTTGACATTAGGATTGGTTTGATTTGCGCAGAGGCAGTTAACACCATTCTCAAGAGCAATGTAGTTGTACGGCGCATCGGGAGCATCGAATATGCACCAGTAGAAGCACTCTCGTTGGGTGTTCGGGTCGAGCTGGGTGCGTGCTCCATTGTAGTCGCCGATCAGTTCAGGACTGCCTGCTGTGCCGCCGTTTGCGACGTAGCAACCGATGTAGTCTGCGTCGGGGTAGAGTTCATCCGTTCGTAGGTTCTTTGGATATGTCAGCAGAATGCCCAAGGCATTCAGTTAGAGTTTGCTCTGTGTGCTCAAATGCTCTGCGCTCTGCAAACATAAGAAAAACGAAAAGAATAGAAACTGTTTCATGTTAGCTCACAGCGCCTGACCACAGCGCATAAGCTCTGTAGCAGGCACCAAAAGTAGGCTGGATAATGTCCACACTCTCAGTCCAAAAACAGCGACTGAGAAATGGCATTGAGCCATGAAACTTGGCTTCCAAGACTTTTATATACTCAATCAAATTTATGCCTGTGGAGTAGATGGAATGCATTCGCAGAGCTGTGTAAGGCGAGGGTCTAGTTGGTATGGCGAAATATCGCATTCTTCTACTGATCTCCGTCTCGAAAAGGATACTGCTGTTTGCCTTTCCTTCCAAGGCGGCACACTCTGCAGCATTCTCATTCGTCTAGATTCATTCCTTCCGTCTATGATCGATCACACAAGGGCGAGATTTGCGAGTCTTTTTCTGATTGAGAGCTGCGACTTGCCACTTCGCACAGGGTGGCAGGGTCGTGTGACCTTGAACACGTCGAAATTTGCAGTCCTGGAGGTTCTGCACCAAGGGAATATGGATACGCGGCATTCAGACCGGAAGAGATGCTGGATGCTGACAGCATAGATCTGGAGGCTGACATGGTCATCGTATGTGCGGGTAGATGCTCTGATCAAAGCTGCGCTAGCGATTGAGGTGGGTTGGACATCGTTAAGGCAATCGATTCTTCCTCCACCTCCTATCATCACCATTCATATCAGCGACAATGCAGAAATGCACTTTACCGTCTCTCGCGTCTCGTTCAACCTTTAGTATTCCATGTGAAGTCAATACATGCTGTTAATAACGAAAGCGACCAGGGTACGACAGGTGGCGGCCTGTTCAACAGACCAAACCTATTCGCAAGTTGCTAAAACGCTTCGAATGTCTGGCAATACCACGTGAGGCTTCAGGCTCTTAGTTGATTCGCAAGACGCACTACTTTCCTCTGTAGTGGAGAGATTGCACCACTTCGGACTTCTTGTGGGATTGATTTCGTGCTCAGAGAGCAGGAGATCAGCTCATGTTACGTCTCGACGGATTAAAAGCGCACCGTCCCAAGCAAGGGCGGTTGTTGCAGCAGGATGCTGCGACCGGCGTAATTAGCGAAGCCCGTGCCGAGTCGCCGTTTTTAGCATCACCCCAGCCGCACCACTTTAGATTAGATCTCCAGATGGTACTTCAACGCCATCTTTCTATTACAAACACAACTCGAAGCTCACAAATGATTCCAAATAGATGTCACACCGATTCAGGTTTTCTGTCTCGCACAACAGCAGATTTCAAACGTTGCAGGAACGTAGGATTTAACAATCATGCAACAGGTACTTCTCCACCCCCAAACCGCCAACACCATCGGGCGGACTTATCCCTGTTAAGGCTGGAATTTTGCCATAGACTCCACCATAGTACAGCGCCTGTCTCATGGTCTGCTCTGCTTCTTGGCCTTTTACTTCGCATGCTGTCCATGTTTCCATTGTCTTTCTCTCTTTTCGCATCGTGGGCCGGGCATGTCTTCAGTCAGGACTGGATTCTGGATTAACTGGGGTATGATCTTGATACCATGCGCTTACTTGTAACACTACTGAACATGATTAGAGCACGGCGCGATCGTTGGATCGACATTGACGCTTCCGACTGTCTATGGATTGATACTTGTCTCCTTTCTTACCTTGTTTGTACAGTTCTCCGGTGGTTGCTTCTGGCGAGCACTATGCTTCATCCTACACCAAAGTCGATCAACGACAGCTGCGCGCGACGGCCTCTTCCATCAACAACAAATTATCCTTCGCAACGCGATCACAGCACCGAACGCATTATGGGGTCTTGGCAGATCTGCGGTGATATGGAAGAGCAGAGCTGCAGCACCTTTTAGTCGATCCCTTCCACTGCTCTTTGTTGCGACTCTGCATATCATTTGTTTTGCTGCGGCTGGTCTACTGTCCTCGCAAATTGCGTCAACGAAAGCTGGCCAAGCACTCATTGATAGCAAAACTTGTGGATACCCGAAGAAGTTGGCAACGATCCGCACTGCGGCTTCTAAAGACCTAAGCGACGTGGACCTGGACATCTTCAATGCGCAAGTCTTGCAAGGACGATTCACAGTGTCCAAAAGCACTGCATACGTCAGCGCCTGTTACGACAATGACAACAGAGGGTCGGGAGACTGTAATCGCTTCGTCAAACCAAATCTCATGGGTGAGAAGTCTAGTGCAGACATTCAGGTGCCATGTCCATTTGGCGGCGATGCGTGCTTGACGAAGGCTGTACGCTACGACTCGGGCCTCTTGAGCTCCAATCACGATGTTGGAATGAATTTACCTCCCAGGAGCAGTGTCATGTTTCGCCGGGTCACTACTTGCGCCCCGATCCGTGTAAACAGATACGCTACTGGTTGGGTGGACAACTTGACAGAATCTTACGGCAGTAAGGCGAATACAAGTGTAAAGTTTTTCGAGTTTGGTAAGGGCGACACAGGTTGCACAGCCACAAGCGCGAATCAAACGACGGCGAAGACAACATTCTGCTTAAGCAAATGGATGAAGGATTACCTACCCGGAGCATACCATGTCACGTAAGTCAACTTCATTGCGATTGCATATTACACAGCATAACAGGTATCGTAGAGCCGGCACTGCTTATGCGGAGAACGCCAATGAGAGCGATTTCAAACCAATTCCGGACTTTCAAGTTGCAGATGCAGATGTCATCTTAGTCTCCATCTTCAACAAAGCGGTTTACAAGGGAAAGGTCAGCGATCCATTGTTCGAAGCGCATGTCCCTGTCGATGGCAACAGCCTGTTCTACGCGCCCACGAACGAACTTGCAGTGCTTGGGTGCACCGAGCAATATCAATTCTGCCAGCCCATGACACAAAAGTGCACGAATCTCAGCGGACTCTACGCGGTCCTGAATTCTGTCAAGCGAGGCGACATCGGACTCACAGAGCGCCAGCAATCCACATTCTCGGTCGTATGGGAGGCAGCATGGGGCATGTCCATGCAATTGACAATCCGGCTAATCAACGAGCGCGTGCTTCTAGCCCAGAATTGGGCTTTTACGGTCATCGCCTCGGGCTCGTCCGCGCTCCCTCCAAACCAGTGGCAAAAGGAATCCTTCAACCTGCACAACCTCAGTCTCGCCGTGTTCCAACATCGAATCAACCAATACGCCTCGCCTGAGAACTTCGAGCTGTCGCCGGGAGTACGCGCAGACGCCGATCTCGATAGCCCAACGGACCCGAATCTGCTACAAATTTGCAGGAGCCAACGGGTGTTGAGCCCGCGACACTACAGCGTCAGTGTACTGGGAATGGCTATCATACTCTGTGTTGGCACGCTCCTCATCATTCTCGACCAGTCAGTGGAGTCGATTTGGTTCCGTTACTTCAATCCGAGCAGCAGGCTTGCAAAGATGGCAGATTGGACACAGACCGGCACAATGCAGCTACACAGGCAGGCAGTGGAGGCTCGGGGCATTGGGCCATGGGATCGGAAGAACCACGACTTTCCCGTCATGGAATCGAAAGGATTGGCCTTCCCTGGGCTGTGCGCTAGGGAAGGGATAATCGGACAAACGCACGACGACAAGAAGACGGAATATGAGGTGGTAGAGGAGGAGACGTCGCTGAGGGAGACGGATTCTCAGAGAATGAAGTTTTAGCGTACTCTCCATATAACTAGAAGAAGCGATTATTGCACTTTATACTCATCCGCAGGTCATTGGTGTGAGTAGTACAAGAAGCAGCCAACTGTATTGAGTGTCTACAATGATGATACCAACCTCATCTCTAGCCAACTATTCTCTTGTTCCTCATGTACAAACCTTTGGGGCCTGAGCTTACTTGAGCTTGACCTTGAGCACGCCACTCCAGGCCTCCAATGCGCTGTCCACGTATTCCTTTGCATAGTACTCAACATCGTCGTCACTGAGTATGAGCTTCAACGCTTCTCCACTCTCGCCCCACCGGACCTGCGCCTTGATAGCCTTGACACCCCTTTTCTTAAGCAGAGCAATGTAACTGGTCGCTATATCGCGGACAGCTGCGAACAGTATGGCGCCTTCCTCCTCAAGCTCCTCTACGAACTTCGCTGGTATGATTTGCTTGAGCGGATGCGGTTTACCTTTGCTCTTCACGACCTTTTCTTTAAGCAGCTCCGTAAGCTTGTGGTTGGCGCGACAGATCTCGAGGAAGCCGTAGGATAAAATGAGCATGTTCTCGTGGCACATTCCCGGTTCATCGACTGGATCCAGTGTGGTATCGCCCGGCATCCGAATCTTTTCGCAGCCTTTCCTTGCGCTCTTCAAGCGACTCGACAGCGACAAGCACAACGGAACATCTTTTTCATGTAAATCGGGAGAGTGGACCGCGTACGCGAGCTTAGTGATGAACGCCCACATTTCCTGCGTCAATGTCTCTGCAAGTATGCCATCCTGAACGACACTGCCCACATCGCCTTCATTCTGTGTGGTGTCGATGGGATCGAAGTCGTCCACAGTAGCTTCCTGGTGAAGAATCTGACAGGCCCTCTCTCTGTTGAAATTACAGTCATATATCCATTGCAAAGTGGGTATATGGTTGGGCACGATGAGGTTGAGTAGTCTGTCAGGGTCGGAAGAAACCTCGAAATCAGGGAAGACGTTGCGGTCTATGTTGTCCGCAATATCGGCGTACGCTATGGCTGTCAGCATGAACTTATCAAAGTAAAACAGCTTATAGACATATTGGTAGCAGCAAACGACCTACTTTTGAAGGGGAGTCGTGGGAGGTCTTCGACTGAGTCACCCCTGAGACGAGCCAGCTTGCGACGCTCAGCCACACACAAGTGTTTTGTCAAGCTGGAGTTGAGCTTTCGCCTAAGGCCGATTGTATCGACCACTTGATCCCATCGGAAAGAAGATATGTCTGTCACCAGATAGCTGTTCGTCTTCTTCTCCATCCTTTGTATCGTTGCAATTACTTTTGCCAACTCTGCATCGGCAGAGAAGCCTCCATACCCTTTGACTTCGAAAGGATGCGTGTGCGATATTCGTGAAAGCATAAACGGCGAAAGTGTATCCAGAAGCATCTCCTTGCACTTGGCATGGGCGTAGAGCTTGAAGGCGACCGTACCGAAACCGAGGTTCAGATGTAATCTTGCTGCAAGGAGAGAGAATGTTCTGTTCTGTTTGTCTTTGTCCACCTCGACTTGATGTCGTGCGAACATGGCTGCCTGTAGCAAGATACGCGCGTTCATGTGATCCTCAGGCTCGGAAGTCTTCTCTTCTGCGCGCACATGAATTTGATGCAGGTTGAGGAGTGCATAGGTGACCAAACAAGAGATTTCCGGGTCTTCGGGCCACATTTTTGAAGCCCTGATTGCCAGCTGTAAGACGTAATGGATATACGTCCCCCCGGGATGCTTTTTTAGCATTGCGGCAATTAGATATTGAAACTTCAGCCACACGAGATGTCGCCGTCGCCATACGTCTAGGGTAGCCTGAGCTAAAGTTAGACAAGGCGCAGTAGCAGTACGGACATGACAAAAACATACCTCGTGGTCATCTCCACAAGACTCCGCTTCTGAAAGGTTCTTGTCCGCTTGTTCTCCCAAGAAGCGGTGGAATTCAATCAGCTCTTCGCCTGGAAGACGGCATATCTTGGGTCTTAGGTCGTTAAAGCAGCTAGGTGTGCTCGAGAAGTCTTGGTAATATCTCTTGTAATCATCCAGCATAGACGCTCCGGTCTGATCTCGCAACATAAGGTAAGTGAGTCGTAAAGGGCGATCTTTCGATTCGATTCCATCGGGGAAACATTGAGTAATCTTGTTGGCAATGAACTTTTGGGCGCTAACTCGTTGATTAGACATGCTTTGCAGATGAGACCTATAGAGAAACTCACTCTTCTTGAGAACGTGTTGCACACACAGCATTTACCAGTGCTTCCCACAAATCCCATCTCCACGCACACAATTCCCAGAACTTGGACCTGGATGCGTGTAAGTTGAAGCGAACCTCGTCGATGGCTTCTACGCAGTGTTTCTCGAGTTGCTCCCACTCTTTTTGACTTTGCAAGAGTTTGGTCATCAAAGCTGTGATGTCCGATCTATGACGTTCGAGAAGGATTTTCTGTGCAGGAGAAGGATTGTTCCAAGCCTCTTGCAATTCGTCCAAGAACCCTTGCGCTCCGAGAGTTTCGCCCATAAATCGCAGTTCGCGAATGTTATTGACAGCAATCACATCTTCCTGGGCGGGGTTAGTTTATACTTTACGCTGGTCTATGTTCAATGAAACACAATACCGAGGGTGCTTGATACGCTTCCAGCATCAATTTCTTCGCGACCAGTTTCTTAATCTGGCCATGCGTGTCTTTTGCACCACCTGATAGAAACCTTTGGTTCGCTGCGAGTTGCCCCGCAATGATTTGCGAATAATGACACTGTTTCTTCTCCGAAGGGTTCTCCCTGCTGTACTTGACGATGGCCTGGCATATCAGCACACTGCAAAAGTCAGAACGAAGTTCAAGCAACTCACAAGGCGCACATCTTCCCAGCAGTCCTCTTGAATTGCCGTAGAAAACAGCAAATCCCAGAGTGAGGCACGCTCTGACTTGTGTTTCATACGACTTGCTGTGGCTTGCCACGTCGCGAGGGCTTCGGTGCCCACAGTTGATATGTGGTGGTCTTCGGTCTCTAGTCGACTAGCTGCAATGAATGTTTCGTACATATAGACGAGTAGTTCATTGTCCATGATAGGTTGTCGGTGAGCACGCTCAACGAAGGCTAAGGTTTCTTTTGGACGGTCATGATTTAGTTGAAGCAAAATATCCGCTTTCCATGTCTGATCAAACTTTAGTAATCTAACGCAGTCTTCGCATACGAAACTCACCAAAAGGTAGGGATTATTCGACTGCTTCTTGAGCGCCTTGTCCACGACCTGGTTGGCGAACTTTGGTCTCGGATAGTCGCGTTGAGCTTTCGCAAGCTTGTCCCAGCTATTGTACGCCATGGTGACGTGTACATGAAGTAGCGAAAGTGCGCTGAGTACCACAAAGAGGGCGAACTAAAAAGTTGATGAGGCTGCGAATGAATAGTTGAGCGCGCAACTCGGTTGCGATAGTGGGCATACCTGGGTAAGGTTGAGAAAACACGGAATGGGGTTCGGGTGGAAATTGTTAGCGAGGGGCGCGGCTGCACTTGCCCATATTGCTTTTACACGGCACTCGCAGACACACTCTCCAAGCGCATTAAGCACGTGAACTTGTTTTGAAGATGCAATTACCTAGGTACGCCACTCGAACGGTGATTGCGAAAATGAGGCACAACATGTGCCTCGATCTTTATGGGCATCCCAAGGTGAGGGCATTGCCAAGGTGCAGAGCTTCACGACAGATTCAACCATCTCGAGGTATCCAAGGTTTTGGACTACATATATGTACATGTGGTGTTACACGTCATGGTTTCTTCTATGCCTCGCTTGGTAAAGGCGGAAACAAGACGCCCGTGTAGCCTACGCCTAGTTCTGTCTCTGGCTCTCCATACTCTAAATCTGCACCGGGCTTGCACCATTCGAATGTTCTCCGATCAGGTCGGACACCCAGCTGATCTAGGAGCAGATTCGCTTTGTTTGGCATCCACGGCTGCAGCAGAATGCCAATCATGCGAAGTGCCTCAGCGGCCTCAAAGATGATTTTGTCCACGTCCTCGCCCGGCTCGCCCGGACCAAACGGCAATATCTTAGCCCAAGGAGTGGACAACTGGAAAAAGAGGTTTGCCTGAAAGCTTTCTGTCAGCGATGCGCTGCGCGGAATAGCAATGTACTTACTCCTCGAATGAAATCTTCAAGCACCCGTACGGCCTTACGAGGATCATTCGATTCAAACGCCTGATCAACCTTGGAAGCAACGGTAGTCAGACTGTTCTTCCAGAACCTTGAACCAGGGCCTTCTTGCCAGTCTTCCTCGGGTCGGCCACCAACACGTTCGACAGCGCCCTTCACACTCCACTTCTTGTTTCGCATAACACGGGAGGCCAAGTTGCCCAATTGATTGAGCAAGAATTTGTTGTACAGCTGGATGATACGAATATTGTCGTAGCTGGAATCGTCCTGGATGCCACCCTCATGGCCCATATAGAATCGCATGACGTCTGGACCGAATCTGTCGATAGCGTGGAAAGGATCGACGACCCTGCCCGTAGACTTGGACATCTTTGAGCCTCCGAGGGTCCAATGAGCATGGGTCAAGATGTTCTTAGGGAGCGGGAGACTTAGAGCCATCAAAAAAGCAGGCCAGTAGATGCAATGGAATCGAACAATGTCCTTGCCGATAACCTGGCAGTCTGCGGGCCATCCTCCCGCAGTCTCGCGACCAGGAGCCCAGGGATATCCCGCTGCAGTGATGTAGTTGACTAGAGCGTCCAACCAAACGTATATTGTCTGCGTATCGTCGCCGGGGACCCGGATACCCCAGCTCAATCGCTCATAAGGTCGAGATATTGACAGGTCTTCCAAGCCTGCTTCCACTGCATGTACGACCTCCTCCATTCTATGCTCGGGGGTTATCCATGTGGGGTTTGCCTTGTAGAATTCAAGCAGCTTGTCGCGGAAAACTGACAGCCGAAAGTGGTAGTTCGTTTCCGAGGACCACTCGACCTCGCTGCCGGTTTCAATCGACGTCTGCACATTCGTTAGCCGGTGTTCTCGGCAGTCTTGTTCTTCCATAGCATACCATCATCTTTCGCCCAGTTGGTGGGTCGAGATACCACTGCACAGCCGACTGTGGGTAGAAAGCCTCATCCGTGATGGAGTACCAGCCCTCATGCTTCTGCTCATAGATGAGGCCTTTCTCTTGCAACAAGAACTACACGCTCATCAGCGATCGTGTTCAAGAGCTACGCCATGGGTCATACCCATGCATACTCCACTGCATCCTTGTGATCCGCGTCTGTCGTTCGTATGAAGTGGTCGTTCGTGATCTCGGCCTTCTTCGCGAGTTCCTGTGAGGTATAAGCGGCCTGGTAGGTTTCAAGATGCGGTCAATGGGCGTACTTTGAATATCCCAGCTCCTTTGTCGCAAAATGTCTTAGGGTCTATCCCTGCTTTTGCTGATGCCCGTTGCACCTAATCATCCATCAGCGAAAGTCGTTCAGTTGCATACCAAGAAAACCAACCTTCAATCCATGCTCGTCCGTTCCAGTCAGCAGTATGGCCTTCTTTCCTTTCAAGACATGCCACCTTTTCAGGATGTCTGAGAGGACCATGGTATATAGGTGGCCGACATGAGGGGCGGCGTTGACATAGAATATCGGCGTAGTGATGTAGTAAGGCTTCTCGGAAGCTGGCTGGGTCGATATATATCGGTTACGATGGGTGCGAACTTGACATGACGTGCAGACCCAGGGCGTTGTCCTCGGTAAACTGGACAGCACGCGTCGAACTGTCGAAACAGCTGGATTCTGTAAACGCGGGAGCATGCTTTCGTCGCGATCTCGCGCCGTAATGTCCAGCGCAAGAGCTTCAATTCCGAAAGTATTTGCGCTAGTCCAAGAACGGGCAAGCGTACGCTGACTAAGCCCCGATCTCACTTCACGGCCTCCATCTTCTGCGGCAGCAACAGACCTCGAAAACTCTAGAATGATATCGACGAGGCACTACCGCCAATTGAGGAACCGTAGACGCTCTTGATGCATCTAGATCTTGATCAAGTACTACTGAAACCCAGCTCCTCTGCTGAACGTTCTCCATCTCGCGACCTATCTATCTCCGTTTGCCATGCTTCTCAATCGCCGTTGAGCTTGTAGCCTCCTCACCGAAAATTCCTCTACCGCGCGCCGCTCCGAGTGCAATTTTGCATACAAAGAACTTGCGGTAGCTTCTTTTTCTGCGCCCATCTGCTTCCATGCTTTCCTGAAAAGGGCATTGCGACAGGAGACAACCCCTCGGGCAATGTAAGTAGCAGCCACTGGCTATTAGTTCCAGACTTTCGTGCAATCAGATGCGATATGCCGTTCATGAAGCTGTACGCAAACATGCGGGCGTCACTGCATTCACGTGCGCCAGGCCTGGCCTCGCATACACCACATACTACAAGCCAACTGCATTGCAAACAGATCGGCTATCTACATACTTCCCTTACATAAGATGAACGCTGTCCAATCGGAATAGGCGCGCTTGATTGTGGCGAACAGAAGTGCTGAGGTTAGTCCGGCGCCAAGGCTCACCTCGCTATTGATCCTATTCAGACCCAAATCGGGGAACTTCAACAGCACGCCTTCACTTCACTTACCCGGCGAACAAAAATCAATCCCTTGTCAGGTTGTCAAAGCGTAGACAATATCTTTGTGTCTATCGCGAGTTCCCGCTTCAAATGGAGGTCGGAAACGATCTGGATCAGTGCAGTTTATCGCCGCTTCGTCGATAAAGAGTCTAGACGATCTCACAAGCTTGAATAGACCCCTGCTATTGGAACGATATCTTTGAGGGCTTTGCCTTCACCTGAGCGGGGAACTGCTTTATTGACCAAACGGTCCGGTGACTTGGCCATCTGCAGGCCTATTGATGCTCAATAACCTTTATTGAGCTTATTGAGCACCCACGGGATGGAAGGTAGCTTATATGGATATTCTTTATATTCTACCAAGGTCTCTTGAACATAAATACCTTCTACCATACCGCACTCTATCATATCATCGACTCAACACATCGACCACTCAGACAATCATTTCAACAGTTCACAACTGCAACTCCCTTTCCAACTCATATCATTCGTTTGGAGATACTCCTTGATCCTTCATCATGAGGTTCAACGCAGTCATCGCCGCCTGCATTCTTGCGGTCACCGTCAGCGGTGCCGCTCTCCCTACCGAGGACGCTACCACCACCGACGCGGCCACCATCACCACCACCGAAGCCGAGATCGTCGAGGCCGTTCCTGAGGAGGACGACTTCTTCGATGACGACGACGAGCAGTTCGAGAAGCGTGATGCCAAACGCTGGTCTTACAACGGCTGGCGCTACCGCCCCTACGGCCTTCCCGTGGGCAAGCGTGAGGCTGCTCCTGAGGCTGAGGCCGATGCCAAACGCTGGTCTTACAACGGATGGAGATACCGCCCATACGGTCTCCCAGTAGGCAAGCGTGACGCCGCCCCCGAAGCTGATGCTGAGGCACGGTACAACGGCTGGCGCTACAGGCCTTACGGCCTTCCCGTTGGCAAGCGTGAGGCTGCTCCTGAGGCTGAGGCCGATGCCAAACGCTGGTCTTACAACGGATGGAGATACCGCCCATACGGTCTCCCCGTTGGCAAGCGTGAGGCTGAGGCTGATGCTTCCGCTGAGGCGAAGTACAACGGCTGGCGCTACAGGCCTTACGGCCTCCCCGTCGGAAAGCGTGAGGCTGATGCTGAAGCCGATGCTTCTGATGACCCCAACTGGCGCTACCGCCCATAAGGTCTCCCCGTCGGCCGTTAAGTTCTCGACCTGAACGCCATGGTTCTTTTGAACTGACCGACGCCCGCCTCTTCTCTTCTACTTCGCCCTCGATGGTACCTTTTACTTCTCTTCTCCACATCCGCCTTCAACGACCAATGCTGGACCTTTGACAACATCCTTGTCTGGAACCTGGTGATGGTGGACCTGTACATTTATTATATCGCTCTCGTGCTCAGTCTCCGCACATATGTTGGACTCGAGCTGAGCTTGGCTGGTTGTCTCGTCCTGGAATGGATGACCTGTCTGTTTTCTGTATATCTATCTCTCAATGAATGGGTTTTTTCAACTCTTACCTTTCCATGCTATTTCATCGTGACATATTTTCCAACCACCAAAGTGAAATCGTTAGTTCCATGTGAAGGCAAAACCCCACCGTCGCACATTAGCCGTCTTACCTCCACCTCCTTTCCTAGCTCCAGGTACCGTGCAACCTCCCCCCTCCATCACCGTCTCTCCCGCTGTCACTCGCACGTTTCCTCCCCGTCACATAGCACCCGTCACGCCGACCACCGCACCCAATCTCCGCGCAAAACCACATCACACCGCAACCCATCACCAAGGACAATCTCCGATCTTGACAGCGGATGTCTGCATAGTCGTGTGATGTGTGATGTGTCCCGGTACTAGCCAGCTGTCAAGTCCTCGCGCCGGGTCACCTACCCCATACGAGCGGGCCAGCGCTATTCGTGTGCTATCAAACAATGCTGCGCAGCCCGAGGGGCAGTAACGCACGATAATGCAGCAGCTGAGTTACCGCGACATGTTGCCTCGCGCGGGTCACTACGATACGGGCCGGGTCACTTGGCGATATACATTGCTCCCGAGGTGCGTCTGCCTCATGCACTATCGATAGATAGTTCGGGGGTGCAATGATTAACTACGGTATCCAAGGTAAAAGTCCCCAAGCAGCTGGCCCATCGCCCCAGCCCAAGAGTTTCGAATAAAAAAAAATCCTGCACTGCGTTCCCCGAGGCGCAGGCTGGGAATGGGATGCGGTTGCATGGCGATTCCCGACGCGTTGGATCCCTTGTGTTTCGCGTGCGGCGAGCCTGACAAATAACGCTGGCGTAAGCGACATTGGGGCTGTTTCTCAACGGTTTATGCAGGAACCTTAATGCTGCGCTGATGAGCTGGAGGGATGGGAAGTGAGCGGGATCTGTTTCATGCGGAGGCGGAAATGCGGGATTAATATCGTGTGTTGTGTTATGATGAGAGATGGGGTGGGGTTGGGATGAGTTGGGAGGTAAATTTGCTGGCTTTGCGGTTGTGGGACGATTATGCTGGGAACGTTTGTGATGCGAAGGATTTTGTGGGTTTGTGGAACTATTAGCTGTGTAATACGTGACTGGTGGTATGCATGTGAGGCTGAGAAGAGATGTCGCTTGCACATGCGAGATGGCACGTTTACAACAGTGGAGAAAGTATTTTTGTTGATGATCTCATTTCCATTCATGTGTGTACCTATATCTGTCCCAACCGACTCCGAACCTATTCCCAACCCAACCTAGACTACAGCTTTTCTTGGTGTGACAAAAGAAGCCTCTGCTGCACCAAAGCGCAATGAGCGTGAGAATTAATCACTAGCACCACACATCCCAAACTCAATCCATTACCATGCCAAAAAATGTCTTCTTGTATCCCGTGTCGTCCCGAACCTTGCGGTTCTTCTGTGTGTCCAAGTCTTTAGATGTAGTGAAGGTTAAAAGATGCTGTGCTAGAGTAAAAGATGAGAGGTGCGGAAGCAACTATACAAAACTGGTTAAGGAATACTGGAAAGGGTATAATGGCGATCATGAGGACTCCGGGGAGTGCATTGCAAGAGAGAGGAGAATGGCATCGCAGAAAAGTCAAAAACGCCCGCTCGCTTGCTGAAAAAAAAACACAAAGACTTAGAAAGGGTGGTTGACACACGTGATCAAACGTCCATGCCGTTGACGTTGACCTCGTAGCCGTCGGCTTTAGCCTTGAGGGCTTTGGCCAGCATAAGCTCACGCATCCAGTCGATGCGCTCGTCACGGCCCTTGACAGCAAAGTGGTGAACCTTGCCATTGGGCATGACTTTCCTGATCTCGCCCTTGCCTGGTGCAGTGGGAACGAGCTGGAACTCAAAGTTGGGCTGCGCGATCTGCTCCTTCTCCTTGTGGTGGCCAGCTGACAGCTTGAGGGCCTTGAACCTGGCAGAGAGCTTGTTGGACGCAAGCGACGAGCAGGCGACCGCGTAATCGTCCACGTCGATGGTCTGTAGAGCAGATGAGGAAGGGAGCTCGTTGGGATGCATGGCGAGCATTGTACCCTGGAGGCGGAAGTGGTGGTCCTGCCACTCGTGTCGCAACATCTTGGTGCGACGCTTCTTCATCCAGCCATGGTGGTTGACGCCCTTGTATGCGAAACCTCCCTTGGGCAGCGGAGGTACAGAGTCTGCAGCTTCGCCGTCAAATGACCTCGACGCTCCCTTGGTCGGGGATGACTTGGCACTGTCGTCAGAGAACTGTGTTCCATGCAGGGTCTCGTCGTCCGAGTGGGCGACCTGTGGGCTGAACACCTGGTTCTCGTTAAGCGCTGGCATGGGCAACGAGGGACGTCGTCGGTCGTGTCGCGAGCCAGCTCTCTGGATTTGGATCTTGTACTGCATGTTGGGCGGCACGGACTGGCTTGTGTCACGAGACACAGGCTCGGTAGGAACGACCGTTACTGGAACATCCATCTCGGAGAACGGTGTACC
>Ga0265780_10005233_pt1 | contig 16477 bp, 16 predicted proteins | sample P1T30metagenome_FD_192432 | JGI IMG/M metagenome (GOLD analysis project Ga0265780, IMG submission 192432) | Plant litter microbial communities from East Loma Ridge, Irvine, California - P1 T30 | ecosystem: Environmental > Terrestrial > Plant litter > Unclassified | place: USA: California... | reverse complement strand
GCCTTCTTGGCGAGCTTCTTCGCCCGGCGCTTGGCCTCGGCGACGGCCGCCCGGGCGTCGGTGACGGCGTCCTCGGCCTTGTCGTAGGCCTTGGCGGCGGATTTCTTGAGCTTCTTCTGGTCGGCCATGATGGGCGATCCCCTTCGGTCGGACGTGTCGGGCGTGTGGCCCCACGCTGGCACGACGGCCTGGGACGTCGTCCAGCCGCGTCGCCCCGGCGGCTAACGTGTCGCCATGACCGACCCGAACCCGGCTCCCGTGATCAGCCTGCTGCGCGACCTCGTCGCGATCGACTCGACGAGCGGCTCACCGGGCGAGGCGGCCGTCCTCCGTCGTGTGGCGTTCGAGTTCGAGGGCGTGCAGGAGGCGCGGGTCGCCTTCGCCCCCGGGGTCGACGGTGAGCCCGCGGCCCTCCTGGTCTCGCCGACGTCCGTCGCCTCCGACAGGGCGCTGCTCGTCTTCGCGTCGCACGCCGACGTCGTGCCGGTGACCGACGCCTCGGCCTGGACCCACGACCCCTTCGCCTCGACCGTCGTCGGCGACCGCCTGCACGGGCGGGGAGCCTCGGACATGAAGTCCGGTCTCGCGGCCTCGATCGTCGCCGTGCGCGACCTCCTGCGCCAGGGCGCACCCGTCGCGCTCGCCGTCTCGACGGGCGAGGAGGTCGGCTGCCTCGGTGCCCCCGCGGTCGTCGACCTGCTCGCCGGCCGCCGGGTCGGAGCCGTCGTGATCCCCGAGTCGACCGACGGGCGGGTCGTCCTCGGCCACCGCGGTGCCCTCTGGTTGACGGTGCGCACCTCGGGCGTCGCCGCGCACGGCAGCACGCCCGAACGGGGCCACAACGCGATCCTCGACCTGGTGGCGGTGCTCGGGCGCTTGGACGACCTGCCGCTCTCGGCCCACGCCGACCTCGGGCGCGAGACGGTCAACGTGGGCGTCGTCTCGGGTGGCAGCGTGCCGAACATCGTGCCGGACGTCTGCGAGGCGCGCATCGACCTGCGGGTCGTCCGCGACGACGTCGGCGAGCTCGTCGCCTGGTGGCGTGGTCAGCCCGAGGTGACCGACGTCCGCGTCGACCTCGACCTGGCCGCCGTGTGGACCCCACGCGACCATCCCTGGCTCGCCGGGCTCGAGGCCCCGGTCTCGGAGGCGCCCGCCTCGTACTTCACGGACGCCTCGGTGCTCGTGCGGTCGCTCGACGACGGCGTGCCCGTCGTGGTCTGGGGCCCGGGCGACCCGACCGTCGTGCACACGGTGGACGAGTCCGTGTCGGTCGACGCGGTGCTGAGGGCGGTCGAGCAGTTCGGTCGCGTCGGCGAACGGTGGGCGGCCGAGCACTGACCGACGGTCGTCGGTCCCGACGGCTCGGGCGCACACGGGTCCGGCGGGCGCGGCTCGGGCGGGCGCGGACGCGGGTCCGGCGGGCGCGGCTCAGGCGGGCGCGGGAGCCGTCGAGCGCGTGCTCTGTCGTCGGACCAGGCGGGGCGCGAACGAGACGCGCGCGCCTCCTCGTCCGCCGTCGTCGGACCCGCGCAGCGAGAGCAGCCTGAGCGCCTCGCCGGCCATGCGGTCGGTGGGCTGGGCGAGCGTCGTCAGGGCCGGGGTCACGTACGAGGCGAAGACGATGTCGTCGAAGCCGGTGACCTGCAGCTCGTCGGGCACCGACACCCCGAGCTCGCGGGACGCCCGCAACACACCCATGGCGATCAGGTCGTCCGCGCAGACGATGGCGTCCGGGCGGTCGTCGGAGGCGAGCAGCCGGCGGGCCGCCGCGTCGCCGCTGTCGACCGAGTAGTCGCCGAGCACGACCCCGTCGCGCACCTCGCGGATGCCGAGTTCGGCCGCCCAGTGCCGGAAGCCCCGGAGGCGCAGGGTCGTCGACGAGTTCGTCAGCTCGGAGGTCACGAACGCGGCCGAGCGGGCACCGGTCCCGGCGAGGTGCGTCAGGACGAGCTTCATCGCCTCGGCGTCGTCGAGGCCGATCCAGTCGGTGCCGGCGACGTCGACCCGGCGGTCGAGCTGCACCAACGGGACGGCCCGGGCGGACGCGGCGACGGCCGCCGCGCTCTCGGTGTCGTGCACCGGGCTGACCACGATGCCGTCGACGTGTCGTTCGATCAGCGACCGCAGGTGGTCGGCCTCGACGGCGGGGTCCTGCCGCGAGTCGCAGAGGAACAACTGCTTGCCTTCTCCGTGCAGCGCGCTCTCGAGGCTGTCGACCAGGGTCGTGAAGAACGGGTTGAGGATGCTCGGCACGACCATGCCGACCGTGTCGGTGCGGCGGGTGCGCAGGGCACGGGCGATGCCGTTGCCCGAGTAGCCCAGCTCGTCGGCCGCGAGCCGCACCCGGGCCTCGACCTCGCGGCCGACCGGGCGGGACGCCGACATGACGCGGGAGACCGTCGCCGGGGAGACGCCCGCCCGGCGGGCGACGTCCGAGATGGTGACGGCGTTCATGGGCTCCTCAGGGCGCGGCCGCCGGCGGCGACGGGTGATGCCGACATCGTATCGTCCCCTCGCGGGAAAACGATTGCCCGCCTCGGATCTCTTTTACACGTCGGAAACACAAAGGTGTTGACACTCGAAACACGGAGGCGTCACTCTTGACGCAGTTCCCGACGGAAATCGATTGCCCGTCGATCTCGACCCCACCGAGATCGCCCCCTCGCCAGTCCCGCATGCTCCACCTCGTCCTCCCCAGGAAGGCTCCTCATGCCCACGACCCGTACCGTCCTCGCCGCATTCGCCGTGGGCGCCATCGCCATCGGCACCCTCGCCGGCTGCGACTCGTCCTCGACCACCGCCTCCGGTTCCGCGTCCGGCGGCTCGACCTCGACCCGCCCGGCACCCACCGACGTCCCCCAGGCGTGTGCACCCGACGGCGGCGGCACCCTGCAGCTCGGCATGGTCGACATCAACGAGCAGACCGCCTTCTTCACCCAGATGAACGAGGGCGTGCAGGACGTCGCCGACGAGGCCGGTGCCGACCTGCAGATCGTCAGCGGCGACAACGACAGCGCCACCCAGGTCTCGGGCGTCGAGAACCTCGTCGCCTCGGGCGTCGACGCCCTCATCGTCGACCCGGTCGACGCGACCGCGTTGATCCCGGCGCTCACCGCGGCGAAGGCCGCGGGCATCCCGGTCGTCGCCGCCGACGGCTCGGTCGAGGACGCCTCGGCGATCGACTCGTACGTCGGCACGGCGAACGAGGACGGCGGCGCCCAGCTCGGGAAGGCCTTCCTCGACATCACGGGGGGCGAGGGCGAGGTCGGCGTCGTCGGCGCGCTGAACAGCGCCATCCAGATCCAACGCCAGAACGGCTTCACCGACGCCGTCGAGGCCGGGGGCATGACCATCGGCACGATCGTCGACGGTCAGAACGTGAACGAGGACGCCCAGGCCGCGGCCGAGAACCTGCTGACCGGCAACCCCGACCTCGAGTACATCTACGCCACGGGCGAGCCCGCGCTGAACGGTGCCATCGCGGCGGTCAAGAGCCAGGGCGCCCAGGACCGCGTCACGATCGTCGGCTGGGACCTCTCGCCCTCGGCCGTCGAGGGTCTGCAGGACGGCTACGTCGAGGCCGTCATCCAGCAGGACACCTTCGGCTTCGGCTACGAGGCCGCGAAGGCCGCGATCAACCTGGCCTGCGGCACCGCCGAGGTGCCGGCGACCGTCGACGTGCCGATCACGATCGTCACGCCCGACAACCTGGCCGACTTCTCGTACTACCTGGAGGGCTGATGACCGACGTCACCACCGGCGACCTGCTCGTCGAACTCGAGGGCATCCGCAAGTCGTACGGCGCCGTCGACGTCCTGCGCGGCGTCGACCTGCGCCTCGCGCGCGGCGAGGTGCTCGGCCTGGTCGGCGACAACGGCGCCGGCAAGTCCACCCTGATGAAGGTGCTCGCCGGTTCGGTCCAGCACGACGGCGGCCGCATCAGCATCAAGGGCAAGGAGGTGCGGTTCCAGTCCCCGAGCGACGCCCAGGCCGAGGACATCGGCATCGTCTACCAGGACCTCGCCCTCTGCGACAGCCTCAACGTCGCCGCCAACCTGTTCCTCGGCCGCGAGCCGAGGGTCGGGCCCTTCCTCAAGGTCGGGGCGATGCACGCCGAGGCCACGGCCGTGCTCAAGGAGTTCGGCGTCCGCGTCACGTCCACGCACCAGCTGATCTCGCAGCTGTCGGGTGGTCAGCGCCAGTCCGTCGCCATCGCGCGCGCCGCGTCGGTCGACCCCGACGTGCTGATCCTCGACGAGCCGACCGCCGCCCTCGCCGTCACCGAGGTCGAGTCGGTGCTGCGCCTCATCAAGGAGGTCGCGGCCCGAGGGGTCGGCGTCATCCTGATCACCCACCGGCTGCAGGACCTCTTCCGGGTCTGCGACCGCATCACCGTCATGTACGAGGGGCGCAGCGTCGACGACGCCCGCATCGACGACCTCACCATCGAGTCGCTCGTCGACATGATCACCCGTGAAGGGAGCGCTGCCGCATGACCGCGACGACCTCTGACCCCACCCGCACCGACGGCCCCGAGCCGGGTCGCGGACACGGCTCCACCGACGTGCGCGAGCGCCGCTGGGAAGCCCTGCAACGCGTCAACAAGTCCACCCTGCTGATGCTCGTCGTGACGCTGGTCGTCATCGTCGTCTTCTCGGTGGCGACCCCGACCTTCCTCACCGGCACGAACCTGCGGAACGTCGCCGTGCAGGTCGCCCCCGCGGCGATCGTGGCCGTCGCGATGACCTTCGTCATCACGGCGGGCATGATCGACCTCTCGGTCGGGTCGACGCTCGCCCTCGTCTCGGTGATCGGGGCGGTCCTGCTGCGGGCCGGTCTCGAGTCGGTGCTGGTGATCGTCATCTGCCTGGCCGTCGGAGCCTTCTGCGGGTTGGTCAACGGCTGGTTCTCGAGTTACCAGGGCATCCCGTCGTTCATCGTCACGTTGGCCACCATGTCGATCGTGCGGGGCGTCGCCCTGCTGATCACGAAGGGCTACTCGATCGCCATCGGCTCGGGGCTCATCTTCGCCCAGGTCGGGCAGGGCCGGCTGTTCGGGCTCGGGTACCCGGCCTGGCTCGCGCTGATCATCGTCGGCGTCGGCATCGTGGGGCTGCAGCGCATGCGGTTCGGCCAGTACATCACCGGCATCGGCTCGAACGAGGAGTCGGTCCGCCGGGCGGGCGTCGACACCCGCTTCGTCAAGATGATGGCCCTCGTGCTCAGCGGCACGGCGGCCGGCGCGGCCGGCATCATCACCGCGGCCCGACTGGGGTCGGGCGACGCCAACTCGGGCGTCGACTTCGCCATGACGGTCATCACCGCCGTCGTGATCGGCGGCACGAACCTGCTCGGCGGCAAGGGCAGCGTCATCGGCACGGCGATCGGGGCGATCCTGACCGGCGTCATCACCAACGGCCTCACGTTGCTCGGCCTGAGCCCCTACATCGTGCCCATCGTGACCGGCAGCCTCCTGATCATCGTCATCTGGATCAACCTGCGGGGCGGCTCGTTCACCGACCTGGTGCGCAAGCGGGTGACCCGATGAGCCGCGTCGGAGGCTTCGGCGCCGAGACGACCACCGTCGTCGACGTGCAGACGGTCACCGGCCCCGTGCCGAGCGACCGCCTCGGCTACACGCTGCCGCACGAGCACCTGATCAACAGCATCGAGGAGGGCGGGCTCGAACCCGACCCCGACTTCCCCGAGCTGTTCGACGCCCCGGTCACTCCCGAGATCGCCTGGTTGCTGCGCGACCGTCCGCTCGCCTGCCGCGACAACTGCGTGCTCGACGGCGACGACGACGCGGTCGACGAGCTCGTGGCCTTCCGCGAGCTCGGCGGCAGCACGGTCGTCGAGCTGACCTCGGACGGACAGGGGCGCGACCCCCGCCGTCTCGCCGAGATCTCGCGTCGCAGCGGGGTCGCCGTCGTCACCGGAGGCGGCTGGTACCTCGAGCGGTTCCACCCCGAGGCCACGGGCCGCGACACCGTCGACGACCTGGCCTCGCGCCTGGTCGCGCAGTACCGGGCCGACCCGGCCGAGACCGGGCTGCCCCGGTCGGGCGTGATCGGCGAGATCGGCGTCTCACCCGGCTTCACCGAGCGCGAGGAGCGCTCGCTGCGCGCGGCCTGCCGCCTGCAACGCGAGACCGGCCTGCCGATGTTCGTGCACCTGCCCGGCTTCGTCCGGCACGGCGGCCGCGTGCTCGACGTCGTGCTGCGCGACGAGGGCGTCGACCCCACGGCGGTCGTCCTCTGCCACATGGACCCGTCCGGCAGCGACCCCGACTACCAGCGCAGCCTCGCCGAGCGCGGGGTCTGGCTCGAGTTCGACATGATCGGCATGCCGTACCGCTTCTCCCTCCCCGGCGAAGGACAGTCGCCGTCGCCGGTCGAGACGGCCACGGCCATCGCCCGCCTGGCCTCGGCCGGGTTCGGCCGCCGTCTGCTCTTCAGCCACGACCTCTTCCTCAAGAGCATGTTGCGCAAGCACGGCGGCAACGGCCTCTCGTACGTCCCCGCGGTGTTCCTCGACCGGCTGACCGACCTCGGCGTCGACGCCGAGATCGTGCACGGCGTCGGCACCCGCAACGTCCGCGACCTCTTCGAGGGCGCCGCCCTGACCCGCTGAGGGGCGACGACGCGGCACCGAGCCGCTCGCGCCTCCTCGTCCCGAACCGTCCCGTCACCACCGGAAGGCCCCACCATGTCCCGCATCCTCATCGCCGGCGAGAGCTGGATCACCGCGACCACCCACACCAAGGGCGTCGACGAGTTCACCGCCCACTCGTACACCGAGGGCGTCGCGCAGCTGCGCACGGCCCTGCAGGCCGGCGGTCACGAGGTCGTCCACCTGCCCGCCCACCTCGTCGCCACCGACTTCCCCGAGACGCAGGAGGCGCTGGACGCCTACGACGTCGTGGTGCTGTCCGACATCGGCGTCAACTCGCTGCAGCTCGCGCCCGCCGTCTTCGAGAAGAGCATCCCGGGTCGGGACCGCGTCCGCGAGCTCGCCCGCTGGGTCGAGGCCGGAGGCGCGCTGCTGATGATCGGCGGCTACCTGTCGTTCTCGGGCTGGCAGGGTCGTGCGGGCTACGCCCGCACCGAGATCGCCGACGTGCTGCCGGTCGAGATGCTGATCGGCGACGACCGCGTCGAGCGCCCGGCCGGCGTCGTCGCCACCGTCCTCGACGCCGAGCACCCCGCCCTCGGCGGCGCGGGCACCGAGTGGCCGCTGCTGCTCGGCTACAACCGCACCGTCGTGAAGCCGGGCGCGGTCGAGCTCGCCCGTCTCGACGGCGACCCGCTCGTCGTCGTCGGCGAGGCCGGCGCGGGACGCACCGCGGTGTTCACGAGCGACTGCTCGCCGCACTGGGCGCCGCCGGCGTTCTGCGAGGAGTGGGACGGCTACGCCCGGGTGTTCAACGGCATCGTGTCGTGGCTGACCGGCCGCTGACGGTGGCGGGCACGACCCGGCCCGAGGGTGCCGGCGCGGGCCGGGCGGGGGCGCTCGTCGACCGCTGCTCGGCCGAGCTCGACGCCTCGGCGTCGGTGCCGCTGCTCGCCCGGATGGCCGACGGCACGCTCGACGACCCCACCTTCGGTCGCTACCTCGCGATCGAGCAGGCGTTCGTCCGGACGGCGGCCCGTCTCGCGGGCTACTGCCTCTGGCAGCAGCCGGAGTGGTCCCGCGCCGAGCGCCACGCCGAGGCCGTCGCCGACCTCGTCGGTCCGCAGAGCCGGTACTTCGAGCGGTTGCTCTCGACGCGGCCGGTCGACGACGCGACCTCGAGCGACCTGCTGCGCCGCGCCTCCGTCCTCGAGGGGGCGGTGACGGCGGCCCTCGCCGAGGGCGGTTACGCCGGCGTCGTCACCAGCCTCGCCGCGGCCGAGACGCTCTACCTGCGGTGGTGCACGCGGGCGGCCGAGCGGCCGGTACCCCGACCGGACGACGTGCAACGGTGGATCGAGCTGCACGTCACCGACGGCTTCCGCGCCCAGGTGGACTTCCTGCACCAGCTGGTCGACGAGCTGCCCGCCGACGTGACCGACGCACGACTCGACGCCTGGTTCGTCGGCATGCTGCGCGCCGAGGACGCGTTCCACGCGAGTGCCCTCGTCGAGGTGGCCGCATGACCGGCCCGGTGGACGGACCGACCGACCGCCCGGCCGTCGTCGACCTGCGCGCCGTCGAGGCCCGTCTCGCCGCGGCCGGCATCGCCTCCGAACGGGTGGCCGTCGGACCCGACGCCGTCGTGGTCGTCTCGTCGTACGGCGGCCGCGTCTACGGCCCCTTCTTCGCCGAGGGCGAGGCCGAGAACTGGCTGCCCGACGCGTTCGCCGACGACGACGCCTTCGGTGCGCTGGTCGACTCGGGCGACTGGAACGTCGGCGGCGACCGGGTCTGGATCGGCCCCGAGATCGCCTACATGATCCGCGACCGCAGCGACTACTGGGGCAGCTACGAGATGCCGCCGTCGCTCGACCCCGGCCGCCACGACCTCGGTCGCACGGGCGACCGCGTGACGCTGTCGCGGGTCGCCGAGCTCGAGGCGTTCACGGAGCCGACGGGGCTCGTGCGGGCCGACCTGACGCTCGTCGTGCGTCCGGCGGCCCACCCGCTGCGACACCTGCGCGGGGCGTCGGCCGGGGGCCCCGGCGGCGCACCGCTCGTCGACGCCGTCGAGTACGGCGGCTACGTGACGGAGGTGCGGCTCGGCATCACCTCGGACGGCGCGCACGAGGCCGAGTCGTGGATGCTCGACCAGGTGCGGGCGGGCGGCACGGCGTTCGTCGCGGCCGTGCCCGACACCCAGGTGACCGACTACTACGAACCGGTGGGTGACCTGCTCGCCGAGGTGCCGGGCGGCATCGCCGTGTCGCTGACCGGCGCCGACCGCTTCAAGATCGGCTTCGCCGCACCGCACGTCACCGGACGCCTCGGGTACGTGCGCGCGGTCGGCGACCCGGCCGACGACCGCGCGGTGCTCTTCGTGCGCGGCAGCCACAGCGACCCGTCGGCCGAGTACTCGGAGGAGCCCGACCCGTCCCCGGGGGTCCGGGGCGACTCGCTGCACCTGTACGACGACGACGGCGGGCTCGGCGGGTTCGCCGAGATCGAGGCCCGGGGCACGCCCGTCCTCGGCCCGCGTCCCGAGGCGGTCACCGACCGGTTCGCCAGCTGGTGGTTCCGGGGGAGCACGGACGACGTCGCCCGCGTGGCCCAGCACCTGCTCGGGGTGCCCGCCGCGACGGTGGCGCGGGCCGTCCGGGGGGCCGCACCGCGCCTCCTCGGTCCGTCGGCCGCGTCGCCCGACGCCTTCCCGGCCACGTCGCCGACCGCCACGTCGGGCCCGTCCCCGTCACCCACCCCCGAGCCGTCCCCGAGAGGAACGACATGACCCACGACATCGACCCGGCCGCGGCGCAGCGCGCGGACCGCGCCTACGACGACCTCGTCGCCCTGGTGCAGCACGGCCCCCGGTTCCACGGCACCGCAGGCATCGCGGCCGCCGCCGACTGGCTCGAGCAGCGGCTGACCGCGGTCGGGTGGCCGGTCGCCCGGCAGCCCGTGACGCTGCCCGGCTGGCAGCCGGGCAGCGTGCACCGGGTCGCGGTGCAGCAGCCGATCGCCCGCGAGCTGCCCGCCTGGCCGATGCTCTGGAGCGGGTCGACCGGCGGCCCGCGCCGGGGCACGGTCGAGGCCGTCGGCCCGCAGGGACTCTGGGGCGACTCGATGGTCTGGCAGAAGTTCGTCGTGCGGGGTGACGACGGCGACGTGGTGGCCTACCTGCACGCCCGCGACGACGGACCCGCGGCCCCGCAGCCGCTGCCCTCCGGGTCGGACCACGACGTGGCCCATCTCGCGATCGGCCGCGTCGACGGTCTGCAGCTGACCGAGTGGATCGCCGACGGCAAGCCCGTCGAGCTCGAGGTCGAGGCCGACAGTGGTCCGGTCGAGGCCGCGACGAGCGACAACCTGATCGTCGACGTCCCCGGCACGGGCGAGGGGTCGGTGCTGCTCTGCGCGCACTACGACACGTTCTTCAACACGGTCGGCGCGTACGACAACGGCAGCGGCACGATCGCCTTGCTGCAACTCGCCGAGCGGTGGGCGGCGGCCCCGCCGGTCGTGTCGGTCCGTCTCGTCTTCTTCACCGCCGAGGAGTGGCACCTGGGCGGGTCGCGGCACTTCGTCGACAGCGCCTCGACCGACGAGCTCGACGCCCTCGACTACGTCCTCAACGTCGACGGGCTCGGTCGCGGGTCGTTCGTCGAGGCGTTCGGGGCTCCCGAGGCGTTCTCGACGGCGTTCCGCGGGGCGCTGCTGCAGCACGCCGCGGTCACCCGGCCCGACCTCGAGCTGGTCACCCGGTTCCCGCCGACGACCGGCACCGACGACGCGTCGTTCTACCGCGCGGGCGTGCCCAGCGCGTTCCTCACCTTCAACGACCTGCACCGCCTGCACCAGCCCGACGACGAGCCGAACCGCGGCATCGCGGCGAACGTCGCGTGGACCGTGCCGCTCGTCGAGCACCTCGTGGCGAGCCTGGCGCGACCGACCCGCGCCGCGCCTCCCGGGGTGTTGTAGGCCCCGGGCCGGCCGGGTGCCGGGCGGCGGGTGCCGCATGCCGGACGGGCCGGCCGGGCCGGGCTCAGGCCACCGGTTCGGCGAACACGACCCGGTTCTGGTCGTAGTGGCCCGAGCCGCGGTCGAACACGCCGCCGCAGGTGATCAGCCGCAACTGGTCGGTCGGCTGCGCGCCGAAGACGCGGGTGGTCGGGAACTCGGCCTTCGGCACGTCGACGACCTCGGTGACGGCGTAGCTCACGACGTCCCCGTCGACCGTGGTCACGTCGACCCGGTCGCCGACGACGAGCTCGTCGAGCCGGGCGAAGACCGCGGGGCCCGACGCCGAGTCGACGTGGGCGGCGATCACGGTCGGCCCGCGCCCGCCGGGTCGGCCCCCGCCGGTGAACCACCCGACGTCGTCCGCGTCCACCGGTACCTCCATGGCGCCGTCGTCGGCGATGCCGAGGCCGATCAGCGGGGCGTCGAGTCCGATGGCGGGCACCGAGACGGCCGCCGGAGCGACGCCCTCGCCGACGACCCCGTCGATCCCGTCGACCCCGCCCACCGCAGGAGGCGCGGTGTCGGTCGCCGACGGAGCCACGGTCGCCGGGGCGCTCGCCCCCGCCCCCGGGGCCGGCGCCGCCGTCGGTGCGACCGCCCCGGGTGACGCGCACCCGGCGAGGGCCAGCACGACGCCGACGACGACCACCGGGGTCAGGGAGCGGAGCACGTCAGGCCCGGGCCGCGCGCTGACGACGGGTCAGGACGTACGCACCCGCACCGAGCAGGGCGAGGGCCCCGGCACCACCGGCCGCGAGGCCGAGACCGCCGGCCGACGCGCCCTCGGTGGCCGCGCCTCCGAGTCCGGTGTCGACGCCGCCGACGGGCACCTGCGTCAGCTGGCCGCGGACGACGCCGGCCGCGAACGAGGCCGTGTGCGAGTCGCCCGTGAAGCCGGCCGGGTTCGCCTCGAGCTGCTTCAGGCTGAAGCCGGTGCCCGTGTCGGCCCCGGCGGCGCTCATGACGCCGGTCGTGAAGGGCCCCTGCAGGCAGCCGCTGCTCGTGCGCGTGCCGTCACCGCGGTCGACCGGGTTCGGGAACGCGATGCGCGGCGGACCGGCCTGGCCCTGGGCCGCCTCGTGGATGTGCGTCGCGGTCTTGGCCGGGCTCTGGTAGTCGCCGGTCACGCCGCGCAGGGTGATGTCGTAGCAGATCACCTCGGTGTCGCTGTTGACGCGGAAGTCGAACGTCCCCGTCGCACCGGGCTCGCCCGGGGTGGCGACCCCGTCGTTGTTGATGACCTGGTCGGGCGTCGCCATCACCGTGTAGGCGCTCGTGAAGGTCGACGGTTCGGGCACCTCGGTCTCGGCGAACGCGGGCGTCACGCCGAACAGGGTGACGGCGGTCGCGGCGGCACCACCGATCGTCAGGGTGCGGATGGCGGTCTTCTTGGTCGTGCGCGTCATCTTCGGCATGCTCCGGGTCCTCTCGACGGGGCGGCGCCCGGGCGGGTGCCGCTCGACAGGGCCTACGTCGGGCGGGGCCGATGCGTTCACGTCGGTCGCGAGAAAGTTCGTGCCCGGCCCGATGAACGCCGGAGGCGCGGCGGACGTACACCCCGTCGGCATCCGCGAACGGCGTGGATAGGCTGGAGGGCAGGCGGATGATCGCCGTCATGGGTCGCGCGGGGCCCGTCCCGGGCCGCGTCGCAGATCGGAGCCCGATGAGCGAGGGGTCGTCCGGTCTCGACGTCCGGGCCGCGTTCGTCGAACACGGATCGTCGCTGCTCGGTTTCGCCGTCAACGCCCTCCGCGACCGGGCGCTCGCCGAGGACTGCGTGCAAGAGACCTTCGTGCGGGCCTGGCGCGCCCGCGACTCGTTCGACGCCGACCGTGGCAGCGTCCGCACCTGGCTGTTCGCGATCGAGCGCCGCGTCGTGCTCGACGTGTACCGGGCACGCACGCGAACGCCGTCGGTCGTACCGCTCGAGCACGCCCCCGACCCCGTGGCGACCGTGGCCGACCCGCTCGAGCGCCTGGGCATGGCCGAGGGGCTCGCCCGCCTGAGCGACGACCACCGGGCGGCCGTCGTGGCCGTCCACCTCGAGGGCCTGAGCTACCGCGAGGTCTCCGAGCGCACGGGCGTGCCCGTCGCGACCCTCCGCACCCGCGTGTTCCACGCGCTGCGCGCCCTCCGCACCCACCTCGACGACCAGGAGACGACCGATGACTGACCGCACGCCAGGGGTGGGGGCCGATGACGGTGCCGGTACGGGGGGCGCAGGCGCCCGTCGCGACGAGTTGACGGCCGCGGCGCTCGCGGACGACCTCTCGCCGAGCGAACGCGTCGAGTTCGACGCGTTGCGGGCCGCCGACCCGTCGATCGACGCCGAGTTGGCGTCGCTGGGCGTCGTCGTCGGAGGGCTGTCGGACTTCGGCCGGTGGGACGATGTCGCCCCGAGCGACGGACTGCGCGAGCGCGTCGACGCCGTCGGACGGGTCGGAGACGACCCGGCGGTCTCGCACATCGGTCCGCACGTCGCCACGGCCCGGTCGGGCCGGGGTCGTCGTCCGCTGCTGATCGCCGTCGCCGCCGCGGCGTGCCTGGCGATCGGGGCCGGGGGTGGAGTCCTGCTCGCGACACCTCGCGACACGGTGGTGGCCGGCCCGGCCGGCACCCTCGGCGCCGTCGAGCACGTGGACTTCGTCGGTCAGCCCGCCGGGGTCGACCTCGACGGAGATCTCGTCGCCCACACCTGGGGCACCGAGACCGTCCTCAGCATCGACGGCCTGCCGACGGGCTCGGCGTTCACGGTCGTGGTGGTCGGGGACGACGGACGTGAATACGAGTCCGGTGCGTTCCTCGGGTCCGACGTGCGCGTCGACTGCCGGCTGAACGCCGCCGTTCTGCGGTCCGACGTCGCGTCGGTCGAGATCCGAGCCGCGGACGGCCACGACATCGCCGTCGCGTCGGTGCCGCCGGTCACGAGCTGACCCGCGCCTCGCTGCCGGGCCGACCCGCGCCTCCTGCTCTCGTCCGTCGAGATGTCACGACGTGCCGCTCCCCTCGCGCCGTGAGCCGCGACTCGTGATGTCTCGCCGGGCTCAGACGACGGTCAAGGAGGCGCGGGTCGCCTCGATCGTCGCGAGCAGCGACCTCGAGTCGGCCAGGGAGTGCAGGGGCGAGTCGCGCAACCCGGCGTCCACGAAGGACGCGAGGGCCGTCGCCTGGTAGGCGAGCCCCTGGCGGCCGGTCGGGACGGTCGGGTCGCTCCAGACCGCTGACCCGGCATCGGTCGTCAGCTCGAACGTCGCGGGGAAGACGAGGTTCTGCAGGGTGCGGATCGACCCGGTCGTTCCCGAGATCGTGCCGAGCCCGGGCGACGTCGTGAGCAGGCTCGTCGCCGCGGTGGCGAGCACCCCGTCGGCCGTGCGGGTGACGACGGCCGCGTCGAGGTCGACGCCGTCGGCCCGGGTCGAGCCGGTGGCGTGCCATTCGACGGGGTGGCCGGTCGCGAACTGGGTGAACCAGAACGCGTAGACGCCGATGTCGAGCAGCGCGCCGCCGCCGAGGGCCGGGTCGGTCATGCGTCCGCCGGCCGAGAGGTCGTTGGCCCAGGCGACGTCGGCGGTCGCGAGCCGCACGTCGCCGATCGCCCCGTCGTCGAGCAGCGCGGCGATGACCGTGGTGTGCGGGAGGTACCGCGTCCAGAGCGCCTCCATCGCGAGGACGCCCGCGGCGCTCGCCGCGGCCACGATCTCGTCGGCCTCGGCCGTGCTGGTCGCCATCGGCTTCTCGATCAGGACGTGCTTGCCGGCACGGATCGCGGTCAAGGCGTCCGGCAGGTGCCGGGTGTGGGGCGTGGCCACGTAGACGACGTCGACGTCGGGGGAGGTGACCAGCGCCTCCTGGTCGCCGTACGCGGTGTCGACGCCGTGGGTGCGGGCGAACGCCTCGGCCCGGTCGAGGCTGCGCGAGGCCACGGCGACCACGCGCTGGTCGGTGTGCGCATGAAGGGCGTCGGTGAAGTCGCCGGCGATCTCGCCCGGGCCGATCACGCCCCAGCGCAGGGTCGGCCCGCCGCGTAGCGGGACCGCCGTCGAGGCGGGGAATGTCGGGGTGCTCGGGGTCTGCGTGGACATGCGGTCTCCTCGGTGTCACATCGTCGTGCGTGCGTCCATCTTCGCGGGTGCGGAGCAGGCCGGGGCGTCGAGAGCTCTCAGCCCTGCTCGGCGAACCGACCCACGCCGATCACGTCGAGCAACCGCAGCTTGGCGTCGTCGTCGGACCCGGGCGTCGCCGTCAGCACGAGCAGCGTCTGCGACTGGTCCTCGGTGAAGAGCGCCTGGCAGTCGACCTCGATCCGGCCGAGCTCGGGGTGGAGCAGCGTCTTGCGGTCGTCGAAGCGTTGGTGCACGGCGTGCCGAGCCCAGATCGTCGCGAACTCCTCGCTCGACGCGAGCAGCGCCTCCACGAGTTCTCGCGGTCGGCCTCCGCCGCCCGCCATGCTGAGCGCCGCCCGCAGCCCGGAGGCCTGCAGCTCGAGCTGGTGCGCGTGGTCCTCGACCGGGTAGGAGGCGCGCTCGGCCGGGTCGGTGAACCACCGGTGGAACGCGCTGCGGGCCAGCCCCTCGTACCGCATCTGGTCGCCGAGCAGGGCGACCGCGAGGCGGTTCTGTGCGAGCGTCTCGGCCAGGTCGCTGAGGACGAGCGCGGGGGTGTCGACCAACCGGTCGAGCACCCGCCGCAACGCGGGACTGACGTGGTCGCCGCCGCGCGTCCGGCGTGGCGGGTGGTGGCCGGTCAGGCGGTAGAGGTGGTCGCGCTCGTCGAGGCTCAGTCGTAGCCCCCGGGTGAGGGCGACGAGCATCTGCTCGGACGGCTGTGGGCCGCGCTGCTGCTCGAGCCGCGCGTAGTAGTCGGTCGACATGCCGACGAGCCCTGCCACCTCTTCACGACGCAACCCGGCGGTCCGTCGCCGCACGCCCTCGGGCAGCCCCACGTCGGACGGTCGCAGGGCCTCTCGGCGGTGGCGGAGGAAGTCGGCGAGGTCGGCGCGGTCCATGGCCCCATGCTGTCAGCCGCGGCACCCGCCAACCAGGGAGCGCCGATCCCTGGACGAGCGCTCTCTGCCGCACCGCGCCTCCCCGGGTCAGAGTGGTGGTCGTCCCCCCGACCGACGTCGGTGCGACGACCACCACCGGCCGCGCCGAGCGCGGCACACCCGAAGGAGCAACCGTGAAGATCAGCGGCAACACCGTGTTCATCCCCGGCGCCACGTCCGGCATCGGCCTGGGCCTCGCCCTGCGCCTGCAGGCCGCCGGCAACACCGTCGTCGTGGCGGGCCGACGGCGGGCCCTGCTCGACGAGATCGTCCGCGACCACCCGGGCCTCGAGGCCGTCGAGCTCGACACCACCGACCCGCAGGCCGTCGTCGACGTCTCGGCCGAGGTGCAGCGCCGTTGGCCCGAGACGAACGTCGTCATCGCGATGGCCGGCATCATGCAGACCGAGGACGTCACGACCGGCGACTTCCTCCCGACCGCCGAGGCGATCGTCACGACGAACCTGCTCGGGCCGATCCGCCTGATCGCTGCGTGGACGTCGTTCCTGCAGACGCAGAGCGCCGCCTCGATCGTCACCGTGTCGTCGGGGCTCGCGAGCGTGCCGCTGCCGATCACGCCGACCTACAACGCGACCAAGGCCGCGATCCACTCGTTCAGCGAGGGCATCCGCGTGCAGCTCGCCGACACGAGCGTGCAGGTCGTCGAGCTCGTGCCGCCGGCCGTGCAGACCACCCTGCTCGGCCAGCAGGACGACCCGTCGGCCATGCCGCTCGACGAGTACCTCGACGAGACCATGGCGCTGCTCGAGGCACAGCCCGACGCCCACGAGATCC
>Ga0265780_10005232_pt1 | contig 16479 bp, 16 predicted proteins | sample P1T30metagenome_FD_192432 | JGI IMG/M metagenome (GOLD analysis project Ga0265780, IMG submission 192432) | Plant litter microbial communities from East Loma Ridge, Irvine, California - P1 T30 | ecosystem: Environmental > Terrestrial > Plant litter > Unclassified | place: USA: California... | reverse complement strand
AACACAAAACGCTGCCAGTATTAGCAGCGTTTTTTTATGCTTTGTATTTTAAATCTTACGGAGCTATTTACCTCCCAACTTTAAGTTATCAAACGTAGATACATCTATTACTTCTTCGTTATCCAAATCAAATGAAATAGTAATACTATCACCCACTTGTGTTACAGGCAACTCATTACTAAGTTGCGATGAACCGATAAATATTTTCGGAGAACCCTCGACAGTAAAATAGTAAAAACTGTTGCCGTTTTTAATATCGCTTTGTATACGGGTTACAACATTTTGTAACGTTTTGCGGTTAGCCTGTGCCGTAGGGTTAATACGGTTGCCGGCCATATTAAATACGTTTTTATAGCTCATAAGTGTTTCGCGCATAGTGTTGCCCACGCCCACAATGGTATAATCGCCTATGGCAACCATCGCATACATTTTTACAAGTCCGCCGCCGTCTTTTAGCGTCATAACATAGGTAGGAATGTTGTTTATGTTGTACGGGATAGGCAGCGACGCATTATATCCTTTTTCCTGTACCTTACCTTCGGCCGATCGTTGTGCTGCATACTCTGTAGCGCCGCTCTGGTTGTACATGGTAGCCTCTTTAGTACGGGTATCTACCAGCATAAAACCAACAGCCGATTCTTCTTTACCAACCGATGACACACCAGTGTACCAGTAGGACCTGTTATCATGGCCGTAAACCAGCGTAAGGCCTTCGGTAATCATAAGTTTATCTTCGTTGCTAAAGTTCCAGTAGCCGTGTACATATTCGCCCCAGTCGGCAAGCTGCTCCTCAATAAATTCTATTGGTTGTATGCGGTCTATCCATGCCGGCACTTTATCAATTTTATATTCCTTAATGTCACCGGTTTGAGCATCAACCGTTATAATACCTGTGGCATCATTACCGGCAAAACTAATTTTTTTACGATATTTCGTAACTACCCAATATGGTTTACCCTGTTCATCTATTTCAAAATTATAATCGGCAAGTCCGGTAGCCTCATAGCCGCTAAAATAAAGGTGGCGTTGTATCTCATCCCCAAAAAAAGCATTAGGTTGAAACCTCACCTTAAGGTCTTTGCCGCCAAGATCCTGTACCAGTTTAACATCGCGCTCATTAGTGGCGCTAACCATTACGTAGCCTTCGGTACCGGCGGTATTATTAAGCCATTTAAAAAATCCTGAATGCAGTAAAGGCGCAACCCAGTACAGTTGGTCGTTAACTTTCTGAATAAAAAATTCGCCAAGTTCGGCCTTGCTGCCCAGTGCAGGGTCAGATCCTAATATTTTTTCACCAAGTAGGGTAGCAAGCTCTTCATCAACCACCCGAATGCGATCTAACGATATTGGTGCGATATGGTTGGTTATCTTTTCACCTTTCTTCACTTTGCCTATCATCTCTCTATAGGCCTCGCTCCTAAAAATTGGTGCGCTGGTTACCAGCGGCACAACAGTAATGTAAAGCAGTATTACAACGATGCCTATAAGCGGTATGCGGTGCCATTTTGCAAATTTAAATGTGGTTTTACCGGCTTTCACTTCCGTACTTATGGTTATAGCTATGCTCAAAACAAACAATACCAGGAGCATTATTGGCAATTGCATAAACCCGTAATTAATAACCGGCATACCAAAATACAGGAATAAAAAGGCTATAAGAGCCAAGGGCAACACAAGTAAATATCTTTTCATTTTAGGTGGTTTTGGTATATTAGTCGGTATTGTTGTATAAAGTTACATGGAACTGTTTAAGATTTTTAATTTCAGATATAAAGATTGCTTCCAAACATCGTAAGAGCAATTACCCCCTCTAACTATAATGACATTCGTATTAGGTCAGAAAATGCTTTAAATTACAATTTAGATAAATCTTTACTACACAATTACTACTTTTGTGTAGATACCCTAATTACTATATATGAAGCTGCTGATTGTTGAAGACGAGCCCAACCTGTTATCGGTTATCCGCAAGGGTTTATCTGAAAAAAACCATGATGTTAGTGCGGCATTAGACGGCACTACGGCGCTGGAGATGATTGCCGAAACTTCTTTTGATGTAATAGTACTTGATGTAATGCTACCGGATATAAACGGCATAGAAATTTGCCGCAGGCTTAGGGCAGCGGGTAATTTTGTGCCTATACTAATGCTCACAGCACTTAACAGCAGCGAAAACATAGTTGCAGGCCTTAATACCGGCGCCGATGATTATATGGCAAAGCCTTTTAGGTTTACCGAACTGGAGGCACGTATAAATGCACTGGCGCGCCGCGCATCGCAGGAACATAAAACCCCGGAGACTATTTCTTTAGAAGACCTTACCATAAATCTTCGCACAAAAACCGTAAGCCGGAGCGATGATACCATAGCGCTTACCGCTAAAGAATTTGGGTTGCTGTACTATCTGGCTAAGAACACAGGCACCATACTATCGCGCGAGAAAATACTGGATAACGTATGGAACATTAATTTTGACATGAATACCAACGTGGTAGATGTTTATATTAATTACCTGCGCAATAAGATTGATAAACCGTATCCTAACAAGCTCATTCATACCATTAAAGGGTTAGGCTATGTGCTTAAAGCATAACGCATGCAGATAAAAAAGAAAATAACTATTACTTATGTGGCGCTTTCGGGCGTTAGCACATTGTTGCTGTGCATAGTAGTATTTTTTCTCTTTAAGCGCAACAACGAATATTATTTTGTAAAACGGCTTGTAGACAGGGCTAAAATAGTTGCATCGATACACTATCAAAAAGATCCTGAAAAGGCTAATTATTACCGCGCCCTTAAAGAAAATGGGCTGCCCGAACTGATAGACGAGCACGAGTATGTGCTTAAGGTAAATGGCCCTGACTCTTTTGAATACAACACTGCACTAAACCTGCCTCCCGAATTTTACAGTGATGCGATGAAAACCGGCAGCGGGTGGTTTGCCGAAGGCTACACCTATTATTATGCCCAGATATTTAATGAAAATGGGCTTAAATACATGGTTATTGTATCGGCAAAAGACCGCAGGGGGAATACCACCACATTATACATACTTAGGATAATGTTGTTTGGCGGGCTTGCATTCCTGCTGCTGGCTTACTTTTTAGGCAGGTTCCTTGCCCGCAGGGTAATTAACCCTGTAGCGCGCATTACTAAAGAGGTTAACCGCATTAGTGCATCAAACCTGCACAACCGCCTGCCAATGCCCAATGCCGATGAGTCGGATGAAATATACGAACTCACTAAGACGTTTAACAACATGCTGGACAGGCTGGAAACGAGTTTTGAAATCCAGGCTAACTTTATAAACAATGCATCGCACGAGCTTAAAACCCCTATCACTACCATAATTGCGGAAACCGAAATTGCCTTGCTTAAAGAGCGTGACCCTGCCGAATATGAAGAAGTACTTACCAACATACACCAGCAGGCTACACGCCTTGGCAACCTTACCGAAAGCCTCCTAAAACTTACTCAAACAGGTTACGACGGACAAAAACAGGTTCAGGATATTACACGGCTTGATGAATTACTGATTGATGTTAAAGCCGATCTTGACAGGCTGTATCCTAACAACCGTGTTACCTTAAGGCTTAATGATATGCCCGAAGACCAAAAGCTACTTAAGCTGCCATGCAACCGCGCCTTATTAGAGCTTGCTATTGGTAATATTATAAGTAATGGAGTTAAGTACAGTAATAACGACGAAGTTTTTGTAAACCTTCAGGCTACCGGTGTTGGCATCTACATTTCTATTAGCGATATTGGTATTGGTATTCCGCCGGAGGATATTCCGCATTTATACGAACCCTTTTTTAGAGGTAAAGAAGCTTCCCGTTATAATGGTTATGGCCTCGGGCTTCCGTTGGCCATGAAAATCATCCGTATGCATAACGGTAACCTTACCGTGCAGTCAGAACCCGGCAAGGGTACAGTAGTATCTATAGTTTTTTATCGCGAAAAATTCGATCCTAAAAACCTTATAGTCAAAGTTAGAAAATCTAACGGCTAATCTAAGGAAATTCTAATTCAAGTTTAAGCCCTCTCTAATGTTACGGTAGTTAATTTGTAGTGTATCAAGCAATTTACACTATGAAAAACATACTCATACCCTCTATTCTTGAAGCCGATACTGTAAGCGCTGTTAAAACGGCTGCCAAACATGCATCGGGACAAAACTGTGCTGTAATACTAATGTTATTGTGCGATGTGCCTGATACGTATTCTGCGGGTTACCTGCTGCAAAAAATAACTCCCGGTTATACTGTGGCACAATCGGCTGTGCTTACTAAATGCAAAGAAATTATAAAAGGTACACCCAACTGTGTATTGCAGGTTCATATACAATATGGTATTTCGGCACCTTTACTTAAGTGCCTTATAGAGCATAAGGGTATCGGCCTAACCATATTAACCACCTCTTACAAACAGCATCAACAAAAAATACAGCGTTATTGTGCAGCGCTGCTCTTAAACAGCAGATGCCCCATATTGCATTTAGGCCAAAACTGTAACGGGCAAGTGCTTAGCAAAGCCATGTACCTGGAACAGGAAAAAACCACGATAGACCTGCAGGAAGTTGAGGACCTCATTAACGACCGCTTTAACTTTACTATTGTTAGCCGCGCTACACTTGCCAGCGAACAAGACCCCGAAGACCTGGCACCCATGCTGGCCGAGGCGATATTTAAGAATGATATTGATGTACTGGTTGAAACCCGGAAACCCGAAAAAGTTAAGCTGAACAGGAAAAGCCATTCGGTTGTGAATGAAGCATTGGGCATGCCTGTGTTATCGCTTTATGAAGGAGTTTTATAATGAGGAAGGGTTAGAATCTATTAACAATTAAAGAGAAAGATTATGCTGTTAAATAAACGAATACCCATGTCTTATGTGCTGGGTAAAATAAAGATAGAACTTGCACTGGTTATATTGTACGCCGTTAGTTTTGAAGTGGTTCATCACTTTTACCATGCCGTTTCTATAGATATACCTATTGCGGTACCTACTATTATAGGTACAATTATATCATTATTGCTTGCCTTTAAGAGCAATCAGGCTTACGATCGCTGGTGGGAAGCCCGTATTGTATGGGGCGGTATTGTAAACGACTCCAGGACTCTGGTGCGCCAGGTTTTGATTTTTTATAAAGACCCGGACTTCTCTGTTGAAGCCAATGATTTTAAAGAAGGTTTCGCCAAAAGGCAGGCGGCATGGTGCTATGCACTGGCACAGGCATTGCGTGGTAAAGACCCAATTAAGCCAATAAAAACATTACTGAATGAAGACGAACTTCGCTTTGTGAAAAACCACAAGCACGTGCCTAATGCCTTATTAATGCTGCACGGTAAAGAACTTAAAAAAGCGTTAGAGCAGGGTAAGTTAAATGTATACCAACAGGTAGAGATAGACAATACCCTTACCCGCCTGTGCGACTCTATGGGCAAGTGTGAACGTATTAAAAACACCATTTTCCCTACAACGTACAGCATGTACATCAGGTTTACACTATGCCTGTTCCTTATTCTTTTACCCTTTGGGCTTACTGATTATTTAGGCTGGCTGCAAATACCGGTTGTAGCAACTATAGGCGCAGCATGTTTTCTTATCGAAAAAATGGCGATACACCTTCAGGATCCGTTTGAAAACAGGCCTACTGATACCCCTATGATATCAATATCCAACAATATAGAAAACAACCTGATGCAGATGGTTAACGAGTATCGTGACGAATTTGCACCGGACGATGCTCCAAAAGAGCCTAACCTCCATCATATACAACCTGTTAAGAATGCTTACTTTGTTTTATAATTACAAGCCTTAAGTTTTGTGTTTTCCGGCCTGTTCCGGTAGTTATGTATGGTTGCCGCCCCTTTACAAGGGGCGGTTTTTTGTTTATTACCATCAAATTAGCAATTGTTAGCAATACGGTAAAAAACATTATTTTTGCAGTCAACAAACAGCAAAAACAAAATTAAGATATGAAAGCATATGTATTTCCGGGTCAGGGTGCCCAGTTTACCGGTATGGGTAAAGAGCTTTATGAAAGCTCTGCCGAGGCTAAGGATTTATTTGAAAAAGCTAATGATATATTGGGTTTCCGAATTACTGATATTATGTTTGAAGGTACAGCCGACCAGCTTAAAGAAACCCGTGTAACACAGCCTGCCGTTTTTTTACACTCGGTTATACTGGCAAAAACATTAGGCGACAGCTTTAAGCCCGAAATGGTTGCAGGCCATTCATTGGGTGAATTTAGCGCGCTTGTTGCTGCTGGAGCCCTAACTTTTGAGGACGGACTTAAACTGGTTTCGCAACGTGCCCTTGCAATGCAAAAAGCCTGCGAAATTACCCCAAGTACTATGGCTGCAGTTTTAGGCCTTGAAGATAATGTAGTTGAAGAGGTTTGCGCTAAAATAGACGGTGTAGTAGTACCTGCTAACTATAACTGCCCTGGTCAGCTTGTAATATCCGGTGAGACAACAGCTGTTGAGGCTGCATGCGAAGCTATGAAAACCGCCGGTGCTAAAAGGGCGCTTATACTGCCTGTTGGCGGCGCTTTCCACAGTCCTATGATGGAACCCGCGCGCGAAGAACTTGCTGCCGTCATAAAGCAAACTACCTTTACCAACCCAATTTGCCCGGTATACCAAAACGTACCTTCAACCGCAGTTAATGACGCTGATGAGATTAAACGCAACCTTATTATACAGCTTACAGCTCCTGTAAAATGGACACAAAGCGTACAAAACATGATTGCCGATGGCGCTACGCTGTTTACAGAAGTTGGCCCGGGCAATGTGCTGCAAGGCCTTGTAAAGAAAATAAATAAAGAAGCAGAAACTGCTTCGGCGGGAGCTTAATTTAGTTTTCAGCCTCAGTCACAGTTTTAAGATACAGCTAAAGCTAATCCCCATTATAATCGTAATGGGGATTTTATATGTAACTAAATCATTAATTAGCACTATAGTAAGCAACCTTTTAGTAGTTATACCATCTGCTAAGTAATCGCCTCAAACAAACTATATGCAACCACGATTACTATTACCTCTTTTAATGCTGCTCAGCCTTACTTCCTGCGCCACACTATTTAACCGCAAAGAATATAAGCTCAAAATATATGCCTACGAAAACAATGTAAAAGCTAAAGTAAATGACAGCATTTATACACTGCCCGCCTACGTTAAGGTAAAACGCAGTAAGGAAGACCTGGCTGTACAGTTTATAACCGATACCCTTACACATGACATAATAGTTAAATCATCAGTAAATCCTGAATTTATTTACGGCAACCTGGCCTTTCTACAACTTGCACCGGCGGGTTATGTTTCCGATTGCTTTACTGATAAACGGTTTTACTATGGCCGAAAACTGCTCTTTAAAAGCTGGGACACCACAACAGTTTTTACTCCACCCATATTTAATGGCGTAAAGAAATACTTTGCGCAAAAATACCCGGTACAAAAAGGACAAGTAAATTTTACGATATCAATTCCCTATGTTAATGGGTTTTATATGCGGCCACAGGGAGAGGGTTTAAAAATGAATACCGGCTTTTTTGGGTTAAGTGCCGGATTGGAATATTATTATAAAGACAACACTTTCGCAAAGATTAACATTGCCAGCGCCATAGATTTCGACTTTTTTATTCCGGTACCTGTAGAGGGCGATGGGCCATACCAGAGTACACGCAATTTTAGCATCAGCTTTACCAACAACCATAAACTATCACGGTTTGTTTTAGGTTACGGACTTAGCTATGCAAAAAATAAATGGGAGTATAATAGTGATAACGCGGGTTATCCTGATTTTTTCAGAACCTCATCAATACCTCACTCACGAAAAAAAACGAGCCACTCGTTTGGATTGGCATTTAACGCCTACCACCAATTTACCGACGAATTTTTTATGGGTGTAGTGTACAATCCCACTTTTTATGATGTATCGCCTGCCGGACAGTTTAACTACCAGCACATTATAAGTTTTGATCTGATGTGGAAGGTACGCCTTTGGAAATAGCCGCTGATGGTATAAAACAAAATCCCAAACCGTAATGGTCTGGGATTTTGTGTTTAAGTAAATTTTGAGACTTATTAGTTCACTGCGCTTTATTCGAAAGGGCAAACTGTAAACTTACAACTGTAAACTATTTGCTACGCACCTTCTGTTCCCATTTCCAGGCAGAGGCAAGGGCTTCATCAAGGCTTAATTCGGCTTTCCATCCAAGAACATTGTTTGCTTTGGTAGTATCGGCGTAAGCCTCGGTAATATCGCCGGTCCTTCTTGGCACTATCTTATAGTTAAGGCTCTTGCCCGATGCTTTTTCAAAAGCGTGTATCACTTCTAAAACAGAGCTTCCTTTACCGGTGCCAAGATTAAACACCTCAACTTTATCAGCATTCTTTTTCTCTACAAGCCTTTTAAGGGCTTTAACGTGTGCTTTGGCAAGGTCTACCACGTGTATGTAATCGCGCACGCAGGTACCATCGGGCGTTGGGTAATCATCTCCAAAAACAGAAAGCTGGTCACGCAGGCCTATTGCGGCTTGCGTAATAAAAGGCACAAGGTTTTGCGGCACTCCTAATGGCAATTCGCCAATATTAGCCGACTCATGTGCCCCAACCGGGTTAAAGTAGCGTAATAATATTGCCTCTATGGTGCTAACAGCAGCCACATCGCGAATTATCTCCTCGCCTATTTGCTTGGTATTGCCGTAAGGCGACATTGCAGGCTGCACGGGAGCATCTTCGGTTATCGGCATTTTTTCTGCCTGGCCATAAACGGTACACGAAGAGCTGAATATGAAGTTAGCTTTGTCTTTCTTTTGTAACTCCTGTAAAATATACACCAGCGCACCAATGTTGTTTTCGTAGTACAGCAAAGGGTTTTGCACACTTTCGCCTACCGCTTTAGATGCCGCAAAATGTATCACACCGCTAACATCGGCATATTTGGCAAAAAACTGATTTACGGCTGCTTTATCCCTAAGGTCAACCTGCTTAAATTCGGGACTCTTGCCGGTAATGGCTTTAATACCCTCTAAAACGGTTACAGATGAGTTAGAAAGGTCGTCTATAATAACAACCTCAAAGCCTTCATTTTGCAGTTCTACCACAGTATGCGACCCTATAAAGCCCAGGCCACCGGTTACGAGTATTTTCATATTTATTTTTTAGTTGGTGCAACAGTATAATTAAAAAGGTATTCGCCGTTCTTGTCCCTGTAATCGTAAATTAAGGCAACATTCATTTTCCTGAATGCTTCCATATCCTGAGAATTATCAAGATTATCCTGTGCTTGTTTTTTAAGGTCTTTTTTAACTTGTTCAACATTATCAGGCAGGGCATCTTTACTTGCCGTTGTAGCCGTATAATAGTATACAAGCGTTAGAGGTTCTTCTTTAGCCGCTGTACTATCAAGGCGCGTACCGCTATCAATAGTCATTGGGCACATTTTATCCATCTGATCGGACATCTCCTGCAATTCAGTAAATTGGCCGTCCTTTACACAACCTGTTACCATTACAGCAACAACTAATGCCAAAAACAGGCTGATCCCGGAATGTGTGTTACCCAATGTATTTTTCATTATGCTAAAAATTCGATAACGCTATCGGTAATAAATTTAATCTGCTCATCGTCAAGCTCGGTGTGCATCGGCAATGCAATAACCTCTTTTACCAATTGGTTGGTAACGGGGAAATCGGCCTCGTTGTAACGCGAATCGGCATAAGCTTTCTGACTGTGTAGCGGTATCGGATAATAGATAGCGCATGGTATGCCTTTATCAAGCAAATGCTTCATAAGCGCATCTCTGTCGGCATCTAAAATTCGTAACACATATTGGTGAAACACATGGCTATCGGTACTACCAATTATAGCAGGAGCAACAATTTTAGCATGGTTAGCAAAAGCAGCGCTGTATTTAGCAGCAGCTTCCTGGCGTGCTTTGTTGTAAGTATCAAGATGAGGCAATTTAGCGTTAAGCACTGCGGCCTGAACGCTATCCAGCCTTGAGTTTACCCCCACTACATCATGGTGGTAGCGCTCATACATACCGTGATTTACTATTCCTCTAAGGGAATGGGCAAGGGCATCATCGTTAGTAAAAATAGCACCGCCATCGCCATAGCAGCCCAGGTTTTTAGACGGAAAGAATGAGGTTGAAGCAACATGGCCTATAACGCCCACTTTCTTTTTAGAACCGTCAGCATAAGTATAGTCAGCGCCTATGGCCTGAGCATTATCTTCTATAACATAAAGGTTGTGCTCTTTAGCAATATCTAAAATGGCTTCCATATTGGCAGCCTGCCCAAAAAGGTGTACCGGAACTATGGCCTTAGTTTTTGGGGTAATGGCTTTTTTAATGGCATCGATAGAAATATTATAAGTATCAACATCTACATCTACCAAAACCGGGGTAAGCTGTAACAGGGCAATAACCTCTACCGTAGCAGCAAAGGTAAAGTCGGCGGTAATAACCTCATCGCCGGGCTTAAGGCCAAGGCCCATCATGGCTATTTGCAGGGCATCGGTACCGTTTGCACATGGTATTACGTGCTTAGCGCCAAGATACTGCTCAAGGTCTTTTTGAAATTTATGAACCTGTGGCCCGTTTATATATGCTGTGTTATCTAAAACTTCCTGAATAGAAGTATTTATTGTATCTTTAATACTTTCATACTGGCCTTTAAGATCGACCATCTGGATTTTTTTCATTATTCTGAAATTATTTAAATCAACGCAAAACTACTAATTTAATAGCTGCGTACCAATCAAAATGCCATAAAGTATGTATTTTAGCAGCCCAATATTTTGCTTATGTTTTTCCTTTACAGCCTGCTTACGCACATAGCCAGTTTTATTTTAAAGATCGTGGCACTCTTTAGCTCTAAGATCAAACTTTTTGTGCAGGGCCGTACTGATGTTTTTGCTACGCTATCCCAAAAAATTAGCCCTGATGATAAGACCATATGGTTTCATGCGGCATCGTTAGGCGAATACGAACAAGGATTGCCCATTATGGAAAAAATGAGGCTGCTACACCCCACCCACAAAATTATACTTACATTTTTTTCGCCATCGGGTTACGAGATACGAAAAAGCACTAAAGCTGCCGATGTTGTGGTTTACCTGCCTTTAGACACATTAGCAAATGCCAAAAAGTTTATAAAACTGGCGCACCCATCTATGGCATTTTTTATTAAGTATGAGTTTTGGCCCAACTACCTAAATGAACTTAAAAGGCACAATACACCTGCTTATCTTATATCGGGGCTATTTAGACCCAATCAGGCATTTTTTAAATGGTACGGTGGTTTTTACCGTGAAGCGTTTAAAGCCTTTAACCACTTTTTTGTACAGTACGACAGCTCTAAGCAACTGCTCGCCACCATTGGTTTTAACAACGTTACCATTAGTGGTGATACCCGTTATGACCGTGTGAGCGAAATTTTAGAACGCGATAACAACCTCCCTTTTATAGAAGAATTTATAAATGGAAAAACCACTGTTGTTTTAGGCAGCTCCTGGCCAAAGGATGAAGCCATGATACTGCCTTTTATCAATGCCTCTATTGATGTTAAATTTATTATCGCCCCGCACACGCTGGGCGAAGATCATATAAACGACATTAAGAGCAGCCTTACCAAAAGCACGGTTTTATTTACCGAAAAAGAAGGCAAGAACCTTGCGGAGTATTCGGTGCTAATTGTGAACACTATTGGCATCCTCAGCAAAATTTACAGCTATGCTGATGTGGCCTATGTAGGCGGTGGTTTTGGTACTGCCGGGCTGCACAACATATTAGAACCCGCCGCTTTTGGCGTGCCGATTATTATTGGGCCTAACCACCAGAAATTCCCCGAGGCGTTAGCTCTTGTACAAATGGGAGGCGTTATTGCCGTTAAAGATAAAACCACAATGGAAGATGCTTTATCATCTTTACTATATAACGACGATTACCGTTGGGAAACCGGCCACACAGCGGGCACTTTTGTAAGCATGAACCGCGGTGCGGTAAACATTATAATGAATCATATTACCAATGATGCAGCCAACGTTTAAACCTTTTGAAGCGACTGATGCCCCTGTAGTTATTACAATGATGCAGGAGTTTTATGCCATAGACGGTTACCCAATTGATGCAGCGGTTAGCAGCGGCCTGTTTTTTGAATTTATAGAAAATGAAGCCATTGGCCGTGGCTGGATAATTCTGCTTGATGGCAAGCCCGTAGGATACGTAATCCTGACATTTGTATTTAGCTTTGAATATCAGGGACGTATTGCTTTTTTAGACGAGCTCTTTGTGTCGCCTGATGCGCGTGGTGCGGGGCTTGGGAAACTGGCACTCGATTTTATTACAGAAGAGGCCAAAGCCTTATCTATTAAAATAATCTATCTCGAGATTGAGCCTCATAACGAGGCTGCCCGCAAACTCTACCTTTCTAAAAACTACACCATTCACAAACGAGGGTTGATGCGTTTAAATATTCAATAAAAATGCCCGAAATATTATTCCGGGCAGCTTCCTGATTTAATAATCTACAATTATTGCGGCATCATGCCTGTGGTTATGGCAATACGGTTCCAGCCGTTAATAACAATGATGCTCATAATAACCTGGGCGGTATATTTTTCGCCTAAAACAGCCACCGCAGCATCATAAGTAGCATCGCTTACGTGGTGGCTAATAAGCGTAACTTCTTCGGTAAGGGCAAGTATTGCCTGTTCTTCCGGACTGAAAAATGGTGTATCTCTCCAGGCACTAACAGTGTACAGGCGCTGCTCTGTTTCGCCGTATTTTCGGGCATCTTTAGTGTGCATATCCAAACAATAGGCACAGCCGTTTATTTGCGAAGCGCGTATTTTTATAAGTTCTTTATGTAGTTTATCAACCTCCATAGTGGCAAGGTATTTCTCAAATGCCATCATGGCCTGGTAGCCCTCTTTTTCAATTGCGAATAAATTCATTCTTGTTTTCATGACTAAGTGTTTTAATTTGTCTGATACAAATTTCCGCCATACACCCATCAAAAAACTTAATCAAGATTAAGAAAACATATTACCCTTTTTTTGCCCGTATTTTACTCAAAAATTCGGGCGTAACGCCGAGGTAAGATGCTATTAGGTATTGCGGAACTTTTTGAACAAATTCAGGGTTCAGGTTACTGAAAAAGCGGTAACGTTCCTCACCGGACATATTAAATACGTAATTAAATCGCATGAGCGATGCTCCATAAGCCGTTTCGAGCACCAGCCTGAAATAGCGCTCCAGCTTTGGTATCTTTCCTGACAGCTCCTCCATTTGCTGCTCATCAACCGCAATAATAATGGCATCATTTACGGCCTGTAAATTAAACACCGAAGGCTTTTTGTTCTTAAAACCCAAATAATCGGTAATCCACCAGTTATCAATCCCAAACTGGATCATCTGGTCTACCCCTTTAGCATTGGTAATGTACAACCTAAGGCAGCCCTGCACCACAAAATATTTAGCACGGCAGGATTCGCCCGCTTTAAATAGAAATTGCTTTTTCTTTAAAGGTTCGGTAAAGAGCACACTCTCTATAATAGATTTCTCTTCCGCGCTAAGCGCTACCTGCTTTTCTATATGGGCTATAAGCTGATACACCATTTGCTAAATAATTTTTAGCTAAAGTAATTATTTTCAGTCAATAGAGTTTTTAGAATATCACAACTCAATCGCCCGTTGTTAAAAAATTGTTATCTTGCGCCCGCTAACTTAAACTTATCATGAAACTACTACGCTTACTGGTATTATTGTTTGCTTTGCCTGCTTTTTCACAGCAGGGAGGCATGTGGATACCATCGCTCCTAAAGGGCATGAACGAAAAAGAAATGAAACACCTGGGCATGAAAATGAGTGCACAGGATATTTATGATGTAAATAAATCGAGCCTAAAAGATGCCGTACCCCAGTTTAACGGTGGCTGCACCAGCGAGGTTATATCTTCTCAGGGGCTATTGCTTACCAATCACCACTGTGGTTTTGGCGAAATACAAAGCCACAGCACCGTAGAGCACGATTATATTGCCGATGGATTTTGGGCCATGAGCCTGTCGGAAGAGTTGCCTAACCCAGGGCTTGAGGTTACTTTTATTGCCCGTATAGAAGATGTTACCACTAAAGTATTAGAGGGCACACAAAACCTTACTGAAGAAAAAGACAGGGTTAAAAAAATACAGGACAACATTAGCAACCTTACCAAAACATTGCCTAAAGAAAGCTGGCAGGAAAACAGCATTCGTACTTTTTATGAGGGCAACCAGTATATGCTTTTTGTTACCGAAACTTTTGAAGACATTCGCCTTGTGGGTGCACCGCCATCATCTATAGGTAAATTTGGATCGGATACCGATAATTGGGTGTGGCCACGCCATACCGGCGATTTTTCGCTTTTCCGCATTTACGCCAATAAAGACAACCGTCCGGCGGCCTATAGTAAAGACAATGTACCTTATGTGCCAAAGTATTTCTTTCCGGTATCGTTAAAAGGCATTAAGGAGGACGACTTTACGCTTGTATTTGGTTACCCTGGCCGTACTACCGAATATTTACCCGCTGTTGCAGTAGCACAAATTGTAAATACTCTTAACCCTGCCAAGATAGAGATTAGGGATGCTGCCCTTAAGGTAGCCGATGGCTTTATGCGTAAAGACAAAGCTATTAAAATACAGTATGCCGCTAAATATGCACAGATTGCCAACTACTGGAAAAAATGGATAGGCGAAACACAGGGACTTAAAAAGACCAACGCCGTGCAAATTAAGACCGACTACGAAAAGCAATTTGCCGCCTGGGTGCAAAAAGCAGGCAAAGAGGCAGAATATGGAAAATTGCTAAGCGATTTTACGCTGTACTACAATGCTATTGAGCCATATTCCTTATCGCGCGATTATTTTAACGAGGTGGTGCTGCGCAATACAGAAATGCTTAGTATTGGATACAGGATGTTTCAGTTAGAGCAGGTCTTAAAAACCAAGGGGCCGCAGTCTTTTGGCGATCGCAGGGAAAAAACCATTGCCGCGCTGGAAGAAACTTATAAAGACTTTAATAAGCTGGTAGACGAAAAAGTGTTTGAGCAGCTTATTACGCTATACGCTACTAAATCGCCAAGGCAGTTTGTGCCCCTTGAGCTTAGGGATGCCGATTACAAGAAAATTACTGCCGAGATATACGGCAAATCTAAACTAACCAGCCTGCAGGGCGTAAAAGACCTGCTTGACGGCGACCCAATGGCAGCCGTTGCCAAGCTTAACGACGACAAGGGCTATCAGCTTGTAAAACTCCTTGCACAAACGTATCTTGATAAGGTATCACCAAAGTACGACGAGCTTAACCTTAAAATAGCGGCGCTGCAACGTACTTACATGAAAGCTATCTTAGAGCTTAGCCCTAAAGATGCTCGCCTGTTTCCTGATGCTAACAGCACGTTAAGGGTAACTTACGGCAAGGTTAAAGGCTATAAGCCGGGTGAGGATGACACGTATTATGATTCGAAGACATATTTAGACGGCGTAATTAAAAAATACGTACCCGGCGATTACGAATTTGATGTACCTAAAAAGCTGATAGACCTATACAATACCAAAGATTACGGCCAGTATGGTGAAAATGGCAAAATGCCGGTTTGCTTTATAGGCACTAATCACACCACAGGCGGTAACTCCGGCAGCCCGGCCATTGATGCCAAGGGCAACCTGATAGGCCTTAATTTTGACCGTGTGTGGGAAGGTACCATGAGCGATATACATTATGACCCAACCATTTGCAGGAATATTATGGTAGATATTAGGTACGTGCTCTTTATAATAGATAAATTTGCGGGCGCAGGCCACCTGGTTAAAGAAATGAAGGTAGTAAAGTAAGAATTTAACCACAACGATTGTATTTTATTTTATTGCAAAACAAGCGTTTAAGATGTAAGCCAATTGCAGATAATTAAAAAATCTGTTAAAAACCGAAAACGATGTACATAAAATTCTGAATTTCAGCGTTAAAAGAATTAAAAAAATTTTAATGAATATTATTATGTCATATCAAAAAATTTATATCTTTGCTCCGAATTAATAATTAACCTTTATAATTTAGTAAGATGAAAAAAGTTGTTTTAAGCGTAGCTCTTGTAGCTCTTGTATCTTTAGCGTCATGTAAAAAAACTGAAACTGAAAACGTTGAAAACGTTGATACAGTTGTAGCTCCAGTTGAAGAGCCAGTTGCACCAGTTACTGCTGACACTACTGCTGCTCCAGTTGCTGATACAGTTGCTCCTGCTACTACTCCAGCTCAGTAATTAGTTACTGCAAAAAGTATTAAAAAGCTCCGCATTGCGGGGCTTTTTTTATGGGTATAACTAATCAAAGTGCAAATTTAAAACGAAGGACTATACACTTCCAATCTTACATTCATGTTTTTCAACAAGAATTCAATAGCCCTTTCAGAATTTTCTTTCTTCGA
>Ga0265780_10005231_pt1 | contig 16486 bp, 10 predicted proteins | sample P1T30metagenome_FD_192432 | JGI IMG/M metagenome (GOLD analysis project Ga0265780, IMG submission 192432) | Plant litter microbial communities from East Loma Ridge, Irvine, California - P1 T30 | ecosystem: Environmental > Terrestrial > Plant litter > Unclassified | place: USA: California... | reverse complement strand
ACCGCAACTAATTCGACCCAGCATAGTGTCGTCCCGACTTCCAGCAGGCCAATAGCATAGTAAAAAAGGGGAAGTATCATAGCCTGATTTCATGTGAATGCCGGTGGTAAAGGTTGGAAAACCCGAAGCCCAATGAAATGGACAGCCACCCTCAACCGATGGACAAAAACCTATTCCCTGGCGTTGGAGCCCTATGCATCATGAGTTCACGAGCACCGGCGTCGGAAAGTGCTGATGAAACCAGGCCACTGCGGCTTCCACGTCATCATGCAGCAGGTTGTGGCCCGCGTTGGCGTTGTGGCGCTTAAGTTCGAAGCCGGCCTGTTTCAGCAGCGCCGCGTAGCGGGCCGACGCCGCAAGCTGCACGGTGGGGTCCTGGCTGCCGGGTTGAAACAGCACCGGCTGGTGGCGGTTTGTGCAGAAAGCGGGCACATGGCGCACGAGCGGCTGCATGGGCCGCCAGAGTATGGCTCCGGCCAGTAATTCCGGGTACAGTAGTAGCAGGGCACCCGCCATGTTAGCACCATTAGAATAACCCAGGGCCACAAGTTGGGTCGCATCAAACCCCGCTCGCTCGCTTAGCTGGCGCACAAACCGCACCAATTCGTGCGTGCGAAAAATCACGTCTTCCTCGTCGAAAAGGCCCACGTCAAGGCGACGAAAAAAGCGAGGCATCCCGTTTTCCAAAACGTTGCCGCGCAAGCTCAGGACATTGAGCGCCGGACCGAAGTGGGCTGCCAGCGGCAGTAGGTCGTGCTCGTCGCCACCGGTGCCGTGCAGCAGCAGCAGGGTGCGCGTGGCCGGCAGCCGCGCCGGTTGGTAGACATAGTGCAGGGCTTGGTAGGTGGTCATGGCCGGGGCGGGTTTAGGTTGTAGTGAGGGTGGGCAGGAGCGCCGTAATCTGTGCGCGGCGGCTTTCGAGCTGCGCCGGCAGCTGCAGGTGAGTGCCCAGCGCCGCCAGAGGCTCATCGATGGTAAAGCCCGGGGTGTCGGTGGCCAGCTCAAAGAGCAGGCCACCGGGCTCAATGAAGCGCACGGAGTGGAAATACCGGCGGTCGAGAAATGGCGTGACGGGGAGGTTGCGCGCCGCCAACCGCTCGCGAAAGTGACGTAGCACGTCCTCGTCGGCTACGCGAAAGGCAACGTGGTGCACGGAGCCGATTCCGATTATTCCCGGGCGGCCATGTGGGGCCTCTACCACATCCAGCAGCGCAGCCTGGGACACGGCATCCGTTACCAGCCGGTAGCGCGCCCCGTGCTGCTGTAGAATGCGGTAGCCGAAGAGTTCCGTGAGTAGGCCCAGCGTATCGTCGGTACGGGGTAGGGTGAGCTGCACGGCGTGCAGTCCCCGTAGCGCAACGGCTTGCCCCATTTCGGGCGTTATCCAGGGCCGGCGCTCGTCGGGCGTATTGCCGACAATGAGCGCCAGGGACAACCCATCGGGGTCAGAAAAAGCCAGGCCGGGCTCGCCAAATTGGTCGCTTAGGGAATGACAAGGCACTTGGTGCTCCTCAAAGCGCTCCATCCAGAAGGGGAAACTGCCCGCTGGCACGGAGTAGCTCAGGGTTGCGGCCTCCCCGGTGCCTGGCCGACCAAGTGCGCCGTGGGGTTTGGAGAAAAAACTCAGCACGGTGCCGGGCGTGCCGGCCTCATCGCCAAAGTAGCAGTGGTAGGTGTCGGGGGCATCGAAGTCGACGGTTTTTTTGAGCAAGCGCAAGCCTAGCAACTTCGTGTAGAAGTCATAGTTTCGCTGAGCTGGTCCGGCAATGGCCGTGACATGGTGCAAGCCCAATACTTGATGCTTCATCGGAAAAATAAAATGCTGTGCCAGGAGGAATCCACTAGTAGCCAAGGCAAAATCCAGCTGCATGAGCGCTGCCTCGCCAACGCTTGGTGCGCGTCTTCGCGTCCGGCACGCTAGGAACTTCTGCACCCATGTTCGTGCTAAACTGGCAGGCTTTCCGCGATGCCTGCTGTGAGTATCATCAGCCGGTGGCGGATGCCCAGCGCTTGGAAAGCCTGGGCAAAGGCCTCGGCGTGCTGTGTGTAATGCGACCACCCTTCGTAGTGCAGGGGAATCATGGTGGCGTGGGGAAACGCCGCCGCCGTACCCAGCGCGTCGTTGGTGTCCATCGTCACGTTGAAGGGGCCGCGCGGCTGTCCGGCACCGGCGTACATAAATACGTAGCGCGGGTTGAAGCGCTGGGCCACCTGCTCCACGCCATCGTAAAAAACGGTGTCGCCGGTGAGGTAGACTTCGAACGAATACGAGCCGCTTACGGACAGCACAAAGCCAATCACGTCGCCCGACAATGCCTCAAAACCCACCGGGCCGTGCCGGGCCGGTGTCGCGGTAACCATGATTTCGTCGCCGTTAGGGGCCTTCAATACCACACTCTCCCACGCGGCCAGGCCCCGGCTGCTGCCCTTGAGCCGCGCCGCGCCCGCTTGGGTGGTCAGCGTCAGGTTGACGGTTTTCAGGAATTCGCGACCTTTCTGGTCGAGGTTGTCGTGGTGCTGGTCATGGCTCAGCAACACCACGTCAATGCAGCCAACGTCGCTGACGGCGGGCCCGAAGACTTTCGTGTACACCGTGTTCGCAATGGGGTACATGCCGCCAGCCGGGTCGAGGGTGGGGTCGGTCATGAAGCGGAGTCCCCCAATCTCAAGAATGACCGTAGGACCGCCGACGTAAATGGCCCGAAAGCTTTCTACAGTCTGTGCAGGCTCTCCGACAGAAGGAAATAACGAGGCCGCAACGGGCAAATGGGAATTCGTTGAAGGAAACATAAAAAGTCGATTAACGTTGTGACGGATGCCATTGTGTGCGTCAAACCCGCCCGGCTACGGGGTGGATTTGGTGTTAGAAGCCATTTAATTAAGCTGAATTGGGCGCTGCGGGATGCATGCTAAAATTAGAGCTACCCGCCGGTGCTTAAAATGGATAATTGCCGCCAGCACATGGACAGATAATCTTCCGCCGCATACCAGGCAAGGGATGCCTCATTAGGCTGGAGACACTGGCTACGTGAGCGGTGGCAGGCGCAGCTCGTCCTCAAAATTGCCCATCAAGGGCTCCTGGCCCTGCGTAACGGCCCGCACCAGCAACTGCCCTCCCACAAACGCCCCGCGCCAGGATTCGCCCAGCCCTCCGAACACTTCCTCGCGGTCGCCGCGCGAGCGGAGCCGGTTAATCCCCATTTTAAATGCGCGAACCTCCCGGGCGGTGTGCGCGGCCCATTTCTCATCGTCGGAGGCAATGGCCGCCACCAGCGCCCCGTTGGAAATGTTCATTTCGCCGACCAGCTCCTCCACGCGGTCAACCAGCACGATGGAGTCAATCGGGCCAAACGGTTCTTTGAAGTACAGTTCGCTCTGGCGCGTCAGGTTGACCAAGGCCCGGGGCGCCCGGTACGTCGAGCAGTCTTGGCCGGGCAGGAACAGGGCCTCATCAAGGCGGCCTTCCAGCAGCGGAGTCGCCCCGGTTTTGAGGGCATCGGCGTACAGGCGGTCCTGTTCCTGGGCCTGCGCGGCATTGATGAGGGGACCAAAGGCATAGCTAGGCAACGCATCGGTGGCGTCATCCACCAGCGTGGGATTTCCCACGCGGAGCCCGTGCACCAGGCCCCAGTACATTTCCAGGAATTGGGGAAAGAGCCGCCGCTCTACCACAAAGCGCACGTAGGCGGTGCACCGCTGCTTACCATAGTCGTAGCTGCGCGAAAGCTGCGCGGCCAAGCCTTTCCAGTCCGAGAAATTCCAGATGCCATAGGCGTTGACGCCCTCCATCTCAAACATGTAGCGCTTGTGGGTTTGGGCCAGCCCATCGGCAATGTTGCGGCCATTGTAGCGGCCGCCCACGAAGGAAAGGCAGTCCACCGCCTCATTTTTTACCAGCACGTCGCTCAACTCCGCGCCCCCGCCACTGACCAGTGAAACGGGCAGCCCCGCGCGCCGGGCCAGCGCAAAGGCTAGGCTCAGGGAGATGAACCCGCCATCGGTGGGCGTTTTCGCGATGATGCTGTTGCCGCACAATACCTGCACCAGCACCGCGTGCAGCAGCACCGAGAATGGGTAGTTCCAGGAGGCGATGTTGCTCACCAAGCCCAGCGGCGTGCGCGTGCCCAGCAGGCCTTCGATGTGCGCCAGGTACCATTCAATACCTTCAATGCAACGGTCAATATCGGCCATGCCGAGCTGATAGGTTTTGCCGATTTCCCAGACGAGCAGCTTGCCAATAAGGTCAGCATGCTGACGTAGCAAGTTCACGCAGTTCTGCACGCATACCCGGCGCTGGTCCAGGTCCGTGGCGGCCCAGGAAGAAGCTTCCCGCTTGGCGAAGCGCACCGCGCGCAGGGCCAGGTCGCGTCCCAGCATCGGCAAGGAGCCCAGCAGGGTGCCATCAACCGGCGAAACGAAAGAGCGGGGGGAACCCCCTTGCTGCCACCGTCCTTCCAGCAGGTTCACAAAGCCAGTGCCATCGGCCGCGAATATTTCCGGCGTGGCCTCCTGGACTTGGTTCAATATCAAGGGAAAGGCAATCTGGGGGGCAATAAGCTTAGGCATAGTAAGTAGAGGTAATGGTGCGAACCCATGCTATCTGTTATTTAGTTAGCCAGGCAAAGTTGACGTTTGCCCTGCTTGCTAACAATGGATAGGTGACGCCATTACTTGGCTAAATGGCCTCTGCAGCTTGTGAGGGCAGGGGGGGCTGCGCTTTGTTAAACTGCGCCAACTACACAACGCTAACGCATTGCCCTCCTGCACGAAGTGCAGGAGCAAACCGTCCATGCGAAAGCGCAAATTGTCTATTCCTGTCCCAATAGAAATTACTACATTAGACTATTTATATTATAAACTGCAAATTGAATCAAATCAACCGCTAGCTGCGATTTCGACGCTAGTTGCGATGGGTAGCATTGCAGCCCTGCCATAAAATGATTTTGCTGAATCGGTATTGAGAAACCGGTTAGCTCCGTTGCGGTCCTATTTAACTCACGCGCTTTTAATCGAAAATGAAAGCTTTTCTCATTTCCCTACTCTTTCTGCTGTTCACTGTTTTTGGTGCCCACGCGTTGCCGCCCCTGTACCCCTTGCTGACTGCGGAATCCGTCAATCAATTAAAAGTGCAGCTAGCCAAAAGCGCCGCCGATACCAACCGCGTAAACCTGCTCCTGCGCCTCGGCGAAGACCTTATTCTGAAATACGAAGAGTTAGATGGCGACATCGACCCTATGGCCTCCGTTTATAGCCAACAAGCGGCACAATTAAGCGGACAGTTGAATTACACCAACGGGCGCATCAGAAGCATGTATTGTGCAGGCCGAATTTTGGCATATGCAAATAATGCACAGGGAGTCGGGCTCCTTCAAAAAGGAGTTGAATTGAGTGCACAGCTGCATGATAAGCGGCTTGAGGCACTGGGTTGGTGCTACTTAGCAGGTATTTATGAACCTTACGTAGGCATTCCTACGCAAGGAGAGTATAAGGATTTGCCTAAAAAAATAGCTTATTACGAAAAAGCGGCTCTGCTGTATAGGCAAGCTGGTGATAAGGTTGATGAAGCATTTATGCTGCAAATGCTGGCAGAAATGCACGGCTTCGCCAAGGATTTCGCCCAGAGCAAGCGTGAGCTACAAAAAGCAATAAGCCTTTATAAGGCAGGAGGCTATAAAAACCTGCAGTATACATATTGGCTATTGGGTGGAACAAATGAAACGTTGGGTAATTACCAGGCTGCAATAAGATATGCGTTGGCAGCTATTGAAAACGCTAAAGCGCTGAAGGACACTACTCGTTTAGGATTGTACTATTGGGATATCGCTACAATATATAAAGACCTTAATCGACCGACTGAATCGATACTGTATTTTAAAAAAGCACTACCGACGTACAAACAGAAAGGCTCGTATTTTTCGATAAAAAAAACAGAGGCCTTCTACACTGTCATCACGGCTGGAGAAATAGCCATGCATATGATAAGACAGCGAAAACCTGAGCAGGCCCGAACTTTTTTTATTGAAACAACAAAACCATTCATTTCGGATGAGAAGTACATCACGATGCAATATTATGCGTATTTAGCTTATTGTTATCAGGCAGTTAAACAAAATGATTTAGCCGAAAAAAAATATTTACAGGCTATTGGTAAAGCTGAAATGCCCGGCATAGATATAGGGTTCAAAGGAGGCCTTTATCAAGCAATTAGTACCTTTTATGTAGCGACCCATCGCTTCGATAAAGCCGAATATTACTTAAATAAAGTTTTGCATGATAAGGAATTAGGTGAAGGGTTATTGCGCTTGGCTAATATTCAACTTATACTCTACAAAGTCGATTCGGCCCGTAAGAATTACCCATCGGCAATAGTGCATTATTCACGCTACAAAGCGCTCAATGATTCGGTATTTAATGTTACTAAAGCTAAGCAGATTTCCGACCTGCAAATTCAGTACGATACGAAAGAGAAGGAGCAGAGTATTGTCTTGCTGACCAAACAAGCCCAAGCCCAGCAAGCCCGAATTCAGAAGCGGGAGTTTCAGCGTAATGCATTTTTGGCTGGCGCGGTAATGCTGACCTTGCTGCTGTGCGTGAGCTATAACCGCTACCGGCTAAAACAGCGAAGCAACCAACTGCTGGAAGTGAAACAGCAGGAGTTGGAAGCGCAGCAGCAGGAAATCAATCTCAAGAACCAAGCACTTGAAGTGGTCGTGGGCGAGAAGGAAGAACTGCTGGTGGAAAAGGAGTGGATGCTAAAAGAGATTCACCACCGAGTGAAAAACAATTTGCAGGTCATCAGCAGCCTACTCAACTCGCAGTCCAGCTACCTTCACGACTCCACTGCGTTGGCCGCCCTGCGTGAGGGTCAAAACCGGGTTCAGGCGATGGCTCTGATTCACCAGAAATTGTATCAGTCGGATAACCTGGCTCGCGTGGACATGCAAGCTTACATCCGCGAAATCTTAGACAACTTACTGGAGTCGTTTGACCGCCTCGGTACTGTACAGGGGCGTGTCGAGGTAGCGGCGGTGGAACTAGAAGTGGCTTTAGCTACGCCACTGGGGCTACTCATCAATGAGGCCGTGACCAATTCGCTAAAGTATGCTTTCCCCAATAACCGGTGCGGTACTATTACCGTTGGGCTGGCAAAACTGGAGAGTCAGGGCTTCTTACTCACCATTGCCGATGACGGCGTCGGCCTGCCCAGTGACTTTGACCCGGCCAAGAGTCGTAGTCTGGGCCTGACCATTATCCAAGGCATGAGCCGGCAAATCCATGGCACGCTTTCTTTCGTCGAGGCTAGTGGGGTGACGTTGCGCTTGCAGTTTGAAGGCATCAAGAAAGACGCGCAGACCGCTACAGTGCCAACCTCACTTGCCTAACTAATAGAGCAAAATGCTTAGTATTGAGTGGCATGACCTCAGGCTTCCGCGCATCAGCCACTCACTTCTGCAACAGCCACCACGCCTTGTTGTTTATAATAAAAAGATAGCAAGTTTCACAAGCAGTAACTTATGCATAAGCGGAATTTTATTCCTCATCCTGCTCATCCATCCGCTTGACGGCATCCCGCTTTATGTCGTTGTCCACGTGCACGTGCTTTATGGTCGTGGTGACTTTGGTGTGGCCCATGAGCTTCTGTAATACCTCCACCTTGCCGCCCCGCCGGATGAACTCGGTGGCGAAGGTTTCGCGCCCGACGTGGTTGTGGATGCGCGACTCGATGCCGAGCTGCTAGCCGATGGCCGTAAGCGTCCAGTTGGTGTACTGGTCGGCGTAGTTGTAGAAGCCGGGCAATGTCTCCTCCTCCTGGGCCTGCTCCAGGTAGCGCAGGGCCTTGCGCGTGAGCGGCAGCATGGTTTCGGCCAGCGTCTTGCTGTAGGTCTTCTACGCATTGAAAGTCATTTCCCGGTTCTCGATGGCTGTGTTGGCGATGTCCTTCAGGTCGCCCAGCCGCAGCGAGGAAAAGCAGCTGAAGAGAAACCGGGCCAGCACCTGCCGGTGCACCATGCAGGGCGCGCACATCTTATAGTATAGTAGGCCTCCAATAGTATAGTAGGCCTCCAGGTCTGACAGCTCGATGGAGCGCAGCGGCTTCCACTGGCCGGCCTCTTCCTTGTTTTTGAAGTCCGCGTAGGGGTCTTCAAACTTCATTCGGTCCTTCTTGGCCAGGGGCAGGTAGGTTTTCACGTCCTTGTGCCGGCCCCAGCGCGTGTTCAGGCTGCGCACGTACTTCTTTAAGTACGCATCGAAATCATCGGCAAAATCGGTGGTGAGGGTATTGAAGGGAATGTAGGGGTGGAAGTCCACCAGCGCGTTGTAGGTGCTGAAGTGGTTCTTCTTAGTGGTCTCGATAATCTTGCCCTTGCGGTAGCGCTCGGTGACTTTGGCCTTGAAGTAGGCCAGGAAGTCGTCCTTGCTGCCGGCCGTGCTGAAGTCCTGCTTGAAGCGCTCGAGCGTGAGCACCTGCTGGCTCAGCCGCCAGCTCACGAACACTTCGTTGGCCTTGGCCAGCGCCTGGCCGATGAGCAGGTTGTAATCCTTCGCCCGCTTGGCCAGCAGCGGGAGCGTGCCGCCGGCCTCGGCCGTGGCCTGCTCCAGCACCGCTTTGTAGTCCGGGCCGCGCTGAGCAGGAGGGAGGCAGGTTAGGCAGCGGCCCAGCTCCTCGTCAAAGAGCTGCGGGGGCCAGCCAAGTTTCAGGTTATGAGGTCATATCGCTTTGCCGATGATGACCTGTAGCAGGACCTGGTAGGTGCCATCGATCCGGGCTGGCTTGCGGAGTTTGATTTTAGCAGAGAAATTCATTTGCTAAACGGATGCTAAATGCCCATATGCAGAAAGCCGAAAACCGGCCCCGCTCAGTGATGGGCAGGGCCGGTTTTCGGCTGATTAAAGCGGTTTTTCAGGTAGAAAACCGTGAAAAGTACCCGGAGCCGGAGTCGAACCGGCACACCTTGCGGTATAGGCTAGGTTGTTTGAACGGGTCTGCTTAAAATTGAGTGATTATTGTTAAAATACAGCAAAGAACACCACTTACAGTTTTAGGTGCGCAATTTCCAAATTAACCAGCTATAGAATAAGCGGCGTTAATAATTAAAGTTCAATTCTATATGCTGTACACGAAGGTTTGCAAAGTGTAAACGGTCATTCTATACATTGTAAGGCAATGTTTGGGATATGACGACAACAAACAGCTTGAAGCAGAACAGGGAATTCAATTTAGAAATGTAGCGCCATTTTTACGTTCGCTACAGACATGTTTAGGTCCCGCTAAGAGTATTGTTTTGACTATTGCTTCGGTAAATGTGTTTGCATTGTAGTTAATTACTTTGCGCGACCAGGCTTGCTTTTCGGCGTGCCATCTTTTTTGCGGCCATAAGGTGCTGCTTCGTCCCGAATACTTACTTCTCGCGGTACTGGCGTTTTGCGCGTTTTTACGGCTGGTGTATAATCAGGGCTCAGCAATCCTTCGGTTTCCTCAACGACTGCTTGTAATTGCTGCAGGAGCGTGGAAGCTCTGCGGAGAGCGCGTTTTACGTCGCTTTTGAAAGCATCCGCTTATTGCGCACTCTCGATTATTTCTTGGAAATGCTTTACGTCGATGGCCATTCGAAAAAAAATAATGCGATTCGTGATTGAACAAAGAAACAACCGATTGCCGTGCCTATCCAATTACTTACCCAACGAACGATTATACGGGCTCATTCTCTTTCTCTAAAAAGCCCTGCGCAGAAATGTCCTTTCCAAATGGAAGTTTCGCCGGCTGCACCAATCGCATTACGGAAGTTTTGTGGAATCCCTTGCCCCGGCGCGTGCGGTAGCCGTGGGCATTGAGTTCTGCGGCAATTGCGGCCAGCGTCATCCCATCCCGACGCAATAAGGTCGCCAGCCGGTGGGCTTGCTTGTGGGGTACGGCCTCTCGGGCATTGCGCTGCTCGGCTCAGCGCCCGCGAGTCGCTGGTGAGGTTCTGCGGGTTGCCTAGCTCGAAACCACAGGCCTTCTTCGCCGCTAGGCTTACGTGGCCTGGAAATAGGATGACTTCTACCTAGCTGTGCATCTGTACCAAGTGCCGAATGGTTTTTCCATCGAGCTCAACTACGATGTGGAGAAAAACGAAATTGAGCTTCTCTTCGCCTCCTAATCGGGTGGAGAGGATGACTGGCTACTGGGCTGGTCACCAGCTAGTGAGTAAGTAAAAAGCCCCGCTGGCATTGCCAACGGGGCTTTTCAATGAGCAATTGTCCACTATTCGCGCACGATGCGGCGGACGTCAATGCCGCCTTCGGTAACGGCGCGTAGCATATACACGCCGCTGGCCGCACGCGAGAGGTTTAGCCTGGCTTCGGACTGGCCGGCCGATACCTGCTGCGTCAGCACCACCCGACCCAATGCGTCGATGACCGTTAGCGTAACGGCTTTGGCATAGCCGCTGAGCTGGAGCGAGAGCTGACCATCAGCCGTGGGGTTTGGGAACAAGGTCAGCGACGAGCCGGCCTGGGCCTGGCTGGTGGCCGTCACGGTCAGCGGCGTCGAAGCGGCCGACTGGCAACCCGTGGCCGTGTTGATGAAGCGCACAGTGTAAGTGCCGGGCGCCGTCGTGCCGTTGGCCGTGTAGGTCTGGCTGGTAGCGCCCGTGATGGCTACACTGCCCAGGAACCACTGGTAAGTGGTGCCGGCCGGAGCCGCGCTGCTGGTAAACAGCACTGTAGTCGGTGTGGGGTATGTGTAGGTGTACGTCGGCGTAGTCGGTAGAGCGTTGATGGTCACCGTAGCGGTGCTGGTAGCCGCGGCGCAGCCGCCGGTGGCAGCAATTGTGTTGGTCACAGTGTAGTTGCCGGCAACAGAGGTGGCCGGATTCACCGCGCCCGTGGCCGCGTTAATCGTTAAACCTGTGGTGGAAGTGAACGTGCCAGCTGCGGCCCCGGTGCCCAACGTGGGCACAAGCAGTGTAGCCGAACCGGCGCAAGCGCTGGCATTGGCGTAGGAGAACGTGGCTGCTTGGCCCCCCGTAATGGTCACGTTTTGCGTGCTGCTGGCGCCGCAGGTGCCAGCCACTACGTAGGTCACCGTGTAAGTGCCGGGCGTCGAAGAAGCCAGCGTGATGGTGCCGGTGGTGGCGTTCAGTGTGAGACCAGTGGCCGAAGAGAACGTGCCGCCAGTGGTACCGGTCACGGTAGCTATCGGTGCCGTGGTGCCACTCACGCAGAACGTAGCGCCTGAGTAGGTGAAGGTTGCCGAAGCTGCTGGTGTGATGGTGACCATGCTGGTAGCCGTGACCACTGAGCAGGCGCCTGAAGCCGCAATGGTATTGGTCACGGTGTAAGTACCCGCCGTAGAAGTGGCCAGCGTAATCTCGCCCGTCGTCGCGTTGATGGTCAGGCCAGCCGTCGAGCCAAACACCCCAGCCGAAGCACCTGTGTCCAGCGTGGGCACCACCGTGCTGGCTGAACCAGCGCAGTAAGTGGTAGCCGCCGGGTAACTGAACGAGGCCGTTGGTGCCGTCGTGATGGTCACTAAAGTGGTGGCCGTGCTGCCGCATTGGTTGGCAGTGGTGGGCACGGTGTTGGTTACGGTGTAAGTGCCGGGTGTGGAGGTAGAAGGCGTAATGGCTCCGGTCGTGGCGTCCAGCGTTAAGCCCGCCGTTGAGGTGAACGTGCCAGCTGTGGCGCCCGTGCCCAATACTACTGGAGCCGTGGTGCCATTGGCGCACAACGTGCCCGTACTGCCGTACGAGAAAGCAGCCACGGCAATCGGGTTCACCGTCACCGTGGTCGTGGCCGTCGCTACGCAGCCGTTGGCAGAGGTAGCCGTCACGGTGTAAGTCTGGGCGATGGGGGCGCCAGTGGTGTTGGTAAGCGTCACCATAGGGTTGGCGATGCTGGCGTTGCTCAAGCCCGTAGCGGGGGTGTAGCTGTAAGTAGTGCCAGCTACCGAGGCCGCGCCCAGTTGCGCCGTGCCGCCCGAGCAAATGATTTGGGCCGGGCCAGCGTTGGCTACGGGGGCCGGGTTCACCACCAGCACGGCGGTGTTAGTCACGGCGGCGCAGCCGTTGGCGGCAGCCACCGTGTTAATCACGGTGTAGGTGCCGGGCGTGGAGGTGGCTAGATTTACGGTGCCCGTCGTGGCATCAATGCTCAAGCCCGTAGCGGGGTTTACCGAGAACGTGCCGGCCATGGCGCCCGAGCCCAAGGCGGGCGTCAGCGTGCCCGCCGAACCAGCGCAAGTGCCGGCACCAGGGTAACTGAACGCGGCCGATGCCGGGGCCGTGATGGTCACGCTCTGGGTCGCTGAACTGGAGCAGGGGCCACTCACATCGTACGCTACGATATAAGTGCCCGGCGTCGACGCACCTAAGTTAATCAAACCAGTCGTAGCGTTGATGCTTAGGCCCGTAGTCGAGGAGAAAGCGCCGCCAGCCGTGCCCGTGATGGCCGGGGCAGGGTTTGTGGCGTTGCTTTGGCAGAAGGGCGAGCCAATGTAGCTGAAGGCAGCGGTGGTCTGTGGGTTCACCGTGACCGTAGTGGCCACCGAAGTAGCTTGGCAAGTAGCCGCGTTGGTTACCACCACCGTGTACGCACCGCTGGTTGTGGCCGTGAGCGTGTTTGTGGCCGCAGCCGCGCCCAGGCTGGTGGCGCCGTTGAAGAATTGGTACGTGTTGCCGGTGCCGGCTGGGGCTGTCAGCACCACCGAGCCGCCCTCACAGAAGGTGGTGGGGCCACCCGCTGCGAGCGTCGCCACCGGGACGGCATTAATGGTCAGGGCTTGCGAGACCGTGGCTATGGCGCAGCCGCCTGCGGCCGCGATGCTGTTCGTGATGGTATATGTACCGGCCGTGCTCGTGCTCAATGCCACTACGCCGGTTGCAGCGTTGATGGTGAGGCCCGCAGGCGTGGCCGCAAATGCGCCCGCTGAGGAACCTGCCCCGAAGGTGGGCGTCAGCGTGCCCGTCGAGCCGGCGCAGCTATTAGCCGCCGCGTAGGTGAAGGAGGGCGAAGGCGCGTTCGTAATTGTGACTGACACCGTGGTGCTGGCCGGGCAAGTAGCAGCCACGACGTAAGTCACCGCGTAGGAGCCCGCTGTGCTGGCAGCTAGGTTGATGGCGCCCGTCGTGGCATCAATGCTCAGTCCGGTCGGCGTAACCGTAAACGTACCGCCGGTCGTACCCGTGATATTGGGCGTGGGGTCAATGCCGCTCTGGCAGAAGATAGCACCGCTGTATGTAAACGCAGCGGTTGGGCTTGGATTTACCGTCACCATCGTAGCTGCCGAAGTGGCCGTGCAGCCCGCCGCGTTGGTCACTGCCACCGTGTAGCTGCCACTAGCCGAAACCGTGATGCTGGCCGTGGTGGCACCGGTGCTCCACAAATAGCTGGTGCCGCCGTTGGCCGTGAGCATAACCGAGCCACCCTGACAGAACGTTGCAGGGCCTGAAGCGGTAACAGTCGGCACCGGCAGGGCATTGATGACTACCTGAGCAGTGGCCGATGTTGCTGCGCAGTCATTGTTAGCAGCCAGCGCATTGGTCACGGTATAGGTGCCCGGCAAGCTGTTGGCTAAGTCAAGGGCGCCAGTGCTGCTATTGAGGGTCAGCCCCGCGGGTATAGCACTGAATGTGCCAGCCGTGGCATTGCTGCCCAGCGTGGGTGTAATAGTTGTACCAGCAGCCTGGCAATAGGCTGGAGCGCCGTAGATGAATGCGGCTGATGGGGCCGCCGTGATGGTCACTTGGGTGGACGCGGTACAGGTCACCGGGCCGCCAGCATAAGTAATGGTGTAGGTGCCCGGGGTAGACGATGCCAGCGTTATTACGCCGGTAGTCGAATTGAGCGTCAGTCCAGTGGCCGAAGTGAAGCTGCCGCCCGCCGGACCCGTCACTGTCGGAACTGGATTGGTGCTGGCCGTCTGGCAGTAAGTAGTGGTTCCGTAGGCAATGGTTGTGGGTGGGCAGGTCACCACCGTGAAGGTGACCGCATTGGAAGTGCCAGCAGGAGTCGTAACCGTAACAGGGCCGGTCGTAGCCCCGTTAGGTACCGTCAGCACTATCTGCGTGGCCGAATTGCTAATGAAACTGCTGGTCATCGTTCCATTAAAGCTAACCTGCGCAGTCCCACTCAGATTGTTCCCCGTTAGGGTGACGCTGGTGCCGACCGGTCCGCTATTAGGCGAGATGGTGGTGAGGGTGGGCCCGGGAACGGTGAAGTTGGTAGTGCTGGCAGCTGTCCCTGCAGGCGTTGTTGCGCTGATGGGGCCTGTCTGAGCCCCGCTGGGCACTACCACGCCGATAATTTGCGTACCAGCAGCATTAACGGTGTAGCCCGATGTAACAGTATTAGTTCCCGTGCCGCCAAAAGCAATGGTACTGGTGCCGCCAAGGTTCGTGCCGTTGATGGTAACCGTTGTGCCAGCTGGGCCGCTGGTAGGCGTAAAACTAGTAATGGTCGGAGCGAGCACCGTTACGGTAAAGATGCCGGTACTCGTGGCTGACCCACCCGGAGTAGTCACTGTGAGCGTACCCGTTTGCGCTCCAAAGGGCACAACAACGCCCGTAATCTGGGTGCCTGCGGCATTTACTGCGTAGCCGGTACTTACTGTATTGCCAGAGGCACCAGCAAAAATAATGAGAGTAGTACCGGTCAGATTGGTGCCATTGATGGTCAGGCTGGTGCCCACTGGGCCACTACTAGGGCTGAAGCTGGTGAGGGTGGGGATGCAGCCCGTTACCGTTACCGTATTGGAAAGATAAGCGTAGCCGTTTACCGTAGCAGTGGTTTGGTAGCTGCCGCCGCTGGCGGCGACCACGGTAGCGCCGGTACTGCCAGTTGGTGACCAGACATAGGTCGCGCTTGGGAATGTGGAGGCCGCGGCATCCAGAGTGCCGTCGGCATTTACGCGTACGATGCCCGAGTGCGCGATGCCATCGAAGGTGGTGAACGCACCGACGGCAATCACCTTGCCGTCGGGCTGCAAGGCAACGTCGTAAACATCGCTGTTGAGGCCAGTTCCGGCAGCGGCAAAAGAGGTGTCCAGAGTACCATTTGCATTAAGCCGGCCCAGCCGGTTTCGCACAATCCCGTTGTAACTGGTGAAGGTGCCACCAGCCACAATGCGGCCGTCGGGCTGCAAGGCCAAGCCGTAAACCCCGCCACTGAACCCAAAACCGGTGGGTGCGAAAGTGGCGTCGCGGGTTCCGTTTGCATTGAGGCGTCCCATGCCAACGGTGCCCCCGCTGGAGCTTGTAAAGCCCGCAACGGCCACTATTTTGCCATCGGGCTGGCGCACCATCTCCAGCACGGTGCTACTGACCACGCCATTGGTCGAGGCAAAAGAGGTATCGAGGCTACCGTCCGCATTAAGCCGAATGATGCTGCCTCGTGACACATTGTTTAGCGTTTGTAAATAGCCGCTGATGAGCAGCCGGCCATCGGGCTGGGCAATGATGTCACCTACTGTGCCGACGATGCCCGAACCTGGAAGAACGAAGGAAGTGTCCAGCGTACCGTTAGCGTTCAGGCGAGCGAGGGCCACCCGCAGATTGCTATTGTAATTGGTGAAGCTGCCCCCCACAACGATTCGGCCATCGGGCTGCACCGTAATGGCCTCTACGAAGCCATCGAAGCCGGTGCCGCTCTGAATAAAGGTCGCATCGAGGGTACCCGTTGTATTGAGCCGAGCCAAGTGGGCCACGGGCGTCCCGTTATAACTCGTGAAGTAGCCGCCCACCAGCACTTTGCCGTCGGGCTGCAGCGCAATGCACCGCACGTCGGAGTTAAACCCAGTCCCCGCCGGAGCAAAAGACGCATCGAGCGTGCCATCAGCATTCAGGCGGAGCACCCCGCCGCGCGTGCTGGAGTTGAAGCGGTCGAAATACCCGCAAACGAGCACCTTGCCGTCGGGTTGGAGCACCGTGGCAAAAACGCGACCATTCGTTCCGCTGCCAGCAGGCAGAAACTGTGGTGCGCTAGCCACTGCCGTAAGGGTAGGGGTGGTACACGCATTCAAGGGCCCGGCAGGTGTCACACTAACCTGTACCGCGGGAGGAATGTCCAGAACCGTAAAATTGGTAGCAGAGGTACCCGAGCCAGTGGCTTTGGCTGCCACAAGCGGACCAGTAGTCGCGCCGACTGGAACGTAGGTCGTCAAGGTGGTGCTGTTCACTACCGTAAGGCCAGTAGTTAGCACCCCATTAAAAGTGACCCCAGTGGTACCGGTTAGGTTGGCCCCAGTGATAGTTACGACCGTGCCCGGGGCACCACTGCTAGGAGAGAAGCTGGAAATAGTTTGAGCCAGCGCTGTGCCTTGGGTAATTAGTAACAGGAGTAATAAGGTTTTCCATCGGTGTAGCGCTATGGTTAAAAGAGAGTACAAGTGGGGCATAAGTAAGAAGAGTGAAAAGTGATTAATTGTAAGGCAAATAAGACAAGCCGGTAAAGGTAATACGGTGGGGGCTGTAGAGGCTCTTGCATCTTTGCAGCATGGTCAGCAACT
>Ga0265780_10005230_pt1 | contig 16488 bp, 17 predicted proteins | sample P1T30metagenome_FD_192432 | JGI IMG/M metagenome (GOLD analysis project Ga0265780, IMG submission 192432) | Plant litter microbial communities from East Loma Ridge, Irvine, California - P1 T30 | ecosystem: Environmental > Terrestrial > Plant litter > Unclassified | place: USA: California... | reverse complement strand
TGGTCAGGATGGCGTTGCTCGACTGCGATTGCATCAGGCGCTCGGCGATACGGGCGCGCAGGCGGCTCATCGGCACGCGCTCTTCCGGACGGTCGCCCAGGTTCTGCGCGATGGCCGGGGCCGATACCTGCTGCAGTGCCGGCTTGGCCGGTGCTGCCGGAGCCAATGGCGCCGGTGCGGCAGGCTTCGGTGCAGCAACGGCGCCCAGGGCGTCGCCCTTGGTGACACGGCCGTCACGGCCGCTGCCGGCCACATCGGCGGCGCTCATATTGTTGTCAGCCAGGATTTTCGAGGCGGCAGGCATCGCGACGCCGGCCATCGAACCGCCAGTGGCAGCTGGCGCAGCGGCGGCCGGGGTGGCAGCAGCAGGCTGAACCGGGAACGAGCTCACTTGCAGCGGGCTGACCTGGACCGAGGCTTCGGTATCGATGATGGCGATCACTTCGCCGGCGACGACGGTTGCGCCATCGCCCTTGAGCAATTGCACAATGACGCCAGCCGATGGTGCCGGCAACTCGAGGACCACTTTGTCGGTTTCGATGTCGATCATGTTTTCGTCGCGGCCGATAGGCTCGCCGACTTTTTTATGCCAGGACAACAGCGTTGCTTCCGCAACCGATTCCGACAACTGGGGTACCTTGACTTCGATTTGTGCCATTTAAAAAACTCCGTTTTCTGTTCTGTGTGCGGGAAAGGCACGCCACGACGCTGCGCGGCGTGCCTTGCACCGTGTTTATTTGGTCAGGATGAAGCCCTTGAGCTTGGAGAACGCCGTCTCCAGCAATTCCTTCTGCTGAGCATTGTGCTTGTCGGCATAACCGACTGCCGGCGCCGCCGACGCCGGACGACCGGCGTACGCCAGGCGCTGGCCTGCTTCCATGCTCTCGAACAGGTTGTGCTGGATCTGGAACCATGCGCCCTGGTTTTGCGGCTCATCCTGGGTCCACACGACTTCCGTCGCGTTCGGGAATTTCTTCAGTTCAGCGGCAAATGATTTGTGCGGGAACGGGTACAGCTGCTCGATACGGACGATGGCCGTATCAGCCTGGCCGCGCGCTTTTCTAGCGTTGACCAGGTCGTAATACACCTTGCCGGAGCAGGCGATCACGCGCTTGACCTTCGATGCGTCGATTTTTTCGTCGACTTCACCGATGACGGTCTGGAACGCGCCCTTGGCCAGCTCGGACAGCGCGGAACCTGCATCCTTGTTACGCAGCAGCGACTTCGGCGTCATGATGACGAGCGGCTTGCGGAACTGGCGCACCATCTGGCGGCGCAGCAAGTGGAAGATCTGCGCGGCGGTGGTCGGCTGCACGACTTGCATATTGTTGTCGGCGCACAGCTGCAGGAAGCGCTCGGGACGGGCCGACGAGTGCTCCGGACCCTGGCCTTCATAGCCGTGCGGCAGCATCATGGTCAGGCCGGACGCGCGGCCCCACTTGACTTCACCGGACGCGATGAACTGGTCGATGACGACCTGGGCGCCGTTGGCGAAGTCGCCGAACTGGGCTTCCCAGATGGTCAGCGTGTTCGGTTCAGCGGTCGAGTAGCCATATTCGAAACCGAGCACGGCTTCTTCGGACAGCACCGAGTCGATGACCGTGAACGGCGCTTGCGTATCCGACACGTTGCACAGTGGCACATAGGTACCGGCATCCCAGCGTTCGCGGTTCTGGTCGTGCAGCACCGCGTGGCGGTGCACGAACGTGCCGCGGCCGGCATCCTGGCCCGACAGGCGGATGGCGTAACCCGACGACACCAGCGTGGCGTAGGCCAGGTGTTCGCCCATGCCCCAGTCCAGGTTCATTTCACCGCGGCCCATGGCAGCGCGGTCGTTCAGCACTTTCTCGACCAGCGAGTGCGGCTTGAAGCCTTCCGGCACGACGGTGATCTTGGCGGCCAGGCGCTTCAGTTCGGTCAGCGGCACGGCGGTGTCGGCGCTGTCGGTCCACTTGCGGTTCAGAAACGGCAGCCAGTCGACGGCGTACTTGTTCTTGAAGTCGGAGATGACCGGATCGACCGTGCGCTTGCCGGCGTCCATGGCGTCGCGGAAAGCGGCCACCATCTTGTCGCCGTAGTCGGCTTCGGTGGTGCCTTGCGCCGCCAGCTTGTCCGCGTACAGCTTGCGGGTGCCCGGGTGCTTGGCGATCTTCTTGTACATCAGCGGCTGGGTCAGCGCCGGCGTATCCTGCTCGTTGTGGCCCAGTTTGCGGTAGCAGATGATGTCGACCACGACGTCCTTGGCGAACATGACGCGGTAGTCCAGCGCGATTTGCGTGGCCAGGACGACAGCTTCAGGATCGTCGCCGTTCACGTGCAGCACGGGCGCTTCGATCATCTTGACCACGTCCGAGCAATACAGCGTCGAACGGGCGTCGCGCGGGTCGGAGGTGGTGAAACCGATCTGGTTGTTGATGACGATGTGCATCGTGCCGCCGGTGCCGTAGCCACGCGTTTGCGCCAGGTTCAGCGTTTCCATGACCACACCCTGGCCGGCAAACGCCGCGTCGCCGTGCACGAGGATTGGCAGCACTTGCTTGCCTTCCTTGTCGCCGCGGCGTTCCATGCGCGCCTTGACCGACCCTTCGACGACCGGGTTGACGATCTCGAGGTGGGACGGGTTGAAAGCAAGTGACAGGTGCACCGGGCCGCCCGGGGTCGAGATATCGCTCGAGAAACCCTGGTGATATTTGACGTCGCCCGATGGCAGGTCGTCGGCGTGCTTGCCTTCGAATTCTTCGAACAGGTCCTGCGGCGATTTGCCCAGGGTGTTGACCAGCACGTTCAGGCGGCCGCGGTGGGCCATGCCGATGACGATTTCCTGCACGCCGTTTTCACCGGCGCGCTGGATGGTTTCGTCGATCGACGCGATGAACGACTCGGAACCTTCCAGCGAGAAACGCTTGGCGCCGACGTATTTGGTGTGCAGGTAGCGCTCCAGGCCCTCGGCCGCGGTGAGGCGGTCGAGGATCTGCAGCTTTTTGTCTTTGTTGAAGGTCGGGGTCGAACGGATCGACTCGAGCTTTTCCTGCAGCCAGCGCTTTTCCGCCGGATCGCCGATGTACATGAACTCGGCGCCGATCGAACGGCAGTAGGTGTCACGCAGGAAATTGAGCAGGTCGCGCAAGGACGCGGTTTCCTGGCCAAAGTAGGTGTTGCTGATGTTGAAGACGACGTCCATGTCGGCGTCGGTGAAGCCGTACGATGCGGGATCGAGTTCCGGGATCGGCGGGCGTTCCTGGCGCTGCAGCGGGTCTAAGTTTGCCCAATGCGAGCCGAGGAAACGGTAAGCGGAAATCAGCTGGGTGACGGCAACGCGCTTGCGGCCCATTTCGGCATCGGCCGACGCAGTCACAACACGGATCGGACCGGCTTTGGCGCGCTCGGCGAACGAGGCGATGACGGAGGCGTGGGCCACGTCGGGTTTGGCGCTGCCATCGACGGCGGGCACGTGCTGCATCGCGTCGAAATATTTGCGCCAGTTTTCTGGAACCGAGCCGGGGTTGTCCAGGTAGGACTCGTACAACTCTTCCACGTACGGCGCATTACCGCCGAACAGGTACGAGTTGGCAGTGGATTGTTGCATCATTCTTGCTCACCTTTCTTCGCGCTTCGCGAAATTGGCGGGTTAATCTAACCTTCCGCGACACGGCCTGACCGGTTAGCGGATTGCACTTCTTGACATCAAGTTGTGGGGAAGGACAGTGTTGCAATTCTCTGCAGAAGGCCACATCGACGTGCAATGCGCGATCTCTGAACAGCAAATCATTGTAACGCACTATGCGACAGCACAAAACCGGCCCTGTTAATTTGTTACATTGAAATGATTCTCACCATTCCTGCGTTGACCTTGCAAATGATAATGGTTATCATTTGCGTTAATGAAAACGCCAGAACTTCCTGTTGCCGCTGGGGCCGCGGCCCCGACCACGCCTTCCGCCCTACCCGGAGCACGCCGTGCCGTCTGGCTGAAAAACTTGCATCAGTGGCACTGGATCAGCTCTGCAATGTGCCTGATGGCAATGTTGTTGTTTAGCATCACTGGTTTCACACTGAACCATGCGTCACAGATTGAGGCAAAACCGCAGGTCACAAGACAAAAATCTGCCGTGCCCCCGGTTTTATCCGAGACATTGCGCGCTTTTGCAGAAGCACATCCCGATAGCAAACTGCCGCTGCCGCCGGAACTCGCGGACTGGGCCGAAAAGACCTTTCCCGTGCAGGTTGCCGGCAAGCCAGCTGAATGGAGCGAAGAGGATGCGTACGTCGCCCTGCCGCGTCCGGGTGGCGACGCCTGGCTGCGCATCGGCCTCGACGGCGCCGAATACGAAAAGACCGACCGCGGCTGGATCTCCTGGCTCAACGACCTGCACAAGGGCCGCAACGCCGGCGCCGTGTGGAGCTGGTTTATCGATCTTTTTGCGCTGGCCTGCCTGGTCTTCTGCATCACCGGATTTTTGATCCTGAAGTTTCATGCAGCGAACCGGCCGTCGACGTGGCCGGTGATCGGGTTCGGCGTCGTGCTGCCGATCGTGCTGGCGCTCCTGTTTGTCCACTGATGTACCTCCTCTACTTTTCCATAGGGTCTCCATGAAACTGTCCCACTCGCTGGTCCTCACCCTGCCCGTCCTCAGTGGCTGGGCCACAGCTGCCGACCTCAGCGTCAAGTTCGAGATTCCGCAACTCAACGTTGCTGAATACCACCGTCCGTATGTCGCGATGTGGATCGAGCGCGCCGACCAGAGCGTGGCAGCCAACCTGGCGGTGCTGTACGACCTGAAGAAAAAGGACAACGCCGGCGCCAAGTGGCTGAAGGACATGCGCACCTGGTGGCGCAAGGCGGGCCGCGACATGACGGCCATGGACGGCATCAGCGGCGCCACGCGCGCAGCCGGCGAACAGACGATGTCGTTTGGCCCGGCGAAGACCGGTTTCGACAAGCTGCCGGCGGGCGACTACAAGCTGGTGGTGGAAGCGGCGCGCGAATCGGGCGGGCGCGAACTGGTGAAAGTGCCGTTCACGTGGCCGGCCAAGGGCGGCAAGGAAACCGCCAGCGCCGCCGGCAAGGAAGAACTGGGCAATGTCGCCCTGACGATCACCCCATGACAGCCAACGTGACGACCATGAAAACAATGAAAAAGACTGTCCTCGCACTCATCCTGGCCGGCGTCGCCGCCGGCGCTTCGGCGCATCGCCCGTGGATCATGCCGACCAATAATTTCATCGAGGCGAAAGAGCCGGCGGTGACGATCGATGGCGCCATCTCGGACCAGCTGTTCGAGTTCGACACCAATGCGCTCAAGATGGAAAGCGCCATGGTCACCGACCCCGACGGCGCCATGGCGGCCATCCCCGCACCCACGCTGATGCGCTTTCGCAGCAGCGTCGACCTGAAATTGCCGAAAGACGGCACCTATAAAATCAGCATGGTGTCGCTGAACACCATGGGCAGCTGGAAAGTCAACGGCGAAATGAAACGCTTTCGCGGCACCGAGGAAGCGTTCGCCAGGGAAGTGCCGGCCGGCGCCACCGATGTCTCGCGTTCCACCACCCATGCGCGCATCGAAACCTTCGTCACGGCCAACAAATCGTCCATGGGCGCTTTCAAGCCGACCGGTGAAGGCCTGGAGATGATCCCGCTGACCAACCCGACCGAATTGCGTTCTGGCGAAACCGCGCGCGTGCGCTTCACGCTCGACGGCAAGCCGCTGGCCAATCAGCCGTTCAGCCTGATTCCAGGCACCGTGCGCTACCGCGGCGTACTGGGCGAACTGCGCCTGGTCACCGACGCCAAAGGGGAAGCGAGCATCAAGCTGCCGGCGCCGAACCAGTATTTCCTGGGAGTGAGCTATCCGAACGAAGAGCGCAAGGGCCCGCCGGCAAACGGCTCGAAACGCTACAGCTACACGGCCACGCTGGCCGTCCTGCCGGAATAAGTGCCGGTTTGCAGCACGTCCTGGTTCCCCTCGACATCGACCCCACGCCGCCGCGCCCCGGCAGCGTGGCACGGGAAACCGCCGGCCTGACAATGGGAACGAGCTGGTCGGCCAAGGCCGTCCACCACGCCCCCCTGCCCGACCTTCAGGCCGAACTCGACGAGGTCGTGGCGCAGATGAGCCACTGGGAAGCGGCGTCCGACCTGGGCCGTTTCAACCGCGCCCCCGCAGGGACCTGGCACATTCTGCCGCGCGCATTCGCCACCGTCATCGACTATGCGTTGACGGTGGCGCGCGACACCGGCGGCGCCTACGATCCCTGCGCCGGCGCGCTGGTCAACCTGTGGGGCTTCGGCCCCGCGCGCCGGTACGACCAGGCCGGCTTTCAGCCACCGTCCGCTGCAGACATCGCCGCCGTGCTGGAGGCGCGGCACACGGTGGCATTCGATGCCGCCACCAGCCGCCTGTTCCAGCCAGGCGGCGTGCAGCTCGACCTGTCCTCGGTCGCCAAGGGTTTTGCGGTCGACCAGCTGGCACGCTGCCTGCGCATGCAGGGCGTCCGGCATTACCTGGTCGAAGTCGGCGGTGAATTGCGCGGTGCCGGCGTGAAACCCGACGGCCAGCCCTGGTGGGTGGCGCTCGAGGGCGTGCCGGATGCGCAGGCAGGCGCCGGTACGGTCGCCGCCCTGCACGGCCTGGCGCTGGCCACGTCGGGCGACTACCGCCGCTACTTCTCCGTTGGCAGCCAGCGCGCCTCGCACACGCTCGACCCGCGCACCGGCTATCCGATCAATAACAACGTGGCTTCCGTGACCGTATTGCACGCGTCCTGCATGGCGGCCGACGCGCTGTCGACGGCCCTCACCGTCCTCGGTGCAACCGACGGTCTCGCCTTTGCCGAACAACGCGGCCTGGCGGCGCGCTTCCTGCTGCGCGGTCCCGGGGCGCCGGCCCACATCAGTGAATCAACCACCAGCGCCTACCGCGCCCTGCTCCAATGATCAGCCTTGACCCGATCCGCCTGGGCGGCGCCCTGCTCTTGATGCTCAGCTACGCCGGCCTGTGCGTGGCCAAGCTGCGCCGGCCGCCCGTGCAGGCGGTGCCGGCGGGCGCCGACTGGCTGGTGGTCTACGCGAGCCAGACCGGCAGCGCGGCGTTTCTCGCCGAGCGCACTGCGGCCACCCTGGCCACGGGTGGCCTGCAGGCGCACGCCCTCGACATTGCCGCACTCGACGCGGCCGCCTTGTCCAGCGCCACCCGCGTGCTGTTCATCGTCAGCACGTATGGCGAAGGCGACGCGCCCGACAGCGCCGCGCGCTTCGCCGGCAAGGTGTTGCAAGCCACCCCCAACCTGGCGCACCTGCATTACGCGGTATTGGCCCTGGGTGACAGCAGCTATGCACACTACTGCGGTTTCGGCCGCGGCCTCGACGCGTGGCTGCAGGCATGCGGCGCCCAGCCGCTGTTCCCGCGCATCGACGTCGACAAGGGTGCGCCGGCTGCCATTGCCGACTGGCAGCACCAGCTCAGCCACGTGGCGGGTACCAGCGACGCGCCCGACTGGGAGGCGCCGGCCTTTGGCAACTGGCGCATCGTGGCGCGGCGCCAGCTCAACCCCGGCAGCGCCGGCGACCCGCTGTTCCACCTCGCGCTGGTCCCGCAGGACGGCGCGCTGCCACACTGGGAAGCCGGCGACCTGGTGCAGGTCACGCCGCCGCACGACACCCATCCACGCGACTACTCGATCGCTTCGGTGCCGGGCGAAGGCCATCTCGCTCTGCTGGTACGCCTGCAGCGCAAGGACGACGGGACGTACGGCGCCGCTTCCGGATGGCTGTGCCAGGACGCGCGGACCAGCGACATCATCGCGCTGCGCGTACGCGCGCACCAGCGCTTCCGCCTCAACGGCAATGCCGGCCGGCCGCTGATCCTGGTCGGCAACGGCAGCGGCCTGGCGGGCCTGCGCGCGCATGTGAAAGCGCGCGTGGACGCAGCCAGCGGCGACAACTGGCTGATTTTCGGCGAACGCAGCCCGGATCACGACGCCCTCTGCGCCGACGAACTGCAGCACTGGCGGGCCAACGGCATGCTGGCCGAACTCGACCTGGCGTTTTCGCGGGATCCGGCGCAACCGCGCTACGTGCAGCATGTGATCGACGCCCGCGCCACCGAGATTGCTGCCTGGATCGCCCGCGGCGCCGCCATCTATGTGTGCGGCAGCTTGCAGGGGATGGCGGGCGGCGTCCACGCTTCCTTGCAAGCGGCACTCGGTGCGGCGGTACTCGAAGAACTCGATGCTGCAGGCCGCTATTGCCGCGACGTTTACTGAGTTCCTGTTTCCTGAGCTCCTGTTTCCTGAGCAATGTCCAGGATGTCGAACCGGGTCACCTTCCCGCCCCCGAAACGAAACACGTGCCCCACCAGCTTGTCCTGCAAGCCGAACCCTTTATCCTGCAAAGGATTGCCCTCCAGGTCACGCACCGACTGCGCCACGGTCACCAGCACCGTGCCGTCCGGCCGGTTCTCGAAGCCCAGCGGCTTCACGGTGGGACTGACGAGCGCCCATTGGCGCGTCCAGTATGCGCGCACCGCGTCGAGGCCATGCTCGTGGCCGCCCTCCATGCCGTTCGCCCACGCCACGTCGGCGGCAAGCGCCGCCAGGACGCGGTCGATGTCGCGTGCATTGAAACCTTCGTACATCGCTTGCAGCGTTGCGGTATTGCGGTCCATACGGTCTTCTCCGAGGTGGTTGTGCAGCGCAGCCCCTGCTACACTGAGCCCAGCTTACAACTATATAGGCACCTATGCAAGAGCCGAGATCGATGAAGGACGTACTGGCCAGCCCGGGTCATTTGATCAGCCTGGCGGCGCGGGGATTCGCGCGCCTGAGCGAAGCACGACTGAAACCGCTGGGATTCGGCGTCGGCCACTTGCCGGTGCTGGTGGCGCTCGAGGAAGGCCAGGCCAGCACGCAGCGCGATCTGGCGCGCTTCGCCCGGATCGAGCAGGCATCGATGGCGCAGATGCTGGCGCGGATGGAACGCGACGGCCTGATTGCCCGCACGCCCGACCCTGCCGACAAGCGCAGCAGCCAGGTCGCGCTGACCGATACGGCCCGCGCGCGCCTGCCGGACGCCTGTACTGTCCTGTTCCAAGGCAACAGCGAAGCGCTGGACGGCTTCAGCGACGAAGAGGCCGTCCTGCTGGCCGCCCTGCTGGGCCGGCTGATCGCCAACCTCGACCGCGCCACCAGTCCGGAGCCGCCCGCGCCCGGTGTTTAACCATGCACGGCGCGCGCATCGGCCGGCGCGCCATCGCGTTCATGCAGGCCGTAGTCGCGCACCACGTCGGCCACGCGCAGGCGGTAATTCCGAAACACGCCGGCGCGCCCGCGTGCCTGCGCCGTGCGGTGCGCGTCGACCTTGCGCCAGCGGGCCACCGCGTCCTCGTCGCGCCAGAACGACAGCGACAGGATGTGGCCCGGGCGTGACAGCGATGCGAAGCGTTCGATCGAGAGAAATCCATCGATGGCCTCCAGCTGCGCGGCCAGGCTGGCGCCAAGGTCGAGGTATTCCTGGCGGTGCGCCGGCGCCGGCTCCACCTCGAACATCACGGCAATCATGCCATTCCTCCCTGCAGCGTGCCGGCGACCACCTCGGTGAACGTGCGCCATTCGCGCAGGATGAAGCGGCCTTCCCGCGCGAGCGCGAAGTTGGCGCGCGCCGCGTCGTCGGTTTTCAGGCGCGTCCGATAGTCCTCGTAGGCGGCCAGGCTGTCGAAGGCAACCAGGCCCCAGGCTTCGTCGATGGTCCCTTCGTGCGGCAGGAAATAGCCGACCAGCCTGCCGCCGCAGCGCGGGATGATGCGACCCCAATTTTCCGCATACGCGCGGAATTGTTCGCGCTGGAAGGGGTCGATCTGATAACGGATAAAACAGGTGATGGCCATGCCGGCTCCTCGTGTGGTGAAGCGCCCAATGTAGTCCTTCCTGTACGCCGATGCTTCGGCTAAGATCGAAGCATGAGGGACGGACCGAACATCACTGCCACCGCCGCGCTGATCGGCGACCATGCGCGCGCGCAGGCGCTCACCGTGCTCCTGGCCGGCAAGGCCCTGAGCGCGACCGAACTCGCCGATGCCGCCGGCGTGACGCGCCAGACCATCAGCAGCCACCTGGCAAAACTGGTCGACGCCGGCCTGCTGGCGGTGGCCGTGCAAGGCCGCCATCGCTACTTCCGCATCGCCAACGCCGATGTGGCCGGCATGCTCGAAACGCTGATGGGCGTGGCCGCGGCCGGGGCGTTGGCAGTGCGCACCGGCCCGCGTGATGCGGCGCTGCGCAAGGCCCGGGTCTGCTACGACCACCTGGCCGGCGAGCTCGGCGTGCTGTTGTACGAGAGCCTTGCCCGGCACGGCGCGTTTGCACTCGATGCAGGCGCCATGGCATTGACGGAACCAGGCGCGCGGCTGGTCGCGCAGATCGGCGTCGCGGCGGTGGCCACACCCGGTAGCCGCCGTCCCTTCTGCCGCGCCTGCCTGGATTGGAGCGAGCGGCGCGACCATCTTGCAGGCGCGCTCGGCAGTGCGTTGCTCGACCGCTTCGAGCAACTGGGCTGGGCCGAGCGCGTGCCCGCCTCGCGCGTGCTGCGGTTCAGCGCCAGCGGTGAGGCCGCACTGCGCGCATGGCTCGCGGCGCCACTGCCCGCGGCCTCATCTGCTGCACGGTGACGGCACATCGCGATCACGGCAGCGGTAATACTCCCTCTCGGAAATTCATTTATCATTTGCAAATGCGGCGCCACATTGCCGTTGCATGCCCTTCCCCGCTGTGACCGTCACCAAGGATTCACGATGTCCCACCCGCGCCGCGGCTCGATGCTGCTGCTGTTGCCGATTGCTTTGATTGTGGCCGCCATCGCGGCGCTGTTCGCCTGGGCGGGCGGCTGGATCGGCGCCCGCCACGTGACGCCGCAAGCCATGGCGAATACCGCCGAAGCTGCCGGTGCGCCGCTGCCGGGTTTCCGGCGCGCGCACAGCAAGGGGGTCTGCATCGCCGGCAGCTTTACCCCGGCGCCGGATGCATCCCGCTACTCCACGGCGCGCGTCTTCACCCAGGTGTCGACGCCCGTGCTGGGCCGCTTTTCCACGGGTGGCAACAATCCTTACGGGCCGGATAACAAGGCGCGCGTGCGCGGCATGGGCTTGCAACTCAAGACCGACGACGGCCAGGAGTGGCGCATGGCGATGAACAGTTTTCCGTTCTTCGCGGTGGCGACGCCGGAAGGCTTCCAGGCCATGAATGCCGCGGCGCTGCCCGATCCCGCCACCGACAAGCCGGACCCGGACAAAATGAAAGCCGTCATCGCGCGCCACCCGGAAATCCGCGCGTTCCAGGCGTGGGCCACATCCGCGCCGTGGCCCGACAGTCTGGCCAACACCCAGTACAACGGCGTCAACGCCTTTCGCCTGACCGATGCGCAGGGCGCGACGCGTGCGGTGCGCTGGTCGATGCGTCCGCGCACGCCCGTCGTCGCGCTCACGCCGGAACAGCTGGCGCAGGCCGACCAGGACTTCCTTGGCGCGGACCTGCAGCGCCGCCTCGCAGCCGGTCCCGTGCAATGGGATCTCGTGATGCAGTTCGCCGATGCCGGCGACGCCATCGAGAATCCGTCGATCGCCTGGCCGCCATCGCGTACCGAAGCCACTGTCGGCACGCTGACGCTGACGCGCGCCGACGCGCAGGTCACCGGGCCTTGCCGCGACCTCAACTTCGATCCGCTGATCCTGCCGAAAGGGATCTCCGGCACCGCCGATCCCGTCCTGCACGCCCGCTCGTCCGTGTATTCGGTGTCGTTCAACCGGCGCGAGCGCGAAATCAGCTGCGGCCAGGCGCTCGACGCCACCGGCGCAAACACCGCACAGAAAGAGGCCGCACGATGACCCCTCCCCGCCACTTCAATGTGCTCGCGCGCCTGCTGCACTGGTCGATGGCGCTGGCCATTTTTGCGATGCTGTTCGTCGGCGCCGCCATGGTGGTGTCGCTGCGCTACCGCGAACAGATGCTCGACCTGCATCGCCCGCTGGGCCTGGCCATCTTGCTGCTGGCCCTGGTACGCCTGGCCAACCGGCTGCGCCATCGCCCGCCGCCGCTGCCGGCCGACCTGCCGCGCATCCAGGTGTGGGCCGCGACCGCATCGCACTGGCTCCTGTACGCGCTGATGCTGGCGATGCCGCTGATCGGCTGGGCCATGCTGTCGGCGGGCGCCTATCCGGTCGTGGTGTTCGACGGCTTCAACCTGCCGGCCATCGCGCCGCACAGCGCGGTGCTGTACGGCGTCCTGCGCCCGCTGCATGGCGTGCTGGCCTACCTGCTCTTCTTCACGATCCTGGCGCACCTCGGCGCGGCGCTGTTCCACGCGTGGGTGCGGCGCGACGCCGTCTTCGCGCAAATGGTCAGGGGCGACCGCCAGGGTTGACAGCCTGCGCGGCCCGGCGCCGCGCACACTGCCTGCACAAGCGCCTGACTGTTACTGGTCGATGGGCCGCGGCGCCTTGAGGAACGCCGCCAGTTCCGCCTGGAAGCGCTGCGGCTGGTCCCACATGATGAAGTGGGCGCTGTCGGGAATACGCTTGAGCGTCACGTTCTTTACCGGCGCGTAGGCCGTCCTATAAAACCCGTCGAATTGCGCGGCGGGCATCGGCACCGTCCTTGGCTGCACATACAGCACCGTCAGCGGCACCGTGATCCGGTTCAGCTCGGGCATCAGGTTGGTCAGGATCAGTTCGCGGAAGGCGCGTGCGCCGACGTCAGCGTCGCTATCGAGCGAATCCTTGATCGCACCCGGGCGCATGGTGACGTTGTCGACCATGCCGTTGATGGTTTCGTGCGCGCGCGCGGCGCGCTGTTCGGGACTGGCGCTGCGCATGCCGGCGCCAATGCGCTCGGCCACTGCCGCGACCTGGGCCGGGGTGGCGCCGGGCCCGGCGAAGATCGCCCCCAGGTAGGGATACATGTCCACCACCATCAGGCGCGACAGCGCGTCGGGGTGGCGCGCCGCGAGCATCAGGCCGATGGTGCCGCCCATCGAGTGGCCCACGACCGCTGGCTGCTTCAGTCCCGCTTCCCCGATGTAGCGCGCAATTTCTTCAGCCACCGGCGCGGCGACATTACCGGTATTGTTCGCGCCCGCCGGCAGGTTGCCGAAGCCGTTGATCTGCACCAGGTGGTAGCGGTAGCCAGGCATGGCAGCCACCGTCAGGGTCCAGGCGAGCGGCGTGGAGTTCAGACCTGGAATAAGCACCACGTCCGGGCCGCTGCCCTCGACGCGCACGCTGATGCGCTCCGACGCGAACGGCGCGGCCCGCGCGTGCGCCGCGTGCAGGCAGGCCAGCGCGGCAATGCCCGCAGCCAAAAAGGTACGACGCGAAAAACCCATGCAAATCATTCATCCCCCTGTCCATGTTTTTCTGTATCTCACTGCGGAATCTCACTGCGGAATCTCACTGCGGAACCAGCTTGTTTGCCCCCGCGGCGCCGGATGCGGCAACCACATTTACATTGGGCAAGAGACAAGATTAACGCAATTCCAGCGTCAAGCACAGGGGTGGAACATCTGCCGATGCACCCGGCATGGCGCATGCAGGATCACTATGCGGGCGGATAGTCGTTGAGGCAATCGACCAGCGCTTTCAGCGGCGCGGGCGCGGCGTCGAGATGGAACGCGATGGTGCGCTGCGCGCCATTGTCGATACTGAGCGTGTATGAAAAATCCCAGGATTGCGGCCGGGCCTTGAGCAGGGACTGCGGCGGCGCGCCGGGGCTCAGCCGATGGTCCAGTTGATGGCCCATCTGCTGGTCCAGCTGCTCCACCAGCGCCTGCAGCCGCTGTGCGTCGGCCGGCGCCAGCACGGCGGTGTCGACGGTGCGCGTTTCGGCGCCGGCCGGCCCCGTGAAACCGCCGCTGGAGCGCAGCGAGAGGCGCATCAGGCCACGCCCACTTCGAGCCACGCGTCCCGCACCGCACCGGCCTCTTTCGCGCCGGCGCCGTAGCGCAGCTCCGCCGCCTTTACCGTGGCGGCGGCGGCGTCGAGGAAGGTGGCATCCGGATGCAGCAGCGACAGTGCCTGGTACCAGATGGGTCCCGCCTTGTCCCAGCTGTTGGCGCCGAGTTTCATGGCCGCCAGGTAAAACGCGTGGTTCGGGATGCCGGAATTGGTGTGGACATCGCCGTCGGCCACGTAGCCGGCCATGGCTCCCGGCTGGTCGTCGCCGGACCAGGTGTGGGCGGTATTGCCCGGATCGGCCATCGAGCGCAGCGCCTTGCCCACCGCGGGCATCATGATCCCGGCGCCAATGAGCCAGTCGGCCTGCTGCACCGATTGCTTCAAATGCCATTGCTTGACGACCGAGCCGAACACGTCCGAGATGGATTCGTTCAGGGCGCCGCTCTGGCCCTCGTACGTCAGGCCGCCGCCCGGGACGGTGTACTGCGTGACGCCGTGGGTCAGCTCGTGCGCGATCACGTCGATGGCGCCGGTAAAACCCGTGAACAGCTTGCCGTCGCCGTCGCCATACACCATCTGGCTGCCGTTCCAGAAGGCGTTGTTGAATTGTTTGCTGTAGTGGACGGTCGAATCGATGCCCATGCCGCGCCCGTCGATGGAATTGCGCTGCAGGACCTGCTGGTAGAAATCGTAGGTGGCGCCGGCGCCGTCGAACGCCTGGTTGACGGCGGCATCGGGGTTGGGCGCACCGGTTTCGGCGCGCGCGAGCTTGCCCGGCAGGCGGGTGGCGTGGCCGGCGTCGTAGACGTTCCTTTGCCTGCCCTCCACGGACGCGAACAGGGCCGGCGCAACCAGGCCGGTGACCGACCGCTGGCCGCGCATGTACGCCGAGCGCTCGGCCTGGTCGAGCAGCAGCTTGCGTTCCGCCGGGCCGGCCGATTCGGCCAGCTTGCGCAGCACGCTCGCCGGAATGATGAAACAACAGTGATGGTGCGGATGTTGTTGTTGATGCTGATGACTGCAGCGATGCATGGCGGCTCCGGCGGTGGTGTCTGCATGAAGGAAGGCCTGAATGACGACCTCACCCATGCAGGGTAATGTACCCGGCCACGCGGCGGCGCACACTTCAGCATGCGCCGGCCGGTCACTCTCGTGGTAGCGGCGCAGGAGGCGCCGGCGGAGCCGGCGGGGCCGGCGGCGCCGCGTGGCCGACCGGTGGCGGAGGTGGCGGAGGTGGCGGTACCGGAGGCACCGGTGGCACCGGCGGCACGGGGCAATCGCTGCCCCGCGTGCAGCGGATGGCATGCCTGGCATGGGGCGGCGGCGCTGCCCCGCTGGTCGATGGTGGCGCGGACAGCCGCGCGGCGCTGGCGGCGCCGGCCACGCAGCACAGGGACAACAGGGCAGACAGATACACGGTTTTCATGGCGGACTCCTTGGTTGGGAGAGGCCAGTATTGCCGCCAAATGTGGAGAAACGATGGACGCGGCTAACCGTCTTGACCGTCGTGACCGTCGTCCCCGTCGTAACGGTAGCCCAGCCCATACAGGGAACTGATCGGCTCCGCACCGGGCAGCACGGCGGCGAGCTTGCGGCGCAGGTTCTTGATATGGCTGTCGATGGCGCGGTCGCCCACGTCGAGCTTGTCCTGCGCGGCCAGGTCGAGCAGGCGCGCGCGCGAAAATACCTGGCCGGGGTGGCGCGCCATGGTCGAGAGAAGCAGGTATTCGGTGGGCGTGAGCTCGAGCGGCTGGCCGCGCACCAGCACGCGCCGGCCGGCCGCATCGACGGCCAGCAGCGGCGCGCCGCTGGCGCTTGCCGCATAGCCGCTGCGGCGCAGCAGCGCCTTGATGCGGGCGACCAGTTCGCGCGGGCTGAACGGTTTGCACAGGTAATCGTCGGCGCCGCTGTCGAGGCCCAGCAGGCGGTCGATTTCCTCGACCTTCGCCGTCACCATGATGACCGGCAGCGTGGCCGTGGCGGGAGCGGCGCGGATCGCGCGGCAAACCTGCAAACCGTCCAGGCCGGGCAGCATCAGGTCCAGCACCAGCACATTGGGAGGCTCTGCAAGAGCCGCGGCGAGTGCCAGCGCGCCGTCGCCGGACACCACCGGTTCGAAGCCGGCGGCGCGCGCGTAGTCGGCCACCAGCGCGGCCAGTTCCGGCTCGTCTTCGACGATCAGGATGCGCGCGCTCATGCGGCCGCTCTTGGCAGGGTGACGGTCGCGCGCAGGCCGCCCAGTGGAGAATGGCCGAACGTCAGCGTGCCGCCGTGGCGTTCGACGATCCGCTGCGACAGCGCCAGTCCGAGGCCGGCGCCACCGAGCGCCCGGCTGCGCGAGCCGTCCACGCGGAAGAAGCGCTCGCCCAGGCGCGCCAGGCCGGCCGCGTCGACACCCGGCGCGCTGTCGTCGACGACAATCGCCACCGACGCGGCATCGACGCTGCCATGCAGCCGCACCACCCCGCCGGGCGCGGTATAGCGCACGCTGTTTTCCAGCAGGTTGGCCAGGACCTGGCGCAGTGCCCCGGCATCGGCCAGCACCGGC
>Ga0265780_10005229_pt1 | contig 16489 bp, 17 predicted proteins | sample P1T30metagenome_FD_192432 | JGI IMG/M metagenome (GOLD analysis project Ga0265780, IMG submission 192432) | Plant litter microbial communities from East Loma Ridge, Irvine, California - P1 T30 | ecosystem: Environmental > Terrestrial > Plant litter > Unclassified | place: USA: California... | reverse complement strand
TGATCTTTGCTCGGACGAAGAAGACCAGCCACCGGTGCAGAAACGCAGTGCTCCAACCCAAAAGCCTGTCGTCGAAAAGTTCGTCGCTCCTCGCAATCCTACCGCTCCTAGCAAGCCTTTCGCTCAGCAGCCCGTGCTTCAGACTCCGTCATTCGCGAGTCCTCACCATGAAAATGAGGATGAGGACTGCATAATCGTCGAATCCGACTCCTCATCCTCTGAGCCGACACAGAACCTCAGCTCGAACTCCACGATTCCTACAGCCACCTTCAGCCTCTTTGCTAGCTGCAGCGCGCCCAAGAATCTAGCGGTACATTCACATGTCACTATCCCCAAAGATCAACACTCACGTGAGATGCAGCTTTTCCCAGACTTCAAGCGCGAGCCGTCTTCTACTCCGAGCATGTCGAGCCACACGCGTGCACCGTCTGCTAGCCCTATGGAGCAGCAATTCAACAACGGATTACCGAGCTTTGGATCTGGCATGGCGACATCATCTTCACGGGCTTCTACTGTGGCGCCGCAATTTGGAGGACAGACTGTTTCGCCGCTGTCTTCTAATTCAAGTCAGGCGAAGTGGACTACTACCAATTTGATCACTCCATCTTCGCAACGTACCGCAACACCGCCAGGCACGAACAACGCAGCCACACCACCCTCGAAACCTCCAACTTTCATGCTCCCTCCGTTCAACATTCAGCCCCGCGTGGCAGACAAGAGTCCGGCTAAGCCAGCTTTCATGCTCCCTCCATTCAACATTCAGCCCCGCATGGCAGACAAGAGTCCCACTCTTCCTTTCAACAGCCTCCGCCAGCAGACGCAGGACCGGAGCTCTATACTCAGGGAGCCTACACCGCTGCCGAAGAACCCAGCATTATTCAACCTCGAGCAGCAAAAGCAGAACGGCAGTTTCGTCAACAACGTTCTCAGAAACGAGCGCAGCCAGTGTCTAGCGCCTGAGCTTGGTAATGTGCTGGCTGGTAAGGCTGACGATGTGGAAATGGAGGACGTGACATCGCGCTTCACGCCGGTTCGGCAGCATGGTAAGTAAACTCACATCATGATGTCGATCAATGACTGACTGACTTCATACAGTTCCTACTAGACCAGCAACGCCTGCACTTCCCGCCGTTCACGACGTCGATGTCATGGACCTGACTGGCGATGCGCCTCGAGAGCAGCCTTCGGACGCGATCAATGTCACTACACCAAAGTCTTGCAAGCAGCCTCGTCCAACACCTTGTCCATCTGGCGAGGACGACCCTGAAAACCGTCAAGTCACCACGTCAAGCATTCGCCAGCAACGTGCCACGACGCCCCCACCATCTCACGCATCCATCAAGTCAAAGACACCCAAAGTCTTCACACCCTCCTCCAATGTGCCATCCACTCCAGCTAGCGCAACTCCAGGCGGTCGCAATGTTCGAGCCGGGACCGTCGAATCGCAAGCCTCGAGCTACACATCCCCAGCTGCTCGTACCCAGCGAGGCGAATCAATCGCATCCCGTCCATCCAACACATCTTCTCGTACCAGTACTCAGCAGAAACGTAAGCGACCCTTTGAAGCCAACCTGAGCAGTGGAGGAGAGTCAGACTGGGCGCCATCAGAGCCAGACTCACCGGGCGCGAACAAACTGAGCAGGAAAGACAAGGAGACGCCAGCGTCTAAGAAGAGCAAGGCAGCAGATGGCTCAGCGTCGAAGCCGAAAGCTACCTATGGTACTAAGAATGGGTTTGGCTTCAAGACTATAACCGCGACTCAGCCTTCCACCGCTGCTCAGTCAAAGAAGTCAGCGCCGTCTACACCCGTCAAGTCAAGCAAGCCTATTGCAGACTCCAAGCCCAAGTCCACATTCAAGTCCAAGTCCGCACGCCAAACCTCGCCCATCATGCAACCCAGCAAGCGCCGTGCCGCCATGCAAGCAGAGAACAAGATCAACGTCATTCTCGAGGTAGAAAAGGGGTTCAAGACCGAGTCCGTAATCGAAGAAGCAGACCGCATCGAGGAGCCCGCGAGACTTACTGGTCACATGCGGCAGTTGAGCATTACGCCCGCGCCATCCGAGAGTCAGTTGCGATCCGAATCTCTAGGTACTTCACGCGATACTAACGCCGGATCATATATGGATACCGACGACGAGGACGCCAGGCCTATCGCTCGTCCGTCTCGTACGCGCACTACCGCCTCCGCCAGCGACGCCTGGAAAGCCCATTGCGACAAGCGCGCCCGCGGCGATCGGCATATCGCTAGACACCAGCCTATGGTTGAGGACGACGACTTGGAGGCTGATATTAGTGAGTACTTATATATCCACGGCGTTATTGTGCGGAAAGATCAATTGCGAGATGTGCGACTGACGGGCGGTGACCAGACTACGACATCAAGAGCGATCGCAGCTGGAAGGCGAGGAGGTGATGAGAGGAGTAGGGAGAAAGGGTATTGGGGGAGGCTGAGGGAGGGGTGTTGGATGAGTTGAGGCTCATGGAAGGATGAAGTGATGGTGGAGGAAAGTCAGGACAGGAGATCTATGGGACGAACGCGAGGTTGGGTTTGGATAAAGGGCTTGGATGAGCAGGATATGCGCTCCCGCGTGAAGAGGACATCTTCATCTCACTGTTCCGCTTACGCGAAGCTACACACCGTTCAGCATAGAATACGCAAGCCAATACTTCGAACAAGCAGCGTGCCATTCTGATCCGAATGTACTCTTGAGCCCGCAGACCAACGCAAGAACTTCGCGTCTCCCAAGAAATCGTTCGAGCTAACCAATACAATACGTACCTGCACGCCAAATCCCATCAATCACCAATTACACCACACACACATGCCCATCCAAATCCTTCCTCAGTCTTTAACTTCACCAGTTCGTAAAACCCACACACGATCAAAAGATTCCTAGCTTTTCCTCCAGCGCTCTAGACTCTTCAACGCAACGCCTTTTCGATCCGCATGCAACGCGTTTGCCAGCCAATAGCATTACCACGCAGCCATCTATCTCAGACACGAGCGTCAGCACCCGCTCCCAACCCGAGACATGCACTACCTCCCCTCATCAACGTCACACAACAATCCTCACCCCTTCTCCTTTCTCTTCCCAGGTGCACCATGCCACCAGGCATCAAAAATTCATTCGTGCCTGAATGTTCAATGCCTGAAAACCCACACTCAGCCACGCGACGCAAGGACACCCCAGCCTGTCAGTTCCATACTGTGCATTGTTCCCCACATTGCGGCCGGGTGACCATGTGTTCGCAGCGAGATTTCTAGCGCTGTGATTGGGTGCGGCTTTATGCGATTCGGTGCGAAGGATTGGGTATGGCTGGATGGGGGTTAGGGACGCTGAGGTGGTTTGTGTGTGTGTGTCTCACATGCGAGATGGATCTGGATCTTGGGTATATTATAGTGGTGCACTTGTTGTTGACTTGGGTTGGTTTGGTTTGTATGTATGTATATTGCAGCTCAGCTGTATGAGCCAGCTTGCTCTCGTAGATACCAGATGCTTAATGAACACTCGAAGCAAGAAAACAACAACAATGCCGAAAAACACAATCATGATGTAAAGAAAAACACAAACCGATCCAGTCTAATGATGCGCCAATGGCTCTGTAACCCATTCGTCCCGTCGCTTTTCGCCAAAAAAGACTGCCGCGCTCATTCATGCCTGTACACTGCCCCCATCCATCCGTCATGACAAACAAGTTCCCAGGTCCATGTGTGTGTAATATTATGCGGGCCAGTAATAGAAACATACAAGGCCGCAAGAGAGTCATTACTTGCGACCCGGGTATCAAACGGCCGGGTTGGCCGTGGGAGTCGGAGAAAGAAAAAAAAGGTGAGAGAAAAGTGTACCACTCGCCGGCGCCTGAAACTGCAGGCACACTCGTGAAACGCATGTGTGGATGCGCCCAGAAGAGAATTTGGGTGATCTCATGCGTAGGGTCAGGGGAGATGAACCGTGTCGAAAGCGGTCACTAACCCCGGTCGTTCGATAGGGGCTCCCTGCAAGTGCCGGAATTTGCGGATACCGTTGCAACGGCTATCCGCAACCGCCACATGGGTATGGTCAGCTACCCACTCCTTCTTAAGGAGAGCCCTCGCGCCGCATCTTCTTGTTCTTCTCGATTCTCTCGTTCCAGCGCCGCTTGCCAACACGTGTCTCAAAGTGGGGCGCCACTTGGGTCACGTCTTGTCCTTGGCCCATCATGCTGCTGCGCATCTTGTTGCGGTAAGCATCGACTGTTGAGAAGGTTAGTTGTCTGGTTGTCGCTGTCGCAAGAATGTTACTTACGAGACTTTTGTAGGAACAGCGTCCTCCCCGCGAAGACACGGCTCTGACTCCAGCTCATGCGATACCCGAGATCGTTCAGCGTGATCTCCTTGGAGCGCTTCACACGAGTAAGACGCGGTTTTGGCACACGAGTCTCGCCGTCGAGAGTAGGCACCGGCACATGCTGCGATCCAGCCAAAGGAAAGCTGGGATCGCTCGCGTCGTCAGGCTCGTCGGCGGGAAACACTTTCGACCCACGTGGGCTTGCAGGGGGAGAGGTCATTTGCATCGCGAAATAGCTTCTCGGGAAGACCGAGTTAGACTTGCGGTACGAATCTGGCATCTCCTCCATCTTGACAGTGTCGAGTGTCACACGCACACGTACTCTAGTACCTCGCTGCGCATCGTCGACCAAGATGAATTTTCGCCTCTTCGACTCGGGTAAGTCGCCAAACATGGCTAGCTTTCGCTCCTCTTCGTCCTGCTCTTGCTGCTTCATCGCCGGTACACCCGCCGCATGAGGAGCATGCGGAGGATGGCTTAGCCCGTCGTGGATCGGAGGCATTCCGCTGGGGCCGGCCACTGAGTCGCTCGTTGGAAAAACCGGGTAGAAGCTTTGTGATTGTCGTACGTCGGTGGGCGATTGACCGTTTGGCGCTTGATGATGATGCGTGTTCGAATCACTGTAGTCATTGGCTGTGAGCAAAGAAAATTAGCCTACACGTTCGACAGTTCTTCCGTGACTCTCCTGCGCGCTGAAGCAAACATGTACAGGATACAGGAGGTGCGTTGGGAGTGATGGGTATGCAAATATGCACGGACAGCGATATGGAGGGGTATTACATCAAGGAGTGTGTGTAGTATACAGGCATGCGCAAAAACCGACAAAGGTATCATTTAAACAACCACCACGCGCGCCTTATCAAACGCATCACATCTGGTGAAACATACCGCTAACGTCATCTCCTCCTTGTTGAGGTCCTCCGGGATGGTCATGATGGTGATGCATCTGGGGCCCTCCCATACCCATGTTCGGTTGTCGGGGAGGCGCCGCTAATCCGGCTGAATTGGGCACCCCAGGAGCGCCTGGGCCACCTGGACCAGCCATGTGGTTCCCGTGCGAGGAGCCTGCAGCCTTACGGGTGGTCATCTTCGCCATTCTCCGTACTCGTCGGCTCCTCAGTCTCGGATCTTGGTTGCTGTTGCGCCAACTGTCAACCGCGCGCTGGATGAGGCCACGTTTTCCACGTAAGCATGGGTTGAGTTGTGCCAATGCCCAGCCAACCGTGTTACACTCAGTCTCGTAGTGCAGACGATTGCCTTTGTATTGGTCTTTGGCGCAGCATGCTCGTGGGTATACGCAGTTCTCGGTCTTGAAGTCCTGTGGTAGCTCGTCGACGTTCACCGACTCCACATCGCAACGAATGGTGTATTCCATCTTGACTCTGTCGCGCGAGTATTCAAAGGCAATCCACTGTACACCGTTTTGGTCTTGTCTAACGACCAGCGGTGTGGTTGCGGGGATGGGACCAGGGGCAGCATTAGGATTCACATTGGGGCCTCCGGGAGGACCAGCGTGCATGTTTGGCGTACCACCGGGAGGGCCTTGGGGAGGAGCCTGTGGTGGACCCAAGCCTGATGGGGGTCGCTGAAGTGGTGTTTGCGACATGCGTGATTTCGGGCTGCCGGTCATGCCTGGCGTGTGAGGGTGGGGCTGGTGCGATGGATGGGGATGCTGCATTTGCTGGCCTTGCTGGTGCGACATCAACAGCGAATTTGGCGCCATAGGTTGCTGTGGTGCTGATGATGGATGTTGAGGGTAAGGAGACTGCTGTGGCACGGCTGAGGACGCATATGGCGTGTAGTACATCGACTGTGGCATCTGGCTGGGTGGTTGGTAGATCGGCCGTCCATGTTGGTCGTGCTGTGGAGACTGAACAGAAGCTGGCGAATTCGACTGTGGTGTGTGGTAGGAGATCGGGGGGAATCCCGACCGATTCATCGTTGCCGCCGCCATGAGCTCAGGCGTTTCTAGGATGGGTCAGTGCTTTTCGTGCAAGATGTTTGCTTGTGGTGTTTGAGAGTCGAATTTCCACCCCGCGTCGCGCTAGCTCTGTGCTCGACGCGTCTACGGGAAGAAAACAAAATCAAAATACATACCTGAAGAGGAGTAGTTACTCGGGGCACTGTTAGTGCTGTACGGACTCGGGTGAGTCGAGTAGTACGGGACCTCTTGCTGCTGCGGCGGCGGTGGTCCCTGGATTTGCTGGATGTATGGTGACGGGTGAGTTGGAGGCCCTTGCTGGGTGGATGGATGTGGTGACGGATAGTGTGCCTGTGCAGGGCTCTGAGCTGGAGCTGACTGGTGAGGTGAGTCTGGGTGCTGCTGCTGATGATGCTGCTGTTGATGGTGGTGGTTGTGGTGGACTACTCCAGGTCTAGGGTGGTGTGCCGGATGGTGGTTTGGCGGAGGCAAGCCCTGCGATGGGTGGGGGTGATGCTGGAAAAGAACGACTGTCAGCAAGAGGGCCGCATGCAGTGGCAAAAGCAAGACGCGGTGTGTGCAACGATGTGTGGAAGATCAGGGCAGGGTATAAAGAAGAATGAAGCCGGATGGATGGAGTGCGGGGCTGCGGATCGTGATTCGCGTGTTCAGATAAGCGGCGAGGCGCTGCAACAAGATATGCGAGGGCAGGGCAAGGACTTGACGGTAGGGTATACCGGTAGTTTATAGGACAGGCAGGGCAGACTAGAAACAGCAGCGCGAGATTGGGCGACGTTGACAGCACAGAGGGCGGAGCAGCGGTGGGAGCGGAGGGCCACGCTGTGGCAGGGATCCCGCTGCTGGGCTCTGGGTGACAAGAGGCGGCGGACTGGAATCAAAGCAGACAAGGAAAGGACAGGAGGTGCGACAGGGGAGGCGGGACTAGGTAGCAGGGCTGCTTGGCGGAAAGGGCATACCATGTAGGCAGAGGGGCGCCGGCGCTGGGGTAGCTGGCTGAGGTTGGTGGACGCGGCTTGCAGAGGCTGCTGCAAGATGCAAAAGCAACGAGGATGAAGCCAACAGCGGCGGTGACAGCAGCGCTAGGAGGCCCAAAGTTCAACGGTCGAGGGTCGCAGCAGTAGGGCCGATCGCGCGCCCAAAGAAAGCCGGTCGATGTGCGGCGCAGGACGAGGCGAGTGTGTAGGAGGGGGCGTTTGAAGAGACAGGACAGGGAAGCAGATTCAACTCACCATCTTCTGCGACGCTACAGGCGCCGGGTCTTCCTTATACTTCCGGGCCCTATCTGGGGCATGTTTCTGCGACATGATTGTTATTATTGCGGGCGCGGTGGTGATGGAAGGATCCGGTCGAAAAGGCCCGGGCGCACGGCGAGGGTCGTGTGCACAGTAGCGCGGCCTGCGTAATTTCACGCGCAGAGCAGCACGCTAGAGGGTGAAAGCGAGGCCCAAGGAGAGCAGAGCAGAGGATGTGCGCCGAGGTGGAGACGGACGTGAATTAAGGTGGTAAACGTAAAACAACCTAACGCCTCCCGAAGCCAGCCACCTCCCTGGTGCTGCGCTCGGGGCAGCGCTGTTTTGGGCGCCGTCCGCGGATGCGTGAGAGGCCGGGATCAGGGATCGCCGACGGGTGGGTTGCAGGGCGTGCGTCTGTGTAATGCGCTCGAGGCAGTACGAGTCGGGGGTGCAGAATGCTACCACAGAATCGAGTCTCGCAGGCAGAACGATTACCATTCCTGAATCTTTGGGCAGACAGCTGTTAGTTGTGGTGGAGATGGGCAACGACGACTGTGGGGCGCAGAACCTGAAGGAAGAAGCGTTTTGCTAGCGCCATCAACACCGGACGCTTTACCGTACCTACGCGATGTCATCATGCTCGGGTAAACCACTCGCAGCAGCATCCCTGTCCTATAGCATTGCTACCTACCGAGTCTCCCATCTGAGATTATTATCCTCCTGCTGTTTCTGCTGCTCATATCTATATCATATCTACAATCTGCCCCTGCGTCACCTCTCGGCCCCCAAGGCGCTTTCTTCGCGCATCTGACGCGTCAACCCTCACTCAGCCGGTTGCGCGTGTCTGCCACGCTTCTGCCGTCAACAACACCAGCGACGCGAGTCTCGAGTCCACTCGGCCGCTAGAGGCCGTTGTGCAGTTGCACCACCGAGCGCCCCACTACCTTGCACGCCATTGGCTGGCAGCGCCGGTCAGAGCGCGCCCAAAACGGCTCGCCAGCAGCGTCTTTGTGCTTCAACGTCGCCAGCGCTGACTGGCCGAAGCAAGCCCGCGTCGCCCAATGCCGTCTAGCGCCCGATCTACCACGCGGTGCAGAGTGCGGAAAGCCCTCGGGAGACAGGCCAAGGTCGTGAGCTTGACCGCCGCTGCTGATCGTTCCTGTGAAGATCGCGGAGCCATGGCACCGAAACCTGGAAACTTGCCAGGCTTCACCTCATGAACCTCAGGGGCACATCTTTCCAGGTACGCTTTGGGTGTACGCACGCAGCACAGCCTTGCCGTGAGAATCGCCGCCCGTTTGGCGCAATGCCAGTGGTTTTAATGCTTCGATATTACCATCATGCTCAAGTTTCAACACGTCTTCCACGCGTTGCCCAAGGACGACAATATTCGGCCAATACACGCAACCCGACCGTAGCAGCGCCGACCGGACGCTTTCGCTGCATGGGCTTGGTCGCGCTCGGCTTGGAGCCCAAGATCAAGCCGAAGCGTCCTCAGACGTCGCAAGCTAATCCTGAGAGTGGCTTGGAACTGATTCCTCTACCTTCTTGAAACCAAACTGAAGAGCATTAAACACGTGTTTGTCAGCTGTCGAGTTTCGAACAGAACATGCGCCAGAACCATGGTGTGCTCCCACGTCGTGGGCTCCCTGCTTGCAATGCGATGTGATGCGATCGTGACATGCGACCTGGGTCAGAGGAATCTTCCGAGCGAAGCGTTCGCAGTGGGGTGCGGAGACACCCTGGAGCCTTGCTCACGACAAGGGCGACAGGCCAGGTACCGAGCAACGATCAACTCTATTCGAACTGCAGTCCGCGCTCGCGCGCAATGACAAGCATCGCCATCACCACCCAGCACAGTCTACGCGTCCTTGACATCGCTTATGGATTGTTGCGCTCCTTCCAGATACACACAGTACTAATATCGCGACATATAGCCGTCATCACGAACTCTTGTGCTCTTTGAATGCTCCATAGTCGCGGAGGTCTAGCCCCAGCGGTCTCGTCGGCTATTGCGTCCACAAAGTTGCACACGATATGGGAAGCTGCATGCAGATCTCGTCAGCGACACACTTGAGCGACCGTTCACAATTTCCCCCCACGATGACTTGCCGGGTCTTTGCAGCCGATGTGTTCCCCAAATGAAGGCTGACGGCGACGTGCATATCGACTTGATCAGCTGCGGTTGCTTCCTGCTGGATGTCCTCGGACTGGGTCAGCATCTACTTGTTCTACAACAGCAACCTCTTCCCGAGCGTTACACTCATTCTGCCAAGACTGGACACTCATACGATTCCAGTCATGAGAGTGACGAGCAGATGATGTCGCATGAGGCTGGTCGTCAATGAGTTTACTTCATACACCAAGTGTGATGCTTGTCTTGACTGTTGCTGTCTCGCGGGAAGCAGGGATACGGCCCTTGAGCAACAACGGTGCGATCACAAGGGGCCATGGCGCGCACGCTACCGCGCAAGGATCCCGACTCGTCCCGTCATCTTGCTCCTAGCGTCTTTGGCCGCCTGCAAAATCTGAACGCTCGCGGTGTACTCGACTGCGGCTATGTATCAATTTTGCGTGCACCACGGTCGCACAGAGTGCAGTGATGACAGCCAGAACGTTTTAGCTTATCGCAAGCTTGCCAGTTCTTCGTACATTGGGGCATAACGGCAGCCGCGCCAATCACTTCTTACTCACCATTTGCCGGAGTCGTTGCGAATCTATCGAAACGACTCGGCTGAACTGGCCGTGGTGAGGATCGGCAAAAGAGCCTTATAGAAGCAACGGTTTCAAGCAAAATCTCGATCACTTCTGTAGGCGCCTTCCCTATTGGGGCACATGCCGCGCGACCAAGACAATCAGAAACTAGAAGGCTATTGTTGTCAATGCAATTCTTCATCTGCTCGCGTATGGGAAGAAGTGCACGCACGTCTTGCTTCTTCACAGCGATGTCGATGTGAAGGTGAATGGCCTGCTTGCATTACAGGTTGCATCTCGCAGACCGGGCTTGAGAGATCTGCTCAAGCACCCTCGCCCATGTCTCCCGCTCCTTGACGGTCATCAGTGACCTGGATCCAACGAACAGCCATCCCCAGCGGCATCATTGATTGGCCAGCAAAGACTCGGTGGATTGCGAGCAACTGCGCGGAGAGCATGTTCCGAACACGAGGCAAGAGTGCGGTCTCGATCGCATTCGCAAGTTGCAAAAGCGCCACATGTTTCGCATTCTGTAGAGGAAAAGCTGGACTGCCGCAAACTTGCTTTGCAATCTCCAACTTGTTTAACCGAGCGCTCTCCTTCGAGTCTTTCCAACGTTACTGCATAAGCGGCATTTCTGACAGGCTTCCACGAGTCGCTGATTGGCTCTCTTCCGTTGCCGGCTCTTGCATCTCACAGTGGGGGCGTGCAATCCTGGATGTTACTTGAAAGCTGCGACAAGGACAGGCCAGACTCCCGCAGCTTCCTTGTCAATATGAATACGACCACGGTGATTCGAGCGGACTTTACACGGAAGTATCTGGACATGGGCTGTCGTGTGGAGCAGTCTTACCATGATGTCAGTCTGCAGAGGAGGTCGATCGTCTGCATGAACCTGCAACAATACGACGACGCACACTCGGCTCGTCAGACCTCCGCCCTCGTCTGTCCGTCATGGGCATCATGGTGCATCGAAGCATGACATGAATAAGAACATTACAGCCGCGTAGTCAAGTCTCGCGGCAAAGCTAGAAATACCCCCGAGACTACCGCGTTCTAATCCAGAAATATCACTCGATTACCAACGCTTCAATCGCATGAAGAGCGAGAAAGCATGTTCTTCAGCTAGCAGGGATCACACGACTATACTGAACCAATCACCATATGCCAGTCGTCGCTTCTTACACTTCTTGGCTTTCATGACAGAGTCGACGCGAATTGTCGTAGGGAACTTCGAAGCGGTGTATATCACGTGAAGCTCTGCCTGGGCATGTTGCTTCACATCCTCTAGCAGTGCCCAACTCTCAGTCGAACGCATCGAACGCAAGCTATTTCAAACGAATCTCACGGACTCATCTCCTGTCGCCCGGATTTTGCGACGAAAGTCATTGCATCGCCTGTGCCACGCGTGAGTTCGTGTCGACCAGCTATTCTCCTATCATCGAGAACACCATCCAAGCGAGCCTTTACACTAACACTCCAACCCAATATCGAGTCCTACCCTTATCGCATGCTGGGCGGATAGATGGCAAGCTCATAGCAAGCTATCTCGGCCGTACTCTGCTCATCTGACAGTTTTCCAAAGTCAGTCTACGCGCTGATGAGCTTTGACCTCGCTTGTTGAGTAACGCATAACACGACCTTTTCGTGGAGATTGTAGCACTTACGTTACTGCACGCACGGAATGAGCGCCCGAAGTAGCGCGCATAACATTCTTTCTATTTGCGGTGAGCTGAGAACACACCATCGTCAAGTTGCGGTCACGATTCGAAATGCAATTGGTCTCTGCGCGTGATTCGCGTCAGCTAGCGGGCTTCTAGCGGCATTCTAGAAAGTGACCTAAGACTACTTGCCAACGCCTCATGAATTTGTTGCTTGAATCGCATCGTGGACGCGACTCGAATCTTTACGACAAGGCGGCACTACTGGCCGTTAGTACCACGATCTGATCTGTTACTCGGAGATTTAGATCGTCATCGCTGTTATGTTGGTCACTCGCGTCATGCGCCTTCGGCGACGTAGGAGATTTGCGCAGCAACCGAGCTCAAACTCACGATGTTCGGCGACTCTTCACCACAAGACCACTTCTAGTCTTCTACAGACCCACAGACTGATCATTCGATAGGTGTGGGCTCTCTGACAAACGAGGCTAGGATTGCGCTGGTTTTCCTTGCTGTCCCGTACCAGTGCCTTGGAATTGGTTGCGGACAGCTACGGTGTGTTCCATGCGCTACGTGTAACGCGTACAACGTTCTCAATGGTATGAGAAGTTCCACTGTGCCACAATGCGAACATTCTGGTACCGACGTTCAGCAAGGTGCACATGTGCTCTGTAGCCCGAAATAGCCACCACACCAAAGCAGTGCTGATACTCGGATGCGTTATGCAGCAATCAGGAGGACTGTCGCGCAGAGTCGCGAAAACAATGCGACACGAGAAGTAAATGCCGGGCGGACGCTCCCAGTACCGGTGGTCACACGAAACGCTGACGTTTCTTCGAGAAGATCTTCAAACTTGCGTTTCAGAACGTGTACACCCAACGCATTGAGAAGAGCACTCCACATTGCAGGCGCAAACAAGCACCCGCCTAATTTTCAACGACACGCCGAATTGTCCCCGGTACCATGTGCCGCTGCCCAAATTCCGCTCGTGGAACATGCCAACAGCGGACATGGCGTGATGTGTGTGCTAGGGTCGCCTGCTACGAACACTGAGGAAGAGCAGCAGCAAGGAGCTACCCAGAAGAAGCCCCGTTATTCTGCTTTTTCAGTATCTTCAACATCTTACGAGTCGGATGCCTGCGCATGATCAGAACAAGGACGAGCAATCACTGTCAAGGTTTCGCATCCTCTATCCACAACCATAGGCGATCGCAAGCACATCATCCACACACCATGCTCATGCGCTGTGGGCAGTCTTCAGACTGCCACCTGCAATCGCCTGACCTCTGTCAGCCCAATATGTCGGACTCAAAACATGGGTATCGTTGCACTCGGAGCAACGCTACATATTCTCCGAACGAGCAACGAACCTTCTCAAGCCTCTGTACGTTACACTTTCCTCCGTCAACTACCATTTGTCAACAGAGGCTTCTCAACTCCACATGCCGTGACGTACAATAATTGCCGTCCGCGCAACGCAACCCAAGATCTACACTTTCCCACCCCCATCCGACGCGCAAAACTCAGCAACTCAGTTCTAGCCCCTCCAGAATGAAGCGACAACCGGCGACAGCGTGCGGGGAACATCTGAGCTGTCAAACATTTTCCACTCCATGGCTTGACTTTCTGACGGGATGGCCCCGGTCGATGGGAGCCAGGGTTCGTGTGCCGACTAACTTGCTTTTGCAAATTGAGGATTACGCAGCCTTCTGACTGGCAGCGACTACACTCTATTTGTAACATGTGCTTGGAGCTACTGCACGAGCAAGAACGAAAGGCGATGCGTAGAGAACTTGTGAATGGTTGGAGGACGTTCGGGCTTACCACTGCTTGAAAGTTCAATATGGATATGTCGGCCCATTCTTGCATTTGGCCGGTAGACTTGAGTTTTCCCCTCATCATCACGTTTTCATCTAATCGGTTTTTGAATTGATTGGCGTACGTGCGGGAGATGCCTGGTAGGGTGGTGGGCTGCGCGGCGGAGTATGGATCCTGGTTTCAGATCTGAGGCCTGGGTTGGGTATGGACTCTCCACAGCTTACTGTGGATGCGGAAAATCAGTGCCCAAGATCAGGATCTGGGACAGGCTGCGATTTGGAGCAAGGTCTGCTTGCGAAGAGGACATGGCGATCGAGAGGATGGTCTGGAGCATGATCTGGCGGCCCAAGTAGCGAGCGGATGATGTGCTGGCCTTTTCGTGGTTATGGGTAAGTCACTCCAGCGAGATGATTTGAAGATCATGAGGGAGTACGAGCTGATTGTAGGAGCGGTTGGCGCTGAACTTAAAAACGCTGTGGAGTGCAGTCGTTATGCTCGTCTGCAGTCAATTGCTTTCACCTTCAGCCTCGTGCAGCTCATGAGAGACAATTGCGAGGGGAATCTCACCGCTGGATCATTCTGACCAAGACGTCCTCGCGACCCATGGTTCGAACTGTTCGGCTTGCCAGCTCGTAGTCGAGATAACTATTCTCGTACAGCCTCACCCGAGCTCACTTGGATGCCTCAAAAGATCACCTGCGGAACTATGTAACCTCTTGTAAGCAGAACGCTCTAGCATTCCGTCTGCTCACAGACGAGCAGATCATGGCTTCACCGACCTCGTCGTAAACTTCGCTACCCTCAGCAGACACATTCCACACGCACCTCCGATCGGCGTCGTCGGCCTTCGAATAGACATATAGCCGCGAGTGAAGGCACGAGATACCTCGGACGTCACAGCTTACATTGTGTCTGCATGACTATGATCGTAGACCTGACGCGTTGGGACAATAGCCGGGTACGCTTGTGACTTCCGGTGACTCCACAGATTCTGTTCTTGTGATAGCCAGTGCGTCTACGAGCTTTCGATGCTGTGACTCACAATCACTGGGTCACCTCGATCGTGTCATCATTTGGAAGAATGAACACCACTGCACAGTCTCTGCGCGGACGGCTACGAGGGAGGTTCAGGGAGATACACGTAGGCAGGGCGATACATTGTTTTGTCGAGAGCATCGTGGTACTCTCTACTATGTGGTCCACGATCTGCAGAATCAGAGCAATTGCGTACGAATCCGATGGCAGCCATTTTCATGCGAAATTTAATACTCTCCCATAAAAACCTTATCAATGTAGCGTTGTCTCTGCATGAGTTCGTGTTGCAGGAAAGCTGCTCTTCCGTGGACAGATACAGTGAGAGAAGGCTCAGAGACGGGATTTTACTTGCCGTTTCTCAAATTTTCTTTTCGCTCAACAATGCTCTATTATACTCCAGATTATTTCATGTAATACACAGAACATAGATGGTATCTACTGCCTTCGTTGTTCCAATTCATAGTCTTTCTTCTCTATTGACACCGGCTAACACTTTCCTTCCTTCCTTCAGCATCCACACACTAGCGAGAAAGAAACATCTTGTGTCACCACAAGCTTTCTGCTTTCCGTCTGCAGCGAGCATGTCGGCATAATGTCTATTACATCTATTATGGTCACCCGCGGGCATCAGTGCAGCGGTGTCGAGCGGCACGCAGCATCCGCGGTTTTGCGACCTCACGTTGACCTTCACTCCCAACACAAACCTGACTCCCACCGGCGCGCCGGCTCGCCAACGCCCGCAAAGACACCCATGATTTTTTTCATGCAGTTTTAGTCAACCTACGACCACATTCTGAAGCCGTACGCAACACCGATATGGCGACACCGCAAGAGTACACGTCTATGCCGTGGATTCCGCGCTCTACTTTACCGAGCAGCTCTGGCGCAGACACGCGTCCCAGTAAGTGATGCTGCGAAACTACCAAATGCGTGTACTGATGTGTCAGGCGGCGCGACCACTCCAAACACAACCACCCTCATCGAACAGCTCGCCGAAGCCCACAAAGTCCAGCGCGATCAGGAGCGCCGCATTGCCGAACTTCTTGAGGAAATGCAGAAGCAGGCTCGCGACACTGAGCGGAGCAAGGCGCAACGCGTTGGCGATATACCCAAGGAGCTGGAGCAGTGTCGCAAGCGTGAAGATGAGGTACCACCTTCGGCTGGTCTGTTGTTTGCCAGGAGCGTGGCATACCTCAGCGAGACTGTCGCATTGACGAACCCGTGTGGAAGGCCACCGATTTAGTGCCGCCTAGCAAGCTCGTCGCAGACGATATCTTTTGGAATGCCGTGGCGAACGGTAGGGTTGCGGCTGAGCAATTTTTCGATGGGCAGCTATAGATATTGAGCACTTCAGACGCCAGTCAATTGGGAGTGAACGCGTTCAACATGGCAAGGCGAGATGGGGCGACGAGTATGATTAAGGCTTCTGAGAACTGTCGGCCAAATTGACGATGAGTGCAAAGAAATTTGTATGCCCTCAGCTCATCGCGAAAGATAGATGCCTGTCTCAATACGAAACAGGTCCCGAGGCGGCGAATGGATGCGAACCGAAAAAACAAACGATACAATCACATTCAGCCTCTGGAACAGCGTAGCAGTGATGTTTTTTGAACATCGCACTTAAGAGAATAATTCCTAACGCCCACTAGCTTCACAAAGCGCCGTAGGGTACTTTGACTTCTATGATTGGACTTCTTTGGACAATACGAGAATGTTCTCATCAGAAGCCGTTTCTTTTATCAGCTGTCTCACATCGTATCCTGTTCTCACACAAAC
>Ga0265780_10005228_pt1 | contig 16492 bp, 9 predicted proteins | sample P1T30metagenome_FD_192432 | JGI IMG/M metagenome (GOLD analysis project Ga0265780, IMG submission 192432) | Plant litter microbial communities from East Loma Ridge, Irvine, California - P1 T30 | ecosystem: Environmental > Terrestrial > Plant litter > Unclassified | place: USA: California... | reverse complement strand
CAATCGGACCTAAAGTCAATGTTGGGAAGAAAGACAATGCTGCAATGATAAAAATTACGGCTAAAACCATTAATCCAAAAGTTGACGTATCGGTTTTTAAAGTTCCGGCGCTTTCTGGAATGTGTTTTTTAGAAGCTAAAATTCCAGCGATGGCAATTGGCCCGACGATTGGAAGAAATCTTGAAAGCAATAAAACGATTCCGGTTGTAATATTCCACCACGGGTTATTGTCGCCAAGTCCTTCAAAACCGCTACCGTTATTTGCTGCGGAAGATGTGTATTCATAAACAATTTCGCTGAATCCGTGGAAACCAGGATTGTTTAAAGTGCTCGCTCCAAGTAAAGGAAATGCTGTGGAAAGTGCAATTCCAACCAAAATTAAAAACGGATGAAGCAACGCAATAATCATAGCGATTTTCATTTCTCGAGCTTCTATCTTTTTTCCTAAAAATTCAGGCGTTCTTCCTACCATCAAGCCACTGATGAAAACCGCAAGAATAATAAAGATGTAGAAATTCAAGATTCCGACGCCACAACCACCATAAAAACAGTTGACCATCATTGCTAAAAGCTGGTTCATTCCTGACAATGGCATCGCGCTGTCGTGCATAGAATTTACAGAACCCGTGGAAATTACTGTTGTCGCAATGCTCCAATATCCCGAAGCTGCGGCACCAAAACGCACCTCTTTTCCTTCGGTAGCTCCGGCTGAAGTATCAATTCTCATTTGAGTTATTGCCGGATTTCCATTCATTTCGGTAATTACTGTTGGAATTGTCAAAGCGAGAAATCCGATGGTCATTACGCCGAAAATCATCCACGATAATTTTTTCCTATTTAGATAAAAACCTAAAGCAAAAACCATCGCAAACGGAATGATCATTTGCGCAATCATCTGAACCATATTGGTCAAGTAATTTGGATTTTCAAAAGGATGCGCTGAATTTGTTCCGAAGAAGCCACCACCGTTTGTTCCCACGTGTTTAATGGCCACAAATGCGGCGACTGGGCCAGTGGAAACTTGTACTGATTCACCTTGCAAAGTCGTCATTTCTTGTTTTCCTTCAAAAGTCATCGGAGTTCCGTTGAACAATAAAATTGTCGCTACAATTATCGAGATTGGCAATAAGATTCTTGTACAAGATTTGATGAAATAATTGTAGAAGTTTCCGAGAAATTCAGTGGTTCTTTCCTTTAAAGCGTTGAATAAAACAGCAGCTGCAGCTAAACCAATTCCGGCAGAAACGAACTGCAAGAACATCAGGAAAAGTTGTCCGAGATAACTTAATCCCGATTCACCTGAATAATGTTGCAAATTGCAATTTACCAAGAACGAAATGACGGTGTTGAAGGCTAAATCAGCCGTCATATTTGGGTTTGAATCAGGATTTAACGGAAGCCAGCCTTGGCACATTAAAATTGCGGTTCCTAATAAAAACCAAATCACATTGATGGCTAATAAAGCAACCAAATGCTGTTTCCAATTCATTTCTTTTTTTGAATCAATACCGCTTATTTTGTAGAAAAATTTCTCAATCGGATTTAAAATTGGGTCTAAAAATGTTTTTTGACCTAAATATACGTTGGAAATATATTTTCCTAATGGAATTGACAGGAGCAAAGTGAGCAGAAACATTGCTATAATTCCTAAAATTTCTGTATTCATTTTTTAAAATTTTTCGGGTTTAAGTAAGACATAAATGATATAAACAAAAACCGCAAGTGCAATAATTAAAAGGGCTACCATAGTTTTTTAGATTTTATCGAAATAATAAATCGAGAGATACACGAGGCCAAAAAGCAAAAGCCCGACGAGAATTAAAATGCTGGCCATCATACTCCAGAAGTGTTAATTTGTTTGACATATTCTTTGTAAAGTGTCTTTGGAAAAAAATTTGAAATTGCAATTCTGTTGAATTGCATGTAATGGGAAACTGAAAAAACATAGACGTTTGTAATTGCATTTTTCATCTCAGAATTTCCTTTCAGCAGCAAGTCTTCGGCGATTTCAAGACATCTTTTTACTCGAGTAATTTTACCGAGTTGCAGACTGCTGATGGTGATTTCAGCAAGTCGTTCCATTTTTTTGATAAGGCTATCATTGAAATTTTTCATATGATTAAGTTATTTTCGAAGCCTTATGCCAAATTAGAGTCCATTTTTTTGGACTATTCCCTAAAGTGTTTATTCTGTTATGCTTAAAGTTTTTTGGCGTTTATGCCAAAAGAAAAACCCTATCAAAACGATAGGGTTGGTACTTTTAAAACGATATGATTTTTGTAGATTTTCTAACTTATTTTATATTCCTCGAGCTTTCGATATAAAGTTGTTAAGGCGATATTTAGCAATTTTGCAGTTTCAGTCTTGTTGTGATTGGTATAATTCAAAACTTTTTGAATATGAATTTTTTCGGCGGAAGCCAATGAAAAAGCAGATAAGACAGGAGTCTCGCCATTTTTTTCTACAGCTTTTAAATTTTGAATTTCCAAAGGAAGACAGCTCGTTGTCAAAACGTTTTCAGTTTCTAAAATCACGCTTCGTTCCAAGACATTTTTCAATTCTCGGATATTTCCTGGCCAAGTGTGCAATTTCAAAAGCTGTACAAATTCTCCAGATAAATTTTTAATTTTCTTATTGGTTTTTAACGCAAAGAAATTCAGAAAATAATTTGCCAAAGGTTCAATGTCAATGACGCGTTCTCTCAAAGCTGGCAATTGAATTTGAAAAACTGAAAGACGATAAAATAAATCTTGTCGGAAATGACCGAGCTCAATTTCTTTAGCCAAATCTCTATTCGTTGCAGCAATAATCCTGACATTTACCTTAGTAGGCTTGCTTTCTCCAACTTTTATATATTCTCCATTTTCGATTACGCGAAGTAATTTTGCTTGTAAATCTAAAGCCATTTCACCCACTTCATCTAGAAAGATAGTTCCGTTATTGGCTTCTTCAAAGAGACCTTTTTTATCTTTTGAAGCGCCAGTAAAAGATCCGGCGATGTGACCGAACATTTCACTTTCTAATAAATCATGGCTGAAAGCAGAACAATTTATTGCGACAAAACTTTGGTCTTTTCTTAGACTTGATTGGTGAATTGCTGCTGCGAAAACTTCTTTTCCAGTTCCTGTTTCACCTGTTAATAAAACGGTGGTGTCAGTTACCGAAACTTTTTTTGCCAAATCAATTGCTTGAAGTAGATTTTTGGAACTACCAATAATTCCATCGAAAGAATATTTAGTTTCTAATTTAGATTCGAGTTGAGCAATTCGCTTTGTGAGACTGCTTTTTTCAATTGCGCGATGAAGCAGCGGAATGATTTTATTATTGTCGTCACCTTTTACAATATAGTCAAAAGCGCCATTTTTTATAGCCTGAACGCCGTCTGGAATATTTCCGTAAGCGGTTAAAAGTATAATTTCTATTTGCGGATATTTTTCCTTAATTGTAGCAGTCAGATCTACGCCACTTCCATCTGGAAGTTTTACATCGCAAAGCACGACGTCAAAAGAATGCTGTTCTAATTTTTTCAATCCTGATTTGCAATCGCCGGCTTGAATGACTTCAAAACCTTCTAAACCAATAATTCGCGCCATAAGACTGCGCAATTTCTCTTCGTCGTCAATAATCAGGATTTTTTTCAAAGCAGGAATTTTTGAACAAAATTAGTGTTTTGAATAATTGAAAATTCAATAGTATCCATAATTATTTACAGTCAAAATCCCATGAACCCTATGCCCAAAAACCTAAACCCAACTAACAATCCGCCATATTGACACTAATTGCCAAACCGCCTTCTGAAGTTTCTTTATACTTTGTATTCATATCTTTTGCGGTTTCCCACATCGTATTTATCACTTTATCTAGAGGCACTTTTGCGTTTTTTGGATCAGTTTCCAAAGCCAATTCTGCCGCATTTATCGCTTTAATTGCACCCATCGTATTTCGTTCAATACACGGAATTTGAACCAAACCGCCAATCGGATCGCACGTCAAACCAAGATGATGTTCCATCGCAATTTCGGCCGCCATTAAAACTTGAGCTGGTTTTCCACCCATTAGTTCACACAAAGCCGCTGCGGCCATTGCCGAAGAAACTCCGATTTCTGCTTGACATCCGCCCATTGCTGCTGAAATTGTAGCCCCTTTTTTGAAAATACTACCGATTTCGCCAGCAACCATCAAAAATTGCTTGATTTCTTTTTCGCCAGCATCGTGGTTTTCAATCACTAGATAATACATCAAAACGGCTGGAATAACGCCAGCGCTTCCGTTGGTTGGAGCCGTTACAACTCTTCCCAAAGCAGCGTTCACTTCATTGACAGCCAGAGCGAAACAGCTTACCCATTTCAAGATTTGGCGAAACTTCACTTCGGTTTTTCTGATGCATTCTAGCCATTCTTGCGGATTTGAATAATTGGCTAAACCAATTAAGTTTTGATGCATGTCAAAAGCACGACGGCGAACGTTCAAACCTCCCGGAAGAATTCCTTCAGAATGACAGCCGATGTACATGCATTCTAACATCGTGTGCCAAACGCGCATCAATTCAGAATGCACATTTTCAGGGGCTCGCATTGAGATTTCGTTTTCATAAACAATTTCTGAAATGCTTTTATTTTCTTGAACTGTATAATTTAAAAGCTCGTCCGCACGCTGAATTGGGAACGGAAAAGCACATTTTATTTCGAGTTTTTTCTTTGCGTTTATACGTTCTTCTTTGACTACAAAACCACCGCCGATAGAATAAAAAGTCGATTCATATTCACTTTCAGGAGCGTAAGCTGTAAACGAAAATCCGTTGGAGTGGAAGGGAAGGAAGTTTTTGTTGAAGATAATATCTGTTTCCATATCAAACGGAATCATTAATTCTCCGGCCAAATTCAATTCTTTATTTTTTTTAATCGAAGAAATGATTTTGTCAATATTCTCAATCGGAATAAATTCTGGATCAGAGCCAGTCAAACCAAGCATCACGGCCAAATCTGTGGCATGACCTTTTCCAGTAAGTGAAAGCGAACCGAACAAATCGACTTTAATTCTGGTGACTTTGCTTAAAATTTTCTCGTCACGAAGTTCTTCTAAAAATCGTTCAGCGCCTCGCCAAGGTCCTAAAGTGTGGGAACTTGAAGGTCCAACGCCAATTTTAAGCATGTCAAAAACCGAGATACATTCTTCCATAAATTATAACGCAAATTTGTGCAAATATACTTGTTTTAAAGCTTCGCAAACGTTGTAAAACTAATAATTCTACCAATAATTTGTTATTCGAAAAATTGAATTAGACAATTATCATGAAATTGAAATAGCAGTTATAAGGTAGTACCGCAAAATTTAACACCAATTATACAATTTCCAAAATCTTCTCGCTTACATTTAAGTATCGATTAGATTGACAAAAAATCACCTATGCACAAAACTACATTTTCGAAAATTTTAGAAAAAAGAAACCAAATACCACGTTGGCTAAAACTTTCGTTTAAAATCTTATTTGGAATTTTTCTTTTTATCATCGTTGCTTACATGGCTTTAGCGTTTTATGTAAACACGCACAAGAAAGAAATTTTGGCATCCATAACAACTGAGATAAACGAAAATATCAACGGAAAATTAGTTGCGGAAAGCATGGATCCAACATTTTTACAGGGTTTTCCAAGAATTTCACTTCGCTTAAAAAATGTAGTAGTAAAAGACAGTCTTTACAACAATCACAAACACACGTTGTTAAAAGCCAACGACTTTAATATTTCCATAAATTCTTTTGCCTTTCTTAGAGGCGCTCTTGAAATCAGAAAAATTGAAATCGAAGATGCCAAAATTTATTTATTCGTAGATGAAAACGGTTATAGCAATTCATCAATTTTTAAGTCAAAAGCAGAAAAAAAAGCAGATAATGATAACGGCGATTCTTTTGCCGAAGTCAAAAATTTTAAACTTCACAACGTAACTTTTGTTTCTGACAATCAAAAAGGGAATAAGCTGATGCAATTTATAATCAATGATTTAAACGGATATTTAAAATATGATTCTGACGGTTGGGATGCCGATGTAAAACTCGATGCTTTCGCCAAAAGTCTTGCTTTCAACACAAAACACGGAAGTTTTATAGAAAATAAAAAACTTGACGGAAACTTCGAAATTCGCTACAACGAAGAAGCCGAAAATATTGTTATTTCACCAAATGACCTAAATATTGGCGGTGATGAGTTTACTATTAAAGGCAAATTTAATATCGGTAAAAACAATTCAGAATTTTCTATTGGAATTATTGCGGATGGAATTCTATGGAAAAACGCTTCGAATTTGCTTTCCAATAATATAAGCAAGCAATTGGACCGATTTGATTTGGAAAAACCAATTGATGTGACCTGCGATATCGTGGGCGACTTAAACTCTGAAGGCGACCCGCTGATTTATGTCAAGGCAAAAATCAAGGACAACCGACTTCATATTCCCGATGGAATCGTGGATAATTGCAACTTTACCGGAATTTTTACCAACGAATTTGTAAAAGGAAATGGTTTTACAGACCCAAATTCTGCCGTGAAACTAGTTAATTTTACAGGAGAATATCAGGAAATTCCCTTTCAAGTGGACTCCGCGATTATCAATGATTTCAATAAACCAATGGCTTCCGGCACGTTAAAATCAAAGTTTCCACTAGAGAAATTAGCAAAAGCAATTGACAAAGATTTGCTTCTTTTTTCGAAAGGAACAGCAAATTTGAGCCTTGACTTTAAAGCAGATATTGTCAACTTAGAACTTACGAAACCACGATTTTCGGGGTTGGTAAATATAAAAGATGGCGATGTGATGTATGTACCTAGAAGTCTGCGTTTTAAGAATACAAACGTGGCCTTAGATTTTACAGACCAAGCACTTTATATTAAAAATATTACGCTACAAAGCGGAAAAAGTGTGGTAAATATGGAAGGCGATATTCAAAACTTTTTAAATCTCTATTATACTGACCCAGAAAGGATTGTACTGAATTGGAAAGTGAAAAGTCCGCAGTTGCATTTGGGCGAATTTTTGGGATTTCTAGGAAACAGAAAGACAACTCGAGTTGCGAAAAAGAAGACCAATAAAAGCTCACTTTCTGAAAATTTGAATTTTTTATTTGAGAAAAGTAACGTGGCAATGGACTTTCAAGTTGATAAATTTTTCTACAATAAATTTTACGCAACTGATGTGAAAGCAAATGTATTTTTGTCCCAAACAGGTATGGAAATTAAAAACGCTTACGTCAATCATGCAGGCGGTTTTATGGACGTGAATTGTTCCTTAATTCAGGAGAAAACGCAAAATAAATTTGCTGTAAATGCCTTGGTCAAAAATGTAAATATTGAAAAATTCTTTTACGCATTCAATAATTTTGGAATGGAATCGATGTCATCCAAAAATTTAAGAGGCTTTTTATTTTCCAAAGCAAATATTTCCGGAAGCATTTCAAACGACGGAAAATTAGTTACAAATTCAATGAACGGAACTATTGATTTTGACTTGCAAAAAGGAGCTTTGGTAAATTTTGAAGCTTTAAAAAGTGCTGGAAAATTTGCATTTCCGTTTCGTGATTTGGATAATATTACGTTTGAGAAATTAGATGGAAAACTCGATATTACTGGAGAAAAAGTAAAAATTCATCCGATGAAAATCAATTCAAGTGTTTTAAATATGGATTTAGCCGGAATTTATTCCTTCGGGAAAGGAACCAATATTGCGCTCGATGTTCCGCTCCGAAATCCAAAAAAAGATAAAGATATTACTGACCAAGAACTGCTCGAAGAAAGAAGAAATCGCGGAATTGTAATCCATCTTTTGGCAAGCGATGATGAAGATGGAAAAGTAAAAATTAAATTGGTCAGTAAAAAAACCAGTGAAAATGCGGTAGAAAGTAATAAATCGGATTAGAATTTTAATCGATTTGTTGTAAGTTTTTTCGATATTTGGTAAAATTTATAAATGAACAAAAGACTAAAAAATATTATTTTATCGCTATTAATGATTCCTGCAGGAGTTTTAATGATTGGAATTGGCTTCACAATGAAAATTGGACATTCGGTTAATACAATTGTATTTTTATCTGGCTTTTTGGTTGTTATTTCAGGAGGTATTTTATTTCTATATTTTGTAATAAAAAATTAAATATGATTAACAACGAAATCCGCCAAGCTCATCCATTATCGCAAGAATTAGAAACCCAAATATTTGATTTGCAAGACAAAGCTTGGGAATTTTTAGAACAAAATAAAATCGAAGAAGCTTTATCAAAAATTCAAGAAGCTTGGAATTTACTTCCAGAACCAAAATTCAATACTTCGTGTTCACACATTATTCTTTGTGATTTAATTCCGTTTCTCAATGTTTCAGGAAGATATTCTGAAGCAAAATCTTTGATAAACGATTGGGTTTTTGACCTAAAAAATTCGGGTTTTAGAATTTATGAAACTACGCCGTTTCTGCTTTTGGGAGAAACCAACTTGCATTTATCAGAAATTGAAGAAGCAAAAAATGCTTTCCAAGAAGCTGTAAAATATGGAGCAACCAAAAGAGATTTTAGCGAAAAGCCAGATTTTTATTTCGAAATTGCAAAGAAAAAACTAATCGATAATGACGAAATCAAAAAGTTATTTGAGTTGGAAATTGCCAAAGATTTTGAACCAAAAGCTATTTCAATGGAACTTTCTGATGAAGTATCAGACCAAATAGAATCATTAAGCGAAGAAGGAAATGACTATTTTGACGATGAAAATTACGACAAAGCAATTGCTGTTTGGAAACAAGCTTTGGATTTAATTCCAAATCCGCAAAATACTTACGCAGAAACACTTTGGCTCGAAACTTCCATCGGAGACGCTTATTTTATGATGGGAAATCACCAAGAAGCCTTTTCACATTTCTTAAATGCCAAAAGCAACGTTGAAGAAAATGCGTATGAAAATCCGTTTATTATGTTGCGAGTAGGGCAGTTGTATTTTGAAGCGAATGATTTTAAAAACGCCAAAGAATATTTGTTGCACGCTTACATGTTTGAAGGGGAAGCAATTTTTGAAGGAAGCAAAGAAAAGTATTTTGAGTTTTTAAAGGAAAATGTAACGTTGTAATCTTCACTTTATCCGGTAAAATCTGTTAACAACTCTGTCAATAATTATGCTATAATTTGCTGAAATAATATAAGTTGGTGTTCATAAAATCTATTACATTTACTGCGTTATAATTCCCTAATCAAGTTAATAAATAATAGAAAGTATGAAACTAAAATCAGTTTTGTTCCTTATGGCTTTTGCGATTGGAACTACTGTAAATGCCCAAGAAGTGAAGATTAAAAAAGAAATTGCTTCTGTGGATGGAAAAGAGTATGTGCGTGTGGGCGATTGTGGAATGTTTGCCACAGAGTGCGCCATCAGCAGTTTAGATGGCGAAAAATTAATTTCTATTAAAACTTTTAAAGACGAGAAAAATCCGGGTACATTTTATCAGTTGACGTTCATTGGACTGGAAACTAAAATTGAGTTGAAAAAGACAATAAAACCTTTGATTAAATTGCTTTTCGAAAACAAAGTTGTTACCGAACAAGGAACGTTGAATCCGGAAAGAGTGAAAGTGCTTTCTGAGAAATATGGAAATCAGATTTCTTTAAAAAAATAAAAAAATGCGAAGTGAAAGCTTCGCATTTTTTATATAATTATTTTTCTTAAACCTTAAACCTTAAACCTTAAACCCTTAAAAAGGATATCCAATAGCCAAGTTAAAGACCAAGTTTTCTCTTCTCCATGCTCTGTCGCCAAAGTCAATTTGGTCTAAAACCCAACGGTTTCCCTCTGGCAAGTATGGTTTTCTGATTGGAAAAGCCAAATCCAATCGCAGTATCAAAAACGATAAGTCTAATCGTAAACCAGCTCCAGTTCCCACAGCCAATTGCTCATAAAATTTTCCTGTAAATTCCGCTCCAGGTCTGGATTCATCATTGTTCATTAACCAAATATTTCCCGCATCGACAAAAATCGCTCCGTGAACAACACTGAATAATTTAGCGCGATATTCTGTGTTTAATTCCAACTTTAAATCACCAGATTGGTCTGGAAGAAACGAATTTGAGTCAATATCTTCTTTAAATGTTCCAGGTCCGATGGAGCGCGCTCTAAAAGCACGAATACTATTCGTTCCGCCAATGAAAAACTGTTTAATAAAAGGCATTTGGTCAGAATTTCCATAAGGAACGCCGACGCCGGCAATGATTCTGCTGGCAATTTGAGAATCTCTTCCTAATTTATAATAATGACGAAATTCGTGTTCCATTCTCGCAAATTGACTGAACGGAACGCCTAAAATTTTCTTTGGGTCGTCTTTATCGCCTCCCATGACCAATCCTGTAATTGTGGCAGAAAGGTCTAAACTTCCTTTGTAATATATAGTATTTTTCTTTCTTCGTTGCATCGTATTTGTATACGTGTACGAGTAATTTGGACCAAAGATTAACTGTTTGTCAATTACTCTTTGCAAAGCCGGATTGGCGGGTGTTCCGCCGGTACCATCAGGTTGCGCAGGCACTCCGTCAATTTGGTCTTGGTATTCCTGAGTCACATTTCCAGAAGTCACATACGTGATTTCGGTTACATTTAATTGGTGTTCTTTCCTCGCATTTTCTTTCCACAAATAACCAAAAGAACCTTTAAACGTATTCAATGTATAAAGTCGCTGTCTTTCTTGGTGCTCAAAGCCTATCAAAGCTCTGGTTTTTGGAACAAATCCTTCACCAGATTCCATTTTAAACGGACCGATAAATCGTGGCCAGACCAAACTTGCTTCGCCTCCAAAACGGAAAACGTTATAGCCTTTATTTTGCCCAGAAACTTGAACTTCCATTCCACCAAATCCTGTTAAAGTTAGTAGTTCTGCGCCTTTGAAGGTATTTCGGTTGCTCCAATTTACATTTAATTCTGTTCCGGTGTAATTTGCGGAGTTGGTCTTCGCCAAAACTTCTACACGAATTGATTTCTTCGGAAGCGGTGTCAAATAATAAAAAGCATTCAGCCCGTTTTCAATAGAATCACTCGGACGAAATTCATTTTTTACAAACTTAAAAGTTCCCAAATTCACCAATCGATTCAACGAAAGATTGTGGTCAGTTCTGTTGTAAACATCGCCTTTGTGGAAATAAAGGGTTCGGTCATAAATTCTTGGGTCGAACGTTCTTGTCGTGTCAATAATCGTGAAATCTTTATACTTTTCAGGAGTTGATTTGGCGATAATATTTGTTGTATCGCTTGCAGAAAGCGTGTAATTTGGATAAATCGTAATTTGGTCAATCGTATAAATTTGTCTTGCTTTCTCCGGAGTTTCATCTTTTACTTTTACAATCAAATCCACTTCTTTCGTTCCAACCGTGCTATCGACTTGAACCAGCAAATAATCCGGACTGAAATAATAATAGCCTTGCTCTTTCAAACGCGTGTCAATTCGTTCTCTTTCAGTTTTAATTCTATCTAAATCATACGGTTGGCCGACTCTCAAACGACTCCTTCTGCCTAATTTTGCAATATCTCTTTCTAAAGTATTTGTAGTATCGGTAGGAAAAGTGACGCTTTTGATTTTATATTGGTAACCCGGACGAACGGTATATTCTGCCGTAACTTTTCTGTTTTTGCTTTTTCCAGTAGAATCTGATTCAGTTCTGACTTTGTAATAACCTTTGTTTTCAGCGTAATTTTGAAGGATGCTTTCATTGTAAGCCAAATCAACTTGGCTGAACAAAACTGGCGGTTGACCCACTTTATTTCGCAACCAATAACGGAAACCTTTGTCTTTTGTTGGTTCTCCGGCAAGATTATAAAAGTACAATTTCGGACGCAATCCTAAAAAAGAAGCATTAGGTTTTGGTCGAAGCAAAGGTTCTAATTCTGATTCCAAAGGTTTTCGCTGTTTTTTAGACATCGTTGTATCTTCAACCTTCACAGAACCGCCCACATACAACGCATCGCCTTCAGGAAGGTATTTCAAATTGCTACAACCGCACACAAAAAGTGTTGCAAAAAAGAGATAATATATTGTGCTTTTATTCATTGTCTTTGTCTTTTTTGGCATTTTTATCAGTTCGTTCTTCTTGTTCTTGTGCTGACTTTTCATTGTCTCTTTTTTCTTTTTCGCGTCTTAATTTGTCTTTTTCCTTAATTTCTCGGTCAATTTTCTTTTGTTCTTCGGTCTTGTGAAAAAGCTCTCTGAATTTGTTGTAATCCATCGTGATAATAAACCCAACTCCTGTTTCAATTACTTGACCTTGCAAAGCTACCTGGTACTGATTTTTTCGGTAAGCACGCACCATATAACGGCCGTCTTTGGTCAATTGATAATCGGCAGAAAGGTCGCCGGCAATGTTGTTCGTTTCTTCATTTGCTTGTGACGGTCCTTCCAAACCAAAACTGCTTCCAACGGTCACTTTCAATCTATCGTTCAAAAGTCGTTTTGAAAGCCCAACATTTAAATCGGTTCTGTCTTCGCGAGAACCTGTCGTGTAGTCTTCTCTTGATTGCAAATCGAAGTCCAATTCCACGCCTTGAACCAAATCTCCAGCCAAATTATTCAACTGTTGAGACAGGATTTTGCTCACACTTTGACGTGCCAACGAACCAGCAGAAGTACCGCCTGCTTCACTCGCGAAAGGATTTTCTCCAATAAATCTTCCTAATAAAAGCAAGGCAAAAACTTGTTTGTTCAATTCGCCTTCTTGCTGACGAAGTTGCGCCAATTTGGTTTTCGTCAAATTCGTCACTTCCGTGGCAACGGTATTATTTCCTTCGGGCAAAGTGATGTCAAAACTGATTTCTGGTTTTAACAATTCGCCCTTCATTTTAAGCAAGGTTTCAAACGGAATTCGTTGTTTGTAGATATTTCTGTTCGTCGTAATTTGGTTGTCTACCAAGTCAATCGGAGCCGTTTCAATCTCATAAACCGCCGTAATATTGATGTCTGCAGAAGTCGGTTCGCCAGTCCAAAGAATGTAACTTCCTTTCTGGATTTCAAAACGTCTTCTGATAAAATTGAAAGACATTTCATACGCGCCTTCGTCAAATTCATAACGTCCTGTCAAAGTCGTTTTACCCGATTCATCAATGCCTCCAGTCAATTGCGCTTCTCCTTTTAGGTTCAAATAATCACCGTTTCCTTTGTCGATAATCATCGTCAATTCGGCTTCTTTCACAATTTCAATATTCACCGAAACATCCATTCCTTTAAATTGCGATTGGTTCAACGAATCGGCAACTATAAAACGCTTGTCAATCTGCATTCCGTCTTGGTCAATAAATTCAACAATTCCTTCACGGTCAGCAATTGACGGGTCAGATTGTGGCAATACAATCGTCAAATCGGTATCTTCATTTATCTTCAAATCACCGCGAACCACAGGCTTATTCAAATCACCTTTTACGCTCAAAGCAGTGTCGATGAACAAATCTCCATAATATAAATCGTTGTCTTTTGCGACAGAATTTACGGCTTTAAAGTTTTCTGCGTTTACAGTTAAATCAAACCCAAAGTCAGTGTAATTTGTAGTCAAAACGCGTCCGTCAACAACCAACTGATTGTCGTCATTATCAGAAACTGAGAATTTATCAAACGAAATTCCTTGATTTGTAAACGAAATTTTATCGTTCATTTCATCAAAATAGGAGGCAAGCTGTGTCACTCGCAAACCAATTTCGTTGAATTTCAATTCGCCAATAACACTCGGACTCGTCGTGCTTCCGGTCACTTTAAATTGTCCCGATAAAAATCCGGTGCTTTGCGTAATCGCACCCATCGTGAAACCTTGAATACTTTTCATATTCAATTTGTCGATGTCCAAATTCATATCAAAGGTCGAATTGTCAGTTCTGTAATTCCCTACTAAATTCACCTGATTTCCGTCTCCGCCAGTAATTGCAACGTCTGCGTTCAGAACATTCGCGGTATTATTGTCAACTTTGATAGCAATATTTCCAACGGTATCGGTTTTAAAAGTAAAATCTTCAATATTCAAATCAGCCGTGAAAGTCATTGTTTTGGTCAAATCTTTTACCAAGACATTTCCGTTGATTCTTCCGCCAGCCAAAAGCGTGTCTTTTGCAACTGCGTTCGTAATTGTGGCAATTTCAAAATCTTTCAGAGTCACATCCAACGGCGAATTAGCACTTTCAGATTGCGATTGAATTTTGATGGAACTTGCATTATTGCTCAATTCAAAATTGTTGGCATAAATTCCTTTCGAACCAAACTGCACGATATTTTCACGGTCAATATCCCAAGGTTCATAGTTCAAAACCAAACCGTCTGGCTCTAATGAAATCTGCGTATTTCCGTCTTCGGCTTTCAAACTTCCGGCCAAAAGATATTGGTCTTCGTCTTTAATATCGCGAATTAACAAAGTGTAATTTACTTTATTTTCAGCAACTTGGCCAGAAATACTGGTGTATGGCAAGTGAATTTGTCCGGCATCAATATCGTCAATTACCAAGCTGTAAATCAGTGCGTTTTCGTCAGTTTCAATGTCTAATTGACCATTTGTAATTGTATTATTGCCATAAATTATCTTCGGAATTTTTCCGTTCACATTAATGGAATCGCCTTCAGAATTGTATCTCGCATTGATTTCAATAGGAGAAAGGCTTTTCAATTCTGGCATCAATTTCATTAAAATTGGTTCGTCTCTTACCACCAAAGTCAGGTCAAATTGCTGTGGTAAATTTGCTTTTTTCGGAGCTGTTGGATTTGTGTTGTAATATTTTGAAATCGTGTTTGTTAAAGCAGTTCCAACTTGGTCGTATTGAAAATTCCCAGTCATCAGGGCATTTGCAAACTGCGATTGAATGCGAATTGTGTCGCTTTCCGCGGAAGAAATCGCATCGACTTTAATCGAATCTAATGAATACGTTTCCTTAGAATCCACAATCAAGAAATTGTAAACTCGAATTTTTCCATTCAAATTTTCTGGACTGGAATCGGTAATATCGGCAAAAATATCGCCTCTCAATTTCAACGGACCAGCGTGAAGATTCAGTTTTTCTAAATCAGCAATATCGGTGTTCAATTTCAATTTTACAGCTGGATATTTTCCTTTAAAATTTCCTTCGGCGACCATATCAAAAGTCAAATTGACGTCGTTCATTCCAGCCGTTGCATTGAAATTTCCGTTTTTGATATCGCCTTTTAATTTTAGATTTTTATAAGTATAGCGGTTGAAATCAGCCTTAATCAAATTTCCGTCAATCGAAGCATTTGCGGTCTGAGGATTCAATCCGGTCCCTTTAACTTTAGCTTTCAAGCTGACTTTTCCTAACGAATCATTTTTCAATAATTTGCCAATATCAAAGTTGTCAATCGTGGCATCGGCATCGTATTTTTCGTAATTTTTTCTTCTCTGGTCAAAAGTCGCCTTGATTTTTGCCTTTCCAAAACTGCTCACCAAATTCATATCGGTATTAAAATTCGAAATTCCTCCTTTAAAGAATCCATTCAATGACAATTGCGACGGAAGCTGAATATTCGCCGGAATCGTTCCTTTTGGCACAAACATATTAATGTCTTTCGAAGTCGATTTCAACTGATTTATCTTCAAATCAAAATACGCTTTTTCAACATCTGGAAGTCCCGTAATTCTTCCGCTTGCGGAAACCACTGTCGAACCGATTCCGCTAATTTCTAATTTTGGAATTGAAATATCACTGACTTTCCCAGAAACTTCGCTGTTGATATACAAAATCGCATTCGGATTACTTTTGAATGGATTTTGATTTTCTAAGTTTGGCACAAATAACAAAATATCTTTGAACCCAATTTGGCTGTTTTCTAATGAAGCGTCGATTCCCAAATCGCCCAAATTATCAGCAATTTTAGACAAATCATTGTAGGTAACATTGATTTCGTCTTTGACCAAAGTTTGGGGTGTTTTTAAGTATAAATTTTTAAGCGAAGCTCGTTTGCTTCCATAAAAAAAGTTGGTTTTCAGAGATTCGATGTCCAAACCGCTTTGGTCTTTCACCGAAAATTCTTGAATACTTCCATAAATAGAATCGGTGCTATAATAGAATTTTTCGCCTTGCAATTTGACGTTTTCCAAGTTCAAATGCTTGTAATCCATTCCTTTTTTGACTCTCGGTGAATTGTCATCATCAAATCGGAAAGCAATGTTTTGAAGTGAAGTTTCGTTCAATTTGACTTTCCATTTTGGGCCGGTTGCTTCCAAAGATTCTGGAGCGTCAACTTCGATTGACTTGTCTAATTTTCCGAAAGTCAATCCGCCAGAAATGCCATCAATTTCTAATTTTTCCAAATCAATAAATTGTTTTTTCAGATTGATTTCGTTGAATTCCAAAAGCAATTTTTTCAGCTTGATTCCAGTATTCAACGCCGAACCTTTGTTGTCAAAACCAATGTCGATATTGGCCAACTGAATTTCTCCCAGTTCCAAGTTCAAATCAGGACTTTTAACCGCTTCGTCAGTAACTTACACGGTATTTTT
>Ga0265780_10005227_pt1 | contig 16495 bp, 14 predicted proteins | sample P1T30metagenome_FD_192432 | JGI IMG/M metagenome (GOLD analysis project Ga0265780, IMG submission 192432) | Plant litter microbial communities from East Loma Ridge, Irvine, California - P1 T30 | ecosystem: Environmental > Terrestrial > Plant litter > Unclassified | place: USA: California... | reverse complement strand
AGTGAGGCCTGGATGTGTTCAAGGAGGCCGGAAGTTGATGAAGTATTTTGTCAACATGAGCGTTAACACTTTGTAGAGCTTTGCGTATTGGTGGCAAGAGCAGAACTTAGAACAATTCAAGGATTTTGTGAGCCTCATCTGAGCCGGTACACGTTGTAGTAGTCTCGCAGCACTAAGGTGCGTTCGACGTTCTCGTTACTAGCCGGTTATGGCATGACAATGCACGGACGCTGATGTGGGAAGGAACGTTGTGCGCGACTTCTTCCGCTCTGTCAAACACGAAAACGAACCAAATCAGACCAACCATCCGAACTACTCTGATCGAAGAAGATAAATGGACCCGTACTCGATGAGATAGAAGAAGAAGAGTAGAATGGAACTTGGCAGTGATGCAAGGCATACCAACGGTCAAGAGATGAGAGGGGAAAGTCGAGCAATTGCAGTACAGGCAAGAATAACACCGGTTCCTCAGGGAGTTTGACAGAAATTTTCTGAAGTGTAGGCGCTACGCTCCGAGCTCCGTAGTTTTCGCAGTGAAGTAGCTCAGTGAAAAGGCTGTCATGCTCATCCTCGCGGATCAGTGCTTTCAGGGAGGCACTGTGGATTTGGTAGCCTGTATGTCCCCATAAACCTCTGGCTTAATTTCTGTCTACCAATGATCCGACGTATCAGTCAAGTGCCTCTAAGCAGGCAAGTAACCTTCTGTCATTTCTTAAACTTGTCAGTCATTTCTATGGGCAGGATTCGAGCCGCCTACACTTTCACCTCTCTATCTCTTATCTAGAAGCTTCCATGACGTTGTCTATGGCGTGATGCCCGCTCTTTCCTTAACTGTTTGGGGTACGTGCGCCCACGTGACGATTTTTTCTGCAGGTCCTAGAAAGGTCGCGCTCCCCGCCCACCTCACAACAACAATCCCCAACGCTATGGATTGGAACGGAAGACGCGTACAGAGACCGAGAACTCGGGTGATCGGAGGTGGACGTGGTGGGCGTGGTGCAGGGCGCGGTGCAGGGCGCGGTGGTGAGAACAGCAACGGCGGTGCTGGGGTGCTTTTGGTGCAGAAGGTCAAAACGCGCCGGTGAACGCTCCAACCGGGCCAGCTGATCGAGATCAGTCTGCGCTTCGCGGTGGGTTCAACCAGGGCGGGTATCAAGGACGTGGTGGGTATCAGGGACGTGGTGGATATGGGGGTCAAGGTGGTGGTCAAGGACAGGGTGGCAGTCAAGGACAAGGTAGGTCACTGACATCAGGGTTGTGTAAGGCATTGCTGACTTGCGACTCAGGTGGGCATCAGAGCCAACATGCAGCTCCGCCAAGTGCGGCGTCACAGAAGCCGCCAAAGCAGGACGGCCCGGCGCTGGACCTAGCCAACTTCTATCCGCCCAAGGACTATGAAGATCAGACTGCCGTGGGTCCAGCTGGCGTCTGGGCCAAATACGAGGACTGCTTGTGGTGCCGAAAGCCGAAGGGCCTGAGCCACTTATCCTTCGGCCACTGCAGTATGGTCGAGGAATGCGGCTTCTGTGACGAAGGCAGAAATCACCGTGGTTCGCCTTGCCCTCGCCTATACTGCAGCAGCCACTGGTGGGCCGAACGCTTTGGCAAAACCCCACCGAATATGCAGATACGGCCCAGCGAGCACCAGCGCGAGAGATTGGCGCAGATGGACCGATTCTTTGCCAACTTCCCTGCGCCAATCCATCCGCAACATTCATACCAGCCGCAAATTGCTGGTGGGCAGAAGCGGAAGCGCGAAGAAGACGATGATGAGGTGGCGATGCTGAAGGCACAACTGCAGACGATGACGAGGCTGAGGAACGAGGAGAGGCAGAAGGTGAATGCGAATAAGGAGAAGGTGGAGAAGGTGGATGCTGCGAGGCTCAGAGCTGAAGCCGATGCCAAGGAGGCTGCAGCGGATGCCCGGGAGAGGATGAGAAGTCAGGAGAAAATGGCCGGGGTCATGAAGCAGCTGCTTGACAACAATGCGAGCCTCAAGGAGTCCATCAAGGAGTTCTCTGCCAAAGAAGATGCCATCAAGCGAACCGAGCAGGCTCGACTCGACCGACTTCTCACCAATGCCAGGGCCGACTGGGAGAAGGAGAAGGAAGCTGCCGTAAGGGAAGCTGTAAGGAAATCTGCCGAGGAGATAAAGTTGTGGAAGGACAAAGTTGCCGCTCTCAACGATACTGCTGCGACTGCAGATGCCGAGCGATTAGAGACACGGGCTGCAGCCTTGGAACAGGAGGCTGTGGCAGGTGCACTCGCGGTAATCAAGGAGGAGGAGAGCAACGACGGAGAGCAGGACCGTGTCCTGCCTCTTCCCAAGACCGAGGAGCAGTGAGGGGTATGGAAGTTGATTCCATGCACCGTGGATAGGCTTCGGCTTATTCAATGTGAGGATAGCAAGGTTGATCGGAGTGCTTCTTCTGATCGACTAGATGAGCTTGTGAGCAGCATATGGAGGAAATTCCACCATTGCTGAGGAAGTCAAGGGTGATCGAGGGAGTCCAATCACCTCGCGACTACGAGACCTAGTTTCGGGCTTTGTCTGAATCGTAGAGGCTCGATGATGAGAGAGTCCCATGGGACACGTTACGGAGGACTCTTTCTGTAACGTTGTTGCCATATTCGATACCCACGGCGCGTGTCTTGATAGAAAATGTTAAATTACAACTACTTGTCTGCCTTGTGCTATGTTGACTGCGTGAATTATTGCTTGCCCATTCATTAAAAGCAGCATATCATCCTCGAAAGTCTTGAGTCTATACAGGCTCTGTGATCATGTATAGAGATTCTGACGAGAGACGTAAAGTGATGTCGATGAATCACAACATACTGCTACACTTGCTGGTTCCAGCATCCAGAGTACGCCGCATCTCCATGTTCAGGTGCTCGAACATAGCACTGGCGTTACGACGGAATGGGATGTTGCGGCCCTTCACTGAGTCCAAGCATCATATAGAGTTGGAAAGTCAGCAAGAACGGCTGGATCGGTTAGTTCATCCTTTGCGTCATCATCAGAGACCCAGCCAAGCTTTTCAGCGACCCGCTTTGCCTTCAACGTCCCCCAATTTCCAAGTCTTGTCTTAGTTACACGTCGGCGTGTCATAATTATTCGTCCGCGTATACGGTTATGCCAATCTCGCATTTCTCTTTGTATGCTATGTCCGTAACTCCATGTCATGGTAAATGCGCCCAAGCAGGTTTCGTAGTTGATGGCCCAACAGGCTGGGTCGTTGAACTCGTTGTCGAACCTGCCCAACTCGTCTGCGATTTTGTAGGTAACACGAAACGGTGAAATGATCGGGAGTCCAAGGCGTTGCCGCTCCCGACGGATGTGGCAAGAGATGGCGTAGTAATCGAGTTTGCCCTTCATGAGTCTTGCTCGCTTTGTTTCCATTTGGTGAAGGTAGAGCTTGAGGTGGATGGGCTGCTGAAAGCGAGCGAGCTCGTCGAGAATTGAGCGCGGCCATGTTGCAAAAGGGCCAAGCTGGTTCATATCTATGCCAAACTCTTCTAATTTCGGGCAGAGTCTGCGGATCTCCTTAACTTCCTCAAGGGAAGGCGCGTCTACACACATCTCTGTATCAAAGGGCAAGTCCTCGGTGGATATGTTGAGTGATGTCAGGTTGGGCATCTGCTCCAGTAATTCCAGAGGTACTGCGTGTCGACTTTGTGGTAAGAGTGGTGTAAGGTCTTGAAATCTGAATTTTACCAGCGTTGGGAATGAGGCCTTGGTTTCGACGGCTTCCTTGACGTTTAGAGCAGCATTAGTCTCCGAATCGGCATAGTCGTTCACGCTGAGCTTCAGCTCACTGAGATTCTGTGCCCTATTGGTGATCGCTCGGAAGAGTTCCATGCTTTTAAGTTCAAGTACGTTGAGCCTGTCCCAGCCGCCTTTGGTCCCCCACAAGCTCAACTCATTATGAGTGAAGATCGCCTCCCCAGGTATATCGAGAATAAAGTGAGTGAGCTGTGGTAGATCATGGCCGCGGAAACTTCCCAGATACTCGGGATAGACAAAAGTTGCCGGATTTGATGATTTGATCTTGAAGTAGATCAAACATTTGTCGTTCTTGATCATGTTCGTGACATCCTCTTTGAAGTTTCGATAGAATGGACTCATGTCGGTCGTCGTGAATTCGAAACGCGTGACCTGAGACCTCGTGGCATGCGCAAAGATGGAATAAGGCCTAGTTGATACGGGTGTCATCCCTCCATAGACTCCATAGAAGCAATGTAGCTCGATGCTGGCACATGGGAAACGTGTTGCTATCGTATCGAGAATCTCCGACGGAATGTCTTCATGCGCCTCCCATTTGAAAACTCGTAGGTTTTTGACTTTGAGCAAGGATGTTAACATGCGCTTGTAATGTTCCACATGATTTTTGATAAGGTCGATTTGTTGCTCAGGGAAGTGGAGAGTTCGTATATACTGTGGCATGCGAGTTCGCGGATGAGAAAGTTGCTTCAGAAGCTCGACATCGGATTTTCTGAACGCATGGAGAGTGACGTGTCGATACAATATCGGCACAGTCAGCAGGTACAGACGGCGCGAGACCAAACTCATGTTGCATAAATCTGTCAAGTCTTCAACATGAGCCACGACGAGACAAACCAACTCTTCGCAGAGTGTCTCAAGGGGAAATGCTCGAGCAACTCTATTGGAGAGACTTTTAGGAAGGTCCCGCGCCATCGCGATGATAGTTGAGTAATCTTGGAGTGGGGTTGAGAGCCAGTACGTGAGTAAGGTCTTGATATGCGTGATTGATATGATAAGTGTGTCACACGGCCAGACTTGCCACTAGCAAGGTAGTACACTGGCCGAAAGCGCTAGTTGGATAGTACTAGCGGCCTTTGGTTTGTTCAGGCAAAGGCTATTGCTCCCTAGGGAAAGTCAGTTGGCAATTCACAAACACTCGGCGCACGCTAGAACACATGCCTATTTGAGGGAGCTTCTCCGCCAGCTCGTTCAACTGCCTGTTTCACCTCAAATAGTTTTGGTGAAAGAAACATACCGGCAATGTCGCGTTGTAGACGTCAACCCCAGAAACTTCATTGTCTTGTCCAAAGATCGTACAGCGTAGCGTCAGTCGCAAACCCAGCTTTCTCACCGGCACACTGTTCCCGCCGCTTGATCTCTTGTCCGTAGTGTTCACGATCAAACCCGAAGAGCCTAGACAACTGCTTCGCTTTCTTGATTTCCAGCTCCTCGCAGCTTAATCGATCTGGATGTACCTTTGGAAGCTTGTGGTTATGGAAATGAAAGAACATGTTATCTGCTATGCCTCCATCTATCCAGATAGTCCAGTCTGGCAGATTCCAGTGCTTCTGAATTTCGTGAAACGGGCGTATGGTCTTACAGTCCATGTGGAACGGCCAGTAGATCGGAAGACTCCGGCGTTTTCGCTCTCTTCGCAAGTGGCGCATGACGGCGAAGAGTTCTATGCAACTCACCATAAAGGCAGCCCTTCTACACTCTTCGTGGTGCAAGTAGAACTTTAGTTGAATAGGCTGATGGAATTGAGCCAGGTCGTTCAGCACATCAAGCGGCCATTTCGCGTAGTGCCCTTGCAGGACAATGTCGAGGCTGAGACGCTGGATTTCGGGGCAGAATTTTCTGATCTCTTGGATATCCAGAGCACTTGGTACGTCGAGAATCGGGCCTGGAGTCCCATTCTCAAATCTGACGCGGGCAATATCCAGGATTATCAGCTTTGGTATGCGCTTGAGCAGGCACCACGGGACTATACAGCGTTCCTGTGGCAGTGTGAATGTAGCATAGCTGATCGTCCCTCTGAAGGTCAAGTCGTAAAGGGAAGGAAGTGGCAAGGTGAGACCAGCCGTATCCAAGTGATCTTCGAGTTCTTGATAATCTTCCTGCGACCGTGGGAAGATCGACAAAGAAGTCAATAGCGGTGCTTTGTCAATAAAATGGATGAGGTTTTTCGCATAATAGAGGCTGAGACCTCTTAACTCTTGCCACCCGCCCTTTGAACTCCAGACAGCCAGTTCCCTTTGTGTGAATATCTGGGCGGTTATGCAGAGATTCAATATCTGAAGTTTTGGAAGCTCAGACTGCCGAAACGAGTCGATCATCTCTGGATAGTCTACTTCTACGGAGACATTCGGAAAGATCTGAAGAGTCAAAAGCGCCGTGTTTTGAGACAACATTTTGACAAGATCGCGCTTGAACTCAGGATACATTTGATCGGCCGCGAGCGGCTGAAAGTCGAAATATGTTAATCCCCCGGCAGCCATATGCCTCAGGACCGGGTACGTTAATTGAGATAGCGATGGAGATTTATCCGGTGACGCGAGTAGCTTGGCTTGGTTTGCTTGAACATTGAATTTTGCCTTAGGAAACTTGTTGTAGACAATATCGAGGAGGGGAAGTGGCATTTCGAGAGACCCAGACCACCAACTTACCTCGATTAAATGCTTGAGCCCAGCAACGATTATGTTCAGCTCGTGCAGCGACGCAGCATGTTTCTCTTGGGCTTCGCTGACTACGAGATTCCTGATGAGGCCTGGCAGTTGGGATCCAGGCTTGGACAATCTTTTCGTCAAGTGGATGTGAGAGGCCCTGGTCATCTCGAGGATGATAGTTCGGTAAAGGCACGGGACTGTCAGGAGATAGAGATGCCGGCAAACCAAGCAGACGCTGAGCAAACCCGCTTTACCGTCTGCCAAAAGTATTTCCTCGAGCACGAGTCGCAGAACATCGACTATCAGCCGATCGAAGGGTGGCGGCGTTGCGACATTGGTTTTCTTCTTGGGCCACATATTGTGGAAGGCGAGTGTCTTGGTCGCTATATCGTGTCTAACTTCACCTGTGTGCGAGCCGATGATAGGAGCCCAATGTATGGGCGTGTAGACTGAAATCGCGTTTCAGAAAGTACTGTACATGTCGTTGCCTGCTTTGTGCTACAGGCAAACGCACGTTCACCCCGCAAGCGGCACATGTGCCACCCTTGAGCAGGGTCAGCAGGGGTCCGACAAACGATCATCAAGGCATGCATACACCAGGCAGTACATGTGTTGATCAAGCCAGAAGTTGCCTAGATAAGAGAGGAATATGCTCATCGGCCAGAGACGTCATATGTCATTCGGGGCGCTGCTACCACGCGTATGTATCTCGTTGCGCCAGTTGGAAGTAGAAATTGTAGTTGATTATTGTTGAGTAGCACCGACTCGCTATGACCAAAAGCATTCGCTTGAAAATTCGCCTTGAATCGAAAAGAACCTCTTGAGTCCAGCAGATGAGACTTAAAGCTTGTTCGGACATCTAGTGCAAAAGTTGGGTTACCGGTATACCTCCAGGAGCATTAATCGGGTAGTGGAAGGACAGAACACAAATGCAAGGTAAACCAGTCGAGATTCTCAAGCAACGCGTCGATCATCGAAATCCTCCAAATACCCAGAATTGCCATGGAGAGGGCGGTGCATCCATGATTTCAATCCGAAGGCTTTCCTTACAGCAGCAGACTTGTTTTCCCGCAAGGTTGACAGGCGCCCGTGAGCCGAGTGACAGGTCCAAGTCCATGCTTCTGTGGAGCCGCGGCATTGCGAGTCTGTAAAATTGATGCGAGACCCTCGAGAGACTGGCGATATCTCCCATGGCGTCGACATGATCGATGATGAGCAGCAGAACATCTTCGTTGAGCATGTCGAAGCCTCGAGACCCAAATATCGGCGGCGGCCTTTTCTGGGATATAGCTATTCTTGAAGTCTTGATGTACTAGCGGACTTTGGTATCGAAATCTCCAAGGTAGTGGTCGCAAGGGAAGATTGGCGATGACCTGGTCTTCGAGAGTAAAGCTTAGGCCTGTGCTACGTTACTCAGATAGAAAGGGTCCAGTCTTACTCGTAAGTAGGACTCCGACGCACTAATAAGCAATATCTGATCAAACGCCTTGTCAACAAACGTCGATTCGGGTCGTCTACAAGCGTTTAAAGCGTGGAATAGTCGCAATATTGTGATTGTATTATTATTAATCGTCGGTCAAGATATAGACCGACCTGGACCTCTGCGGCATGTCGTAGAGCAAACAAAGCAGATATGCAAACGGCAAGTGAGATGGCAATGCGCGGTGATCGCAATGTACCGAATCGAACGGTGCCCGAAATCTCTCAGCTTAATCACTCCATAACCCTAGATGAGTGAGGGAAAGCACTCACAAATCAAGAAACCCACATGTCCCAAAGTGTGGCGTGGGACCCGAGGCCAGCTAGGCACCTGGCACTGCTTTCCCGCCGCTCTCTTTCTCTCTCGTACGCACGCCAGTCCCCATTGAGCGCCTCAGCGAGTTTCTGCATCCTGCCCGATGATTCGAGTTCTTCGTTCGTTAGCCGATCCATTCGCAAGCTGACAATATCGCATTCGTCCTGCCTCCTGAAAGATTCAATAGTGCCGCTCGTGGTCAGTGCAAAGCGGTAGTCAGGCGTGAACCATTTAGAACTTGTAAACAAGCGTGGCTCGACGAATTTGAACAACATTGTCAGAGGTTCTTCGTTACGACTTGTAGCTTTTCGTGCATCTAGGAACGCAACGAAAATCTGATAGCACATGAGTAGCTGTAGCTTGGCTGGACAGTTGATTCCATTTGACGCAAACAGATAGAGGCTCACGTCATTCAGTCGTTCGAACGTAGCTAGTTCACGGAGTATTTCAAGTCGTGCCTGGGACTGTAGTGGTCGAGCAGGGACATGGACGACAATTTTCTCGACCCCGGGAACCAAATCTCTGAGTTTCTTTAGATCCGTCGTGGTGGTCGCGTCTAGTTGCGGTCCAGCGCGAGATGATTGTAGCAGGAAAGGATAGAGTTCCACCGAGATTAGTATGGGCATTTGTCCAATAAGATACCAAGGCATTGCTGGTTGCTGGGAGGGGGAATTCAAGTGCTCAAAGGTCTGGTAACGCAATGATTGCACTTTTCTGAAGGGAGGTCTTTTGAGAGCAGCCAGTTGTTCAACTTGTGCAATCAAGCCATCGAAGCGTAAGCCATGTTCAGGAACCAAGGTGACATCTCCGAGGTTAAGTGCTCTTGCGCATATCGAGAGGAATTGCTTGGAATTATGGACTCTCAAAAGCACAACTCTTCTGAACATATCGCGCTGAGCACACAGTTCGATCTCCCCAGTCGAAAACAGACTTGTAGCCAAGATCAAAGAACTGACTCTTGGCAAAGGACCACTTTGCAGCTCGTTGAGTAACTCTGGGTCACCCCTCAAAGATTTGTCCCAAGGTTCGAGATAAGTGTCGAGGTGAAGACTGTGCAGTTGCGGGTTGTGGTGGAGCATGTGGATGAGGTCTCTCTTGAACCCTGTGTACAAGAATCCGCTGCCTGTGGATAGGAAATGGAACGCCCGCAGGTGGTTACAGCCTGGGTGCAGAAGTGTTGCGTGGGGCGGGGCAGGTGCAGAAGCAGGTAAGCCTTGCAGCCTCGTGTGCAGTGCCCCGATACGCAGCCTGGCCTTAGGGAACTTTAGTCTCAAAGTCTGGAGGGTTTGATGTGGGATATCAAGAGAACCATTCCATGCGAACTCGCGCAGACAACCAATGCGTGCGAGAAGAAGGTCAATATCCTGAAGTTGAAAATCTGTCTGCTTTTCGGTTCCCGAAATGGTCAGGCACTGAATTTTCCTGGCAAGTTGAGGGCCAGAATAAATCAAGCGCTGTATTAAACGGATGTGCGATGCTCGAGTGAGGTCTATCCTGAGATTTCGATAGAGATATGGGGTAGTGACGAGGTACAATCGCCGGGACACCAAACACAGGGCCAGCAGATCATCTTTTTCGCCTTGAGAAGATTGCAGTTCTTCGCAAATGAGGCCTAGGATCTCCGTACTGGACCTGTCGATGTGGCATATGGCGGGGGGTGGTGGCCATCCGGTGGACCCTTGATCACTCATCCTGAGGCGTTGAGTAAGTTGAGAGTCGCCAGCAAGTGAAAACAGCAACCAGAGAGTCCAGGAGGGCAAGAACTTCTTATAGAAGAATATCTGGCACTATAAAATCCTCAAGATGCCACAGTAGCACGATACGGAAGTCCGAAGGTGGATGTCGCCTAAACTGCAAGGCCTATAGCCGAACCAGAGTCTGCACTGGTCGACCGGCCACTTGTCCGATGGGAAGTGCATCGTTACTTCCAGTCTGAGTCAATATATGGGTTGAATCGTATGCACTCAATCTATTCCGCAATGAACCCCGGCGGACTTTACGGGAGGGCGCAGCAGATGGTGTGCTGTAAAAGTGCGCCGAAGCGTACAGACCTACGGCGAACAAGATAATCGAAATCTCCTCATTCCGAAGTTTGAGCGGGGCCTCTCCGGGTTCATGCGTTCGTAGCAGAGTCATATCCGTTGGTGGTGTTGAAAGGACGTGGTGTTCGACCTGCAGCTTTGGAAGGTACACCCGTGCCAGTGCCTCATCCAACTCTTTGCACGCCTCATCTCTTTCTGCTCCAGAGAATTCATATTCGAAGAGTTTTCGGTTTCATAGCTTCTTAGCCCAGATCATTGCGGCCTCATATACGTTCCTTCATTTTTTCAATGTCGTCCATCATGGATGAATCAGGCCCCAATGACCGCCAATCACGTGGTGCGAGCAAATTTCGAGCGACATCATCAGAGAATGTCGCCGGCGATGGCGTCAAGGCGATGCAGAGGTGGTGTGGTGAAGGATGAAGATGATCTGAAGCCCTACAAACCAATAACCCCGACGAGCCAATCACGCGCCCTGGAAAGCGGCGTCAGCACATCCGGATCCTGGACCTCGGCACGTCTGCATCTCCAACTTTCGCGACGAGGCGAGTCAACCAGCCATGAACTAATACCCCAAAAGACCCCAGATTCAGACTGCCTCTCCTTGCATCCCTTCGCAACCTCCAGCCTCCCATCTATCCCGCGCGCCCAGCCTCACATCGCACTGCCCACGCCCACAATGTCCGAATCACTCACAACGAAGCAAGTCGCCGAGCACGCCTCGGTCGACAAGGGCCTGTACATCATCATCGACAGCGATGTATACAAAATGGACACATTTGTCGACGAGCATCCGGGCGGCGCAAAGATCCTCAAGAGAGTGGGTGGCAAGGATGCAAGCAAGCAGTTCTGGAAGGTACGTGTTTCGAGAACTACTACTGTGGCAAGCGGAACGACAAGCTGATAGGCTGCTGTAGTATCACAATGAGAGCGTGCTTAAGAAGTATGCGCCGAAGCTCAAGGTGGGATCGGTCAAGGAGGAGGCAAAGTTGTAGTCCGATGCCAATACGATTGTGCTTGTTTGTTTGCGCGACATCTAGCGGACCCCTGTTATGCGCCTCACGATTGATATGTGCAGGATGTGATGTCACGGATGGATACTACACGAACATGTCGGTGTGAGGGCGAGAAAATGGTGCATCGAGGTTGTATTGTTGTGCGCAACAGATGGTCACACGAAGAGTGGCGGTGAACCCAGCCCAGGTACCCGATGACAATGCATGCATAGTGGAAAGGTTATTTGTTTGTAGCAATTTGATTCTTGGAACTTTATGCTATAGCACATTGCATTCTATATGTCTGATTATTCAACGCTATGGTAATGCCGTAATTGAAAATTGAAAACCTCGAAATGTAGAGGTGTAATGCGTCTCTTCAGCTCAACGGCTGTGGGTATCGTAGTAAACGCCTTCGCGATGCAAAGAAATTGCAAATCATCTCTCGGTAAATGTCAAAATATTCTCCATCTCTGCAGTCTCAAAAGCAGATCCACTTCTTCTTTGATGAGCTAGGCTTCTTCAAGTGGGGTGCCTGCGACCGCGCGAATTTCTTCTCTTCGGCGGTATTATCCTCATTGTCCATTCGATATCGTCGTACTGATCCTGCGTCCGACTTGTCCTTCTCGTAGAATCTCTCTTGTGGTCCTGAAACACACCGCGGCATGACTTTGTTGAAGAAGCCCCGAACACCGCTATTGGCCCGGTCTATGCGCTCGTACTCGCGCCTTCGAGTACATGGTGAAGTCCAGTGCGTAATGGTTGCCGCAGTCTCGGCTGTGGTGTCCTCACTCTTCTTTGGTAGGTCATGTTCGTCATGCGCATATACCTCATCCGTACTGAAACGGCTGGCCGGACCTGGAAAGCCTAGCCGTTGGTCCTCAGACAAAGTTGGGCTTGGAAGGCCAGATGTGGTGTGTAGTGATGGGTTTTGAAACAGGCTGTAGCTGCGATGGTGAAGGGCGTACACATCGTCAATGTCTTGGCTGGTTGCAGTGGGCACTGTGTGGGAGCTCTGTATCCTGTAGTGGCGCGACCTGGAAGGGTCCACGATGGTGCAAGACGTCCGGCGAGAGGAAGGTTTAGAGCCATGAGCGCGACCTCGAGATTGTGTAGTTGAGGCTCTGGAAGACGTGGTTTTTGACCTGTGTTGTAATGGTCTCGATAGGTCTTCAGAACCTGGCCGCTGCGACTCCATGGTGCTACGGCAAGTAGACTGGGTAGTCTCTACGATAGATTTGATGTGTTTCCGACGGTGAGTGGGCGCAGTGTTGCTTCTAATAATCGACGGTGGTTCATTGTGCGGATTCAAGAAGGGAGACTCCTGGAAGCCGCTGTCGATGCGTTTCATGGTTGATCCATAAAACGGCGGTGACAAGTGCAGAGCGTGACGTTTTAACAAAAGTTTGTGATCTGTTAGGATCTTGAATCGGAATTGGTGGTGATTTCGGTACCGCTAGACTTCAGTCAGTGCTGTGTCCAATTGGGAAGGCGAACGTGCTAAGGGGGGCCCACCGAAAACCAGCGCCGCTACCGAGATGAAGAGAATCGAATTACTGAGGGCACGGCTCCATAAAATGTGAAGAGGAGCAGCCTCACGACGAGGGAACGGTGCGACGCAAAGTCAAGTGATGCGCTGTGAGACCCGCTGCACTATTAAGTCAACGAGTTTGGTCAGTCGCAGAGGCAACTAAGCCACTAATGAAGGCAAGATCAAACGACCACACATGTCGATCCTGACCTATGGTTGGTTCCAGGCTCTGCCAATATGCAGGACACGGACAGACTTCGCACTTTTTTTTGACTAATCTGCAGCGGATGGGTGGGCGGTTCTTGATGCTTGTAGTTCACCGCCTCAGTCTGATTTCCGGGGCCTAGAAAAGCTAGAAGCTCCACGGCCTAGTGTCGGGATAAAACTGGAGAATGAGCTGCTTAGCTTATTTGACCAGACGAAGCATGACAGATGCTTTACATATGTCACAGTAGCGGTCGCAACACGCTGCTGGGCCGGCAGAAACATCGTGTGGAAGTCTTTGCATGTGAAAGACAGAGGCACCCTTGGAGTGGTCAAGAGCAGGGCGATGATCACTTGGCCACAGGCTTGTGGCAGTTATGACAGCCGGGCGGGCGCGAGGCACATCGAACAATGAGACGGTCTCGTCCAGAAATCGGCATACCCGCTGCATGGGCCGAATCATTTGCGAAAACGACGATTTCAGCGACATCGGCCAAGTGCGCCATGCCCCTCCTGGAAAGGCCGGACCTGGGGCGGACACCCAGCCATAAAAGGCGATAATAGTCAAATGAGGCGCCGTGTGATTTGTAGGCGGCACGCGTCAAAGTAAGTATCGATGAATGCACAGCCAGGGGGTTACCCCTCAGCAGGTGCCCATTTGTCGTCACAACTGGTCCCGCGAATTGACTGTGAACGTGGAAGCCATGAACAATGGAGCTCGTGGGTCCTGCATTACCGCTTACTGGACATCCGCCGCAAACGCCCCAAGGGTGTTCAACACATGCGCCAAGACTTTCATGCATGTTATCGGAGAAGGGACGCCACCAATGACCTTGTCACGAGGCCACACACAAGACCGCCTGTCCCTACGCGCCCCCCACTCGCAAGTGGCAAGCAACAAGCGCGTCCTCTGGCTGCAAACTTTGCTGTGTTGGGTTGTCTGGTGAAGACTTCCAGCCGACCTTATTTTCGTATGCTGTGGTAGAAGGCATCGATAAGGTTTCCGACTTCTTCGAAAGCCTCCAGGCAGTGCCAGTGACCTATGCCTTGCATAATCTCCAGCTTCTTCTCACCTGAACCAACCTCCTCGAACATCTTCTTGCAGCCCTCCAGAGGTGCACTTTTGTCTTCGTCGCCTGCTAGGATCAAGACGGGGATGTTGATCTTGCCGTAGTTTGGTGGTTTCGCGTTGATAATCACCCGGCAGTTCGAGCAGTAACCAGCGGGATCTTGTGACAGCAGAAGCTCTCGAATAAATGCCTTGACGAGAGGGGATGCTCGCGTCCCAACGGCGGTATGCGGCACAGTGTCCGCCATAGGCTGTATGCCTTCCTTCTGGACTGTTTCGATTCGCTTTTCGAAGACTGGCACGACATTCTTGCTTGGATACACAGGTCCTACAAGGACGGCTGCGATTATCCGATCACTGCGTTCGGCAGCCAGGTGGGCGCCAACGATTCTGCATTGAGTCAGCTTCAGAACGTCATTTCTGTACATATGCTTCACCTACCCGCCCATACTGTGGCCGACAAAAACGGCTTTGGTGACCCCCAATACATCCAAAACGCCAATGACGTCATCTGAGAGGCTTTGAACACTCTGCTCGACAAACGTATATGGAGATCGGCCCGCACCGGTGTTATCAAAGATTATGCAGCGAAAGCCTTTGTTGAGCAGTCCTTGAGTTAACGCGTAGTAGTAGTCTTGGGAGGATCCAAGCCCGTGCATGAAGATAAATGTCTCAAGCACGCTACCTTTGGGCTTGAGGTCTGCATAGTGTATGCGCTTGTATCCAATCTGAAGGAACGGCATTGCGTTTGTGCGGACTGCGGTGGTTTGGAAGTTGTGATGCTTGGGGGAGGAACACTTCCGACGGCGAAATTCAGCGTACCTAGGTAGCGCCATAAAGTCACATGATACTGACGGAACCGCAGCACCCCAACAGCATGTTTTGCACGCCACACATGAGGACAAGTTTCGTGGATCAATCAATTAATGCTATAGCAAAGAAGGCAACAAGATGAAGTTGAGCTTTTGTAGCTTCAGTTCTTTATGCCATACTTTCTCCTCACAGCATCCGTGCAATCCGCTACAAATTGCGGAGCCAAAGGCGATGCCCGATCATGCATCAGCGTCCAAAGTAATTGTGCCAAACCCTCTCTCGTTGTAGTCTCCTTCAGCTCGTCGTGGGAGTTGTGCTCCTGGCTGCTCCGTTCCTTCATCCAAAGCTTCCCCAGTACACTGTCTCTCGACCTTTTCTTGTCTCTCCTCAGTCTTCCTTCCATGTCCTTCCTCGTCTCCTGCAGAACTTCTTCGCTTGCATTCCACAGCACGATCCGACGGAAGAAGTGCTTGATCGCGGCTTCTTCAAAGTCTGACTCCGAGGCCTGTACAGCTTGGTCGAACTCAGGATCGGGGCGTTCATTGTGATCCCACTTCCGTAAGAAATACCTGAATGCACGTACTTCGCTATGGGGTAGGTCTACTGCGTCAAAGTCCAGGCTGGAGTTGTCGCTCGATGCGCGTGCGGAGTCATTGCGTTGTGCTTCGGCGCTCGCCTCAGCCTGGTCCCTCAGCTCCAGTGCATCATGGATCTCGACGACTCGCTGAACGGCGGTCTTGCGGTTCTGAGGAACGGCATCGGTTCCCTCGAACAGCGCTGGTTTGGGAGACTCTGAACGACGGCTGGCTTTCGGCATGTTTCCGCTGTGGTGTCTGTGTAGGAAGCTCGACCCGCGCTGTCGTGGTGGTACAAAGGTTGTCATAGTTTGAGAAGAGGAACAATAGTTACAGCGCAGCTGGTACTTGTTTGAGGGATGCGAAATGCCTGAGGTCAGCCAAGGAGTAAAGTATGCAAAAGATGTGAAGCAGGAAGCAACGGCACGCAACCTTCCCTAAGTTACGATCAGCCATGCCGATGTCCCGAGGGTGACGCAAGCACTGTGACTCGCGCTTGTTCACAGCACTGCTCTTCCACATAACTGGTAGCTGATGCAGACTCTGGCCGTCTAGATGTCCATGCCAGACCGCAGCACGTACGTTTTGGGGTAGCACTGAGCCACTATATGTGGCTGTCGACACGTCGACTGCGCCATTTCTTCTCATTGGTGGGAAGCTCGGTCAAATACATTAGCATGGGTGAGTATAACAGGGGCCTCTCCGCAAAACTAAAATGTGGTCGGCTGAGACTACGACCCTGGATTTAACCGCTGGCGGCTGTACTATAAGCATATATAAGAAGCTATAACTATTTTACTATTTTACTAAAATGCTAAGACTCTTAATAACTCTCTACTTATAGATATTTAGAAATATATTATATAATATAATATAACGTATTCCACTACTAAGACGGCCAGACTACTAAGCTAGCTACTTTTTCTTAGCATTACTCTTTTCTCTATAACTTTATAAGTTTTAGACTTTCTTAAGATATTATTTTATATTTAGAAAGCCCTTTATTAAGGCTTTCTAACGCTTTTTAAATTACCTAATT
>Ga0265780_10005226_pt1 | contig 16496 bp, 10 predicted proteins | sample P1T30metagenome_FD_192432 | JGI IMG/M metagenome (GOLD analysis project Ga0265780, IMG submission 192432) | Plant litter microbial communities from East Loma Ridge, Irvine, California - P1 T30 | ecosystem: Environmental > Terrestrial > Plant litter > Unclassified | place: USA: California... | reverse complement strand
TGACTCAGCTGTTGTGTTTTTGGTCAAGGTACAAGAAAAAAGCCTGCAGTCAGGTGACTGCAGGCTTTGTATTCACAACCAATAATTCGACTTAGAACTTTTATGCCTAATCAGAAATGTTGGTAGTGCATCGTGTGCGAGTGAGTTACGGCCGTTTCAGGATAATTGCAGCCATCAAAATGTTGGTAGTCCCAAAGAAGTGGCACTTTTTGCTGGCTTGAAAGCACTTGGAACCCCAGATTGTGGGTAGACCTGCCGAGGTTCGCTGGAAAAATGCTGTTGATTGCTTCCACTGCTACACTGGCGGGTGGCGCGATGTACAAGGGACGCTCGGAAAAAAGTGCAGAGCTACATCACTTAACCTTGCCCAAGGAGAGTAAAAATGGCAGAAGGACCAGAATCGGCTGCTAAGGGGCTTAGCATCTTTTCTGCGCTTGAATCAGCGACCGAGGTATCTTTCTTCTTGTTGACGATGACGTTCGCCCTTCTGGTTGATTCGACACTGGTGCATTTCCACCACAGTGGCCTCCTCGATCTGGTACGCCACCCCGAGCTGATTCACTTCGCGCTCGGACTCGAACTTATTTTGATCTTCGTCGGTTTTTCCTTCCTTACCTCGGTCATTTTTCCGATCGTCGCCATCCCTGTCGACGCCTTGGTAATGGAAATCGTTTTACGTTGCTCGCACTTGCTGAGCTATCGGACAGATGACGGTATCGGAAAAAAGATGCACCAGTTTCGTCGCCGGCACAACTGCGTAACCCCGTACGAACTGTACACCGAGGCACACGAGTTGAAAGATTCCTATCTACTGGGCCTTTCCGAGAAATACGAGGTCAAGGAAGCTCGGCAACGCAAGTTAATGTTCAAGAACGCTTTTTATGGGTTCTATGCCCTCACGATGGTCATTGTGAATTTTACTTGGGCCGGCACCCCGGAACATCCCTCAATGCTTGAAGAGGTAACGTTATATTTTGGTTCCCCTATTCCGATCTGGATCGCGACTGCGGGACTACTTGTTATTACGTATTCGCGTTTCTGGAAAAGCTCGGAAAAAGAATGGGTTTTTTGTCCGACACTTTACCGTACGTTAGAAGACAGAGACAAAAAGCGATGGCAAGCATATCAGGAATAAGCACTTGATCTCATAATAAAACCTGCACAAGAATATTACGGAGGTCTTTGTACGAAAGGTCATCTATCGATACTGAGCCGCGTCGGTCAATCGGATAACTTCTGAAACCGTCAAAGCTGCCCCTGCTGCAGCCGCTGAAGCAAGTCAACGCCCGCCTTCGCCAGCTCCAACAACGCCAACACCATGCTGATGGCATGAAGCGTATTGGCAACTCGACCACGCTTACGGTCTTTGCCAGATAAGAGCAGCCTCATGGACCGGTAGGCCCCCAGGCCGGCTTAGAATGGAGTAACGCTCCCTGTTTCAAACTGAACACGTTTCGCGATGAATGTAGCCATTTACCCACCTCTTTCGCTGAGTAGTAGTTGAGCAGCAGCTCTGCTACACCCCGAAACGAAATGTGGGTAAAGAAAAAGCCCATACTCCTCACGGAAGTGGTCTTTATCGAAAAAATATAACGATGTGGATATCAGAACTGTTATGCCCACTAAAAAGTGTTGGCACTTCGCTCTGCGTGAGTAAGTGAGTGGATGCACTTTTAGGGTGGACTCGGCATCAAAGTGTTGGTAGCCACGCCGAGAAAGCCGTTTTTCTCATAAATAGCCGTATGCAAGATCGATTTTTGGTAGGCTTGATGGCCGAGCGTCCACCATCAGGGCTTTCGCATACCTGAAACTGATGTGCTCGGTCGAGATCCTTCTTGAGTTTTGCACTGCTTGTAGTCCTCTGCCCAACAGTCGCCGGCCCTGACGTCAACGTTCATCTATATCACGTTTAAGCTTGGCCAGGTTTCGGCAACATAGCCTTTATCTCTGCGAGATTAGAGATGACGAGTTGTCGCTCGCCCTTTCGAGGTGTCCCGTCCACCTCGAAGTTCAGCGTTCTTAACGTATAAAACAACATGGCTTGGCGACAAGAGATCGAGACCGTACCACCGGTCATTCCGTAGTCGATTTCAACTCCGTAGCGTTGATTTGGTGTTAGCGATTCATCAGGCGCTAACACGAGATCGACAAATGTATGCCACTCGTGATCATTTTGGGAATCGATAGCGGACGCCGTCAACGCGTCAGCCGTTAGGATGCGCCCAAAGACGAAATCCCTAAAACCTTCGCGGAGGTGGCAGTACGCTCGAACGTGCCACCGTACGCCGTCGTAGCCGAAGGCGTGAGGACTAATGAACCGCACTTGCTCTTCGTCACGTGCGATTGACTGGTACCTGATTTCTAATTTTCCTCTGCTGGCAATCGCCCGCAGTATCAGAGCAAGAGTTGTGGACTCAATAGTTCTGGTAGGTAGTGGTATGGACGCGATTGGCGGTCTGAAAGACATGAATCCCTGATCGCTTGACAGGATATTTCTTTCCAGCGACAGCAATTGCGAAAGGTACTGCCGCGGACCCGTAGACTCGAAATACGGCTTGAAGCCAGAGGTAACCGTATACGTGCGTGAGCTCTTGTCGTATTCGAGATTCCCAGGGGCTAGCTCTGTATACAACGCTATGTCTGCTGACGCTTGCGGGACAGAGATGTTGAAGAACCCTGTGACGTCTTTTCGATTAATTCTTCCGTCCCACTGAAGTCGGAAGTCTATGAACTGCAGGCGGCGTTCCTGACTCCACTTGACGTTACTCACTTCCAACCGCTCAGAAGTTGTGTGCACATCAGTCTGAGCGTTGGTACTTGCGTTCGTCCCAGCTGAAGCGACCTTGTCATGCGCCTGAACGATGACTTCGGGCTCTACGTTTGACCAGCTTGTGTTGCGCATTTGAGACATTTTATCCGTATGGTTAGTGTACGAGGTAGGACCCCCTGCATCTAGTTTCATCTTGCCATGTCGGGCTGCATGCAACCAACCTGACTGCTGTAGCTGAACGTTCTGACTTTAGAGCCCAGCCGATGACTTTATCACCTGTGTACACCCCGATCCTAACATTCGAATAAAAAGTTTACCAGTATAGAAACTATGCGTATAATAAGTATTCGTTCGCACTGCTAGAGTGGCTAGGCTATCTCCAAGTACTGGTGTAAGGGGCTTTTAGTCAATCGTTCTACTTCTGCGACAGTGGACGTTCACGCACCTCCCTTGGCGACGTAGAACGACGAGCCCAACTACAGATATGCTGAAAGAGACAAGACTAAATGGCCCATAAAATCCTCTTCTATCCCGTCGGTAATGGCGACACCTGCCAGATCATTTTGGAGAACGGCAAACGCATCCTGATGGACTATCGCCATCGCAAGAAAACCGAAGCGGGCGAAGGACCGGAAATCAACCTCAAGGCGCGCCTCAATAAAGAATTGAAGGACGCCGGACGAGAGTCGTTCGACGTCGTGGCGTTCACCCACGGCGATACCGACCACATCGAGAACAGCACCGAATTCTTCGAGCTGAAGCATGCCGCCAAGTACCAGGGTGGGGGGAGGATCAAGATCGACACGCTGTGGGTTCCGGCCGCCATGGTGCTCGAGTGCGCAACGAATGATCAGCAATCCGCCGAGTTTGTCATCTGGCGGCAGGAGGCGCGTTACCGCCTGAAGCAAGGCAAGGGTATCCGCGTCTTCTCGAAGCCCGAGAAGCTGAAGGGCTGGCTGGAGGGAAACGGGCTGACGCTCGAGTCGCGACGCCATCTCATCACCGATGCCGGCATGATCGCGTCGGACTTCTCCCTGGATGCGGACGGCGTTGAATTTTTCTGCCACTCGCCCTTCATTAAGCACGTGGACGAGGGCGACGACCTGCGTAACGCTGCGTCGTTGATCTTCAATGTCCGCTTCCGTCAGGGCGGTAACCACTACGACTTCCTGGCAGTAGGCGACTCGGAGTGGTGCGTGCTGGAGGACATCGTCAAGACCACGAAGGTCCACGGCAACATGGACAGGCTCGCATGGGATTTGTACAACATTCCCCATCACTGCAGCTATCTGGCACTCAGCGATGTGAAGGGCACGTACGAGACGGTACCGAAACCGCTCGTCGAGGAGATCCTGTTGGCTGGGAAAGAAGGAAGCTACATTGTCAGTTCCAGCTGCCCAATCCTTGACACGAAAGAGGGAAGGGAGCAAACCCAGCCGCCCCACATCCAGGCCAAGAAATGCTATCAGCGCTATCTGGACAAGACGGACGGCGCGAAATTCTTGGTGACTATGGAGGAGCCGAACGCTACCCGCCCCGAGCCGCTGGAGTTCAAGGTCGAAGCGCAGGGGATCTCACTTGCGAGTGCTGCGGCGTCGGCTGCCAGTATCATCATCTCCAAACCAGCGCCGAGGGCAGGCTAAGTGGCCCGCGCATACCATGCGCTCGGCCAAGTGCTGCCGGACCTGGCGCCGGAGCGGCTGGCACATGCCCAAAGCAGGCAGATACTGGCCGCCTGCCATCGGCATCCGGCCTTCTCTGTCCTCGAGCTGCGGCAAATCAGCGACCCGTCCAAAGCCGGTCAGCCGGTTGTTGATGGGATTGTTGTCGATTGCTGTGACGGCACGGTGTCATCAAGGAGCCCGACCGGCATCAGCAACAGGGAACGCCTGTTGCTGATGCACGGGCCGGGCCTCTTGACGCCCCATGAGGTCAGAGCGCTGCGCACGGACTTTCCAGCGACTGCGCACCAGAACAGCGTTTTTAACGGCGAGCCTGCCTCGCTGTGCCTGTATTTCGAGCCTTGGAGCGCGGTGGAACGCTCTTGGACCCCGGAGAAGCACCTACAGCGTGTCCTGTGGTGGCTGCGCGAGACCGGCGCGGACACCCTCCACCGCAGCGATCAGCCACTGGAGCGCCTGTACTTCGTCTCCCCCTATCAAATCGTCCTCCCGGCCGACTTCAACGAGCGGGCGGCGCGCCGTACGGAGGTTCTTCGCCTCGCGCGCGCCCAGTCGCGCGACAAGGGGGCCGTGTTGCGGGGGATGTTTGGCCCAAGGACCGAGAACAACGCTCCCCGCGATGACTTCGGCCTGGACGTCCTGGTCGTCACGGCGCCACCGGTCCTCGCGTCGAGGGTCGAATGGTACCCGGCCGATCTGGGTGCACTGCACGATCAACTGGTCGCGCGCGGCTCGGCGCTGCACGCGCCCCTGCTGGACGCTGTGAAGCAAGCGATGCCAAGTTCCGGCATGCCGTTGCACGATCCGACGGCACAGCACACATTGCTGCTTCTGCAGATTCCCGTGATGCGCGCTGACGGCCAAGCGCCGGAACGGACTGACGTCACGGGGTTCATCGTGCGCGGAGCCCCGTTCAGCCGGCTCGGCCTCGACACGGGTGCGTTGTTCGACGGGTGGGACGGGAAAGCATACGCATCCAACGCGCTGTCGTTTGCGCCGGATGCTACCGCCGGTGGGCACGCGAACTCGTGGCGCGGTCTGCCAATTGAGCCGGTCGATGTCAAAGTCGCCTTCAGCGCAGCCGATGTGCGCAGGGCTTCCGGTGTCGACAATGTCGCGGCCGACTTCTTGGGCGTTCTGGCCGGCGTAGGTGCGCTGGGCAGCAGCATGGCTGAAATCTGGAGTCGCGAAGCGTGGGGCCGCTGGACCTACATCGACGATGATACCCTGTTGCCGCACAATCTTACTCGCCACACCGGCAAAGACCTGCAGATTGGCTGGGCGAAGGTCGACGTGGTCGCCCAGATGGCAGAATTGAACTGGCCATCCAGCGTAAAACCCAAGGCAGTCTTTGCCAAGGCCACGGAAAGCGAGAATCAAGAGGTGCAACGCGCCATTTCCGAAGCCAGCGTGTTTGTCGATGCAACCACCACGCTCGAGGTGCCGCGTGACCTGTCCGACCGTGATGATGTGCCGCGGATGGTTTCCACCTTCATGACTCCGTCGGGGCGAAGTGCGGTACTGCTGCTCGAGGACGAAGCACGGACGGGGCGCCTGGCTTGCCTGGAAGCGCAATACTACCGCTCGGTGCTCAGCTCTGACTGGGGCGCCGCCCACTTGGCCGGCCACTTGGGTAGCTACTGGGTCGGTGCTGGGTGTCGCGACTTGTCAGGCGTGCTGCCCCATGAACTCGTCCAACTGCACGGCGCGACGCTCGCCCGGCAGGTCCGACTTCTGGCGGCGCGACCGGATTCACAAATCCGAGTGTGGACCATGGACGAGGACAGCGGTGCCCTATCCGTCGACGTGGTCACGGTGAACGCGCCTGTCGAATGCAAGATCGGCAAGTGGCGTGTGATATGGGACGAGGGACTGGCGAGGAAGCTCCGGCAACTGCGCGTTCGATCGTTGCCGAACGAAACGGGCGGTGTGATCCTCGGTTACGTGGACCAGAAGCGCGACGCGATTCACCTGGTGGATGTACTGCCGGCGCCACTGGACAGCGACGCCAACAGAACCGGCTTTACCCGCGGGGCAGCAGAACTGCCCGAAGCGGTAGCAGAAGCGGCCGCGCGGACAGCCAACATTGTCGGGTACCTCGGAGAGTGGCATTCGCATCCGCGACACTCGTCGGCAGCGCCAAGCGCCGACGATCAGGCATTGCTCGCCTATTTGGCCGATACCCTGGCGCAGGACGGGATGCCAGCGCTGATGCTTATCGTCGCTGATGCCGATATGTCGATTACGATCAAGGAGGGCAGCACATATGACTGAAATGGCTGCAGAGCAGCAGGCGCTCAGCGTGGCATTGTCGGGAGGCGGCGTGCGGGCGGCGGCGTTCCACGCCGGGGTAATGCGCTACCTGGCTGAACGGGGACGACTGGAGGACGTCGTGCACGTCTCGTCCGTATCTGGCGGGAGCCTATTCGTTGGCATGGTTTTTTGCCTGGGCGATTATGCGTGGCCCAGCTCGGATGCCTACCTCGCCGAGGTATTTCCTCGTTTCCGGCAAATCCTGACTACGCAGTCCCTGCAGTGGGCGGCCCTGCGCCGCCTGATCTTCAACCCGCTCAACTGGCGCTTTCTCCTATCGAGGGCAAATGTCATCGCACAGGCGATCGAGGCGACATGGGGTGTGCGTGGCGAGCTCTCGGCGATTGGCAATTCACCGACGTGGTCGATTAACTGCACGACCGCCGAGACCGGACGCCGCTTCCGCTTTAAGCGCATGACGATGGGAGATTACGAGCTTGGCTACGCCAAGGCCGAGAAATTTAGCTTGTCCAAGGCCATGGCCATTTCGGCCGCATTCCCGGGTGGCATTGGCCCGCTTTCGGTGAAGACTAAAAATTTCCAATGGCAGAAGCGTCCCGGGGAATGGGGGCAAGGGCAGGGGAACGCAGTGCCGTTCGCGCCGCCTTTCAAGCGGCTGCATCTGTATGACGGCGGGCTGTACGACAACCTCGGCATCGAGCCGCTATTCGATATGGGCCGACAGGCACTCAAGGCGGACGAAACGTTAGAACGCCAAGCCAAATTCCTGCTCGTGTCCGACGCCGGAGCTGCTTTAACACGACAGCCGATCCTGAACCCGTTAAATCCGCTGCGCTTCAAACGCGTCGCCGACATCGCTCTGGACCAGACCAGGTCGTTGCGCGTTCGCGCGCTGATGAACTTTCTTGAGCAGAAGCCCAAGTCTGGCGCCTACCTTGGAATCGGAACAGCGGCGGATGCCGGCATCCGCCGCTTCGCGGCCGGCCGCGAACCGGTTGCGGCACAGTTGCAGGCCGGTGGGTGGCTGTCGGGCGCTGAAGCACGATCGGCAGCGACTTACAGCACGACGCTGTGCCGCATGACGGAGCATAGCTTCGACCTGATTGCTCGACACGGTTACGAGACGGCCAAATGGAACCTGGAGCTGATGGCCGGCTGGCGGCTCCAAGACCAGACGACGGAGTTGACTGACCGCGCTGCTTGAATGGCGATCGGCGCCAAGGGCGGAAACAAGTGCTCCGCTTCTCAAGCTCTCGCGGCGTCATTGCCTTTACAGGATTCTTTGACAACTCAAATAGATAAGAGACTCACGATGCAGATCTACACACTCAATGTCGGGCAAGGCCAGTTTGTAGTCGTCACCGGAACCAATGAGGCATTTATTGTCGACACCTTCGTGCCCCTGAGTACTGCGCAGGAAACAGTTTTCGTAAAGTCCGCGCTCTCTCGCATACTCGCGAACAAGAAGCTGGTCGGCCTGTTGGTTACCGGTTTTGACGCCGACCATTTCTGCGAACCGGGCATGAAGCTGGTACTCAACAAGTACCGCCCAGACTGGATCATGTATCCGAAGTACTTCAAAGAAACCGATACGGCTAACCGGTGCTTTGCATCGATACGGGCACTGGAGGGGCCAAAGGAGATCGCAAAGCACTCGATCGTATTGAGTGAAAATGTGAGGCGGTTATTCAACAGCCTGAGCAGGGAGTTCACCTTCGAGGTCTTCTCACCGCACCGTGCGGACATGAACTCGTCGAACAACTGTTCGATCGTCTGCAAGGTGATCGAAAAAGCGACAGGTGCTACATACTTGATCACCGCCGACACTGAGGACGATCGTTGGTCGACGATTGCGAACGAGTTCAGGACATCGCTCAAAGCCGACGTGCTCGCGGCTGCCCATCACGGCTCGGACAACGGAATTACGGCCGAAGCGCTCAAGTACGTCAAGCCACACACGATCCTGGTCAGCGCAGGAGTGGGGAGCCAGTACGGCCACCCCGGACTAGCGGCTCAACGCCTATTCGGGGCTCACTCGGAGAAATGGTATTCGAGCAACAGCGGCAAAGGGCAATCACTCCGGACGATAGCGGACGGGAAGACAGTCAGCACGTACCTGTTCGTTGTCTAGTTTTTAGGGGTTAATTGTTCGGCGCGGCCTGTTCGGATTACCTGAGCTAGTCACTGATATAGTCTCGAATCCAACGCGTCCCCGTCACTCAGCAAGCCGAGGTGTGCAAGAGTATTTCGGCAGCGTGCGAGCCATTCGGCCCGATCCCGCAGCTCGCCGCGAATCCCACGAGTCTGAGACACATAGGCCAAGGAGCCAATCTCAAGCTCGTCGAGCGATCGGACTTGGCGTTTGCTATCAATCCAGAACGGACAGGATATGTGTCGCTCCAAGCTCCGGACCAGTTCTCTTCGCCGGACTTCGATTAGTGGCAGCAACTCGGCGGCCTGCGCAGTCCATACTCGCCGCTGTAATTCTTTCTCATGATCTCCGCCGTCCAGCAGAGAAAATGGGTGCCACATCTCAACACCATCGAAATGGTCCAAGCTACCACTTTCCCAATTGCTCGCCACTGGGCCCTCGTCGCGGCCAAGCGCACTCCGCGCGGCTTTTAGTATGCCCTGGATATCAAACACGTCTCGCTCAGGTTGATCCATCAGATAGTCAGCGAGATCAAGATCCCACAGCGCCAATGCAGCAATTTGGCGCACTATCAGTTTGTGATGGCGAACTCGTTTACGGTTGCGCCGCAAACGCTGATCGATGTACGTCAGTGTGTCAAGCTCGCCGAATACTCCGCTCCAAATATTGGTAGCCAACGCCGCGCCCGCGACCTGAAGACGCTTTTGCGGAACACCTCGAACAAATACCAGCAAGACTGGACGCTCGTCCGAGGCACGCTGACGACTAGCCACCTCGAAGTCGCGCAAAAACGTGCGCCAAGCGTCCCAATTTGACTCGGTTACCCCTTCAATTACTATGAGTTGCCCAGCTCTTAGCTGGCTGCAGAGCCTTTCGACACTCCAACCAACCCACTGCTCCGGCTCCAAATAGAGCCTATCAGTAAGCCATTTGAGCGGATCCTCTGGCGAATCGATCGTCGTCCGTTCCGGAGACCAATTCTCATGTCTAAGCCGCTCGACGAAAGCGTCCTCCAGATTAAGCTGGGCAGAGATTGGCGCAGCGACGACAACGCTGATACCGTCGCGAATCTGCCTCATGACACTGTCGATAAAGCCAACGGGACCTGGCAAAGCGTACCACTTCATCAGCCGGCGTCTCCAAACATACGTTTCGTGAACGAGTCAAGTGCCCACGTCCCGCCCGGCTGACGGACGATCAAACGCAAAGGCTCAGCCCAACGGATCGTGCGCTTCACAACTTCAGTCGGCAGGTCGCCAAATTCGACAATGTCGCTCGCGCTGACGCCATCGCCCAAGCCCTGAAGCGTCCGCAGCACAGCTTCGGCCTCCTCGATCCCTCCGGTCAGCTGGCGTCGATTGTTGCGTCGCCACTCGTGATCTTCGAATAGCTTGGTCATTCGGTCCAAGTTACTCACGAAATCGAGCGCGCCACCCTTCACGCGCGCTGCGGACTCGAGCAACCCACCCCAGAAGCCGGTCAGGGCTTCAAGCCGATCAACGTTGTCGGTTGGCAACTGCAGTTCCTCGAGCCATTTGCGAACGAACCCGCGCGCCCACGGGAGCACTGACAGCCACGGCTCGGCCCACTCATCCTGCTCTCCGATAGAGCCTGCAAGAGTCCACAAACGTTGAGGATCGGCAACGAACACCACCGACACGAAACTCGTGACCGACTTCAGCGCCTTCACCTTTGCCTGTGCCGCTTCCACCCATTCGACGTTCCACGGCACCGACGGCGGCACCAGCATCAAGGTAATGCCATCGGTGACCCGCCTCTTGATCGCCTTGTCGAGCTCTTGTATGAAGTCCTTCTTGTCAGTTGCGCCATCCAATTGCACGAAGAGTCGGCTGTCGGCCATGCCAGGCTGGTCGCGCAAGCCGGGCAACAGGTTATCGATGCCTGACGCTTCGCTGGCAGCCACAAGCGACACCGAGCTACGCATCTGGACCACTTCGTCCAGTTGGCGATAGGTCAGCGGGTTGCGCGCCGGAGTATCGACGCGCCCGCCGAGCGTGGGACGGAAAATCATGGACTCGAATTCGATCCGCGGCTCGCGCTCTGCCTGGAGGGTATTCTCGATCTCCTGCTTACTTCCCAGCAATAGCAACACGTTGGGGTTGCGGAGACTGAAGCACTCGAGTGTCTTGGCCTGGCTCAGCACCCCAAGCTGGACCATCTCCTCGAGCAGGGCTAGGAAGTCCCGTTCGGAGGTCGCCGCAAACCCTTCGGGCCACCAGATCGCGCAGTCTTGCCGGATCGATCGCCAGTCAATGCCCTGCGCGTGGTCGTAGCCGCGCGCGAGCGCTTCTAGGCCAATGGCATAGGCGATCACTTCATAGCGCGAATCCAGCTGGAGGGTGAGCCGGAACTTGGATCGAATGGCGTCGCGCAGTGGGCGCCCGGAGAAAACCGATTCGATGTCCGTTTCGTGAATCTTGAAGCGTGGGCCGGCCACATCGCGGCGTTTCACCTTGGTCTCGCGCAGGTGCCTGAGCAATTGCGTGCAATACAACTGGATCAGGCTCGGATAGTAGTTTGTCTGGGCCAGCACTCGCATAACAAGGCTGCGGTCGTCGAACTCAAAGCCCGCGGCTTCGATCGGGCGGGTAATGAGTTCTTCCGCTGCCCGGATCTCGCGTTCATCCATCAAGGGGCCGATTCGAACCGCCTCGTTCAGATGCCCCAGCGGCTGGTTAGAGGTACTCGCCGTCCGCAGAACATTGTGCAGGCCGGCAAAAACGACCTTGAACCGCCGATCCGTCTCGTCCATGAGCTGCTTCAACCGCCGGGTTTCGGCGTAGGCGCCGCCATGACGGGCATCCTGTTCGAAGAAGTGGTCGGCCTCGTCGAGCAACAGCAAGATCCGTCGCCCGGGCGCCGCGGCCAAGAACGTCCTGATCGAAGTGAGGAAGGCATCGATGGAAGTCGGCTTGGCAGGATTGACGCTCGGCAACTCCAGTCCGGCGATCTTCAGCTCCCGGAGTTTGTCGTATACGGACAGCCAAACGTCGACCGCGGGACGGCGCTCACCGATCCCCTGCGCGAGCAGGTCGATCCACACTGCGTAATGGTCGGCCGACGGATTGTGGAATGTTTTTTCGGCGCGCCTGAGCAAAGCGGTCTTGCCCAACTGGCGTCCGCCATAAATGAAATAGCTGCCTCCTTGAGCCTTGACGGCTTCGAGTTCGGAAACCCGTCCGTAGAACATCTCCGGTGGAACAAACCCGGCGCTGGCGTCGTAGGGCTCGCTGTAGGTGAAGGGCAACGCGACGTCGAACCAGGTCGTGAGGCGCGATCCACGCTGGGCAAGCAAGAACAGCAGGATCGACTCGTCTAGCAAAAGGAAGGAGCGCTGGCGCTCCTTAGAGAGCCGCGCGAGCTCGGGCCAAAACCGTGCCGGGCTACGCGAGAGCACCAAGACAATGGTGGCGGTCTGCTGGCTGGTCTCGCCGATTCGCTGAAGCAAGTCCTCCGGGGTCAACCGATCGGCCAGCACGACCACACGGTATCGTCCTTGTGCGCGCGAGCCAAAATGCGGCACTGGGCACACTTCGCGGTCCACGATAGGCGTCGTCTGGAGCGACCAACCGCCTCGGTCTTGGTCGAGCATGGGAGACGTGATCCCCAACGCATCCAGGATCTTGCGCAGGCTGTCACGTGGCATGTTTCGCTTTGCTACGGACAATGCCCATGCCCGATAGACCCCCTCAGCTTCCACTCGCGCCTGCTCATCCCCCTCCAAGTCGAAGGAAAGCGGCCCAACGGTGCCTCCCGCACGGATCCGATTGTCCACATCCGGCGCTTCCATGCGCGCGAGCTGGCCCAGCAATTCAGCCTGCAGCAAGGGGAAGAACCTACGGAACGAATCCCGGCGCAAGTCACGCTCGGGCCAAGGTTCCATGCCTTGCCTTACCCGCTGCATCAACTCATTGAACGTGTGGATGTCAGAGCGTGCCAACGGCGCCTCGACCTGCCGTGCCACCCCTTCGGCAAGGCTCGGCTTCTCACGCTCGAGCTCGGCGCAGGCATCGTGGATGCGATACGCTTTTTGCTGTTCGATCTTGCGCACCACAGCCTCGACTCGCGCCAGGGCCTGGTCGAAGCGATCAGTGTCGCGCTGATTCAGTTCCACCGCACTGAGTTCCCCTTCACAAGCCGCGCGCTCAGCGTCGCTCAGATAGCCGTAAGCGAGGCCGACTTCCGATGCGCGGCGCGCCTCCTGGATCTTGCGTTGGAGGTCCCTGGCCCAAGAGTCCCTGTTCTTATCGATCGCCTGCTTGCGGACACTGGCCTCACCCTCGTCGGATAAGTCCTGCAGCAATAACACAGCGCTGGCGAAGTCGCCGGCCCGAACGCGGGCATCGAATGCGTCGGCCGCATCGATCGGCGACGCAATCCACGCTTCCAAGGAGCGCAACAGCTGCGCACCATCGGATTCCACGCCCCACTCTTGCGAGAGGGATATGACCGGCACCAGCAGCAGCTCGCGCGCAAGCTGCTCCTTGGCCTGTGTCTCCGCCGACGGCACGGCGCCACTTTGCCTGAACATGTTCGCAATGGCCCGAATTTCCATGCGCAGCACACGGCTGGCTGCGTCGACCTGGCCCCATTGATCGCCATCCCAGCTTTCACTCAGCTCGGCACATGCTTGCTCGGCGTGGGCATCGAAGGCTTCCTGCAGTTGTCGAACCAGACTGCGCAAGCGACCACCCGAATCCGACAGCATACTTTCGGCGCCCAGCCATTCCTTTGCCAGAGTCACAGCCTCACCGGTCAGGCCCCACAAGTGATCTAGCGCACCCGCTTCGATGTCCTGGCCTCGCCGACCCAGCTGACGCCTGTCGGTGTCATTCACTCGCTCGAGGAAGGCAGAGTAGTCCGCCAATTCCTCGATCGCTGCCCGAACGGTGCTACGCTCTTCGATTGCGCCGCGCATCACCGGCGAAATCAGCTTATGGATCGGTTCGCCGGGCTTCAACCAATACAGCCAGACCTTAGATGCCGGCGCGTAACGGATCTTCTTGTTCGGGGCGCGCTCGAGCAGCCAATCCTCGGCATCCTTCTGAAGCTTCGTGAGTTCCGCTTTCTGTGAAGCTTCGTCCGCCGCCGAGCGCAGTACGGTCGGGCCAATCGCGAAACCTGTCAAAGGCTCGCTCACTGCGCTAACCAGGCGCACCAGTTCCAGCAACGCCGAGTAACGGCCATTCAAATGGCGATAGCTGGCGATCACCGCCGCCCCCATTGCCGGTGCCAGGACCATCGGCCTGAGTGTCGCAGCGATCAAGAGCAGGTTAAGCGCGGTGTGCCAATTCGACGGCGTTTCCCCCGGCTCGAACCACGCTTGGTCAATGTCGCCGAAGGCTTGGCCGATCGACATCGCCAATGGACCGTCACCCGCGATTAGGCCGGGCGCCAGGGCCACGGAACGCAGCAGCGCTGGCGGTGGAACGCGCAGATCCGGGGACGCGGCATGCATTGCGTTCGCAAATTGATACGCAAGCGAAGGCTTCCCCATCCCAAGCAAGGACCAGATAGGGCGGCACTGGTCGCCGGCCGTGATACTGAAATCTACATCACGCGCGCGCCCCCTGGCCCCGCCCGCTTGCGCCAACTCGGTTGCTGGGGCAACCGCAGTGATGGTCTCCATGGTTTCGACGTCCTGCTGCGATCCCGTGTCGGCATGGTCCGAGGCCGCTGCCGATTCGTCGCTCCCGGGGACGTCAACTGGCGCTGTCGTGATCGCCAACAGTGCAACGGGGGACTCGCACGACTCGCACTCGTCGGTGCCGGTTTCCGCGGCATCGGCGATCTCATCGAGTGACTCGACGTCCACCGCGGCCTCGGCGGCGTGGAAAATTTGCGAGGTATCGGCCGTGTCCTCGCCTGCATTTTGGCCGACACGTGAAGCCGAATCCACAGGCGGGACGCCGGCTGCCAGCTGCGCTAGCATCTCGGCCGCATAGTCGACGTTCGGATCATACGGCTCCCCACGCGGCGAGGCCGACGCCAACACGAACAGCATCGCGTCCGGGTATTTGCGCTCCGCCCCGAGAAGTTCCTCCTTCGCCTGCAACTGCCGATTCCTCAAGTCAAAATTGCGAACAGCCGAAGCCGGCCGAGCCAATTCCGCGTCGAGTGCCGCTAGGGCCTGCTTCGCGCTATCAACGCTTGTCTGGGCCGATCTCATTTCATCAATCGCGGTGAGCAGTCGATCGATGGCGAGTTCCGCGTCGTCGGCCAACAGCATGACCCCATCGTCCTCCTGTGCTTCCGCCAGTGCCAGATGCCAGCGGGCCATGATGCCATGTAGGTCCTCGCTGGTTAGCCAAGGAAGCTCGCCGCCACTTACTACCTCATCCAGCCGGACGCGCAAGCCGTCCAACCGGCGCTCAAACACTCTGCGTGGCGGCTCCTCGTCCGGCATCGCATCAAGCAGCTTGGCGGCATTGTTGCCGAGCTCGATCAACCTTTCAAGCAGTGCGCGCGCTGGGGCCTGCTGCCACTCGCCCTGAAGTCGGGCTAGTTGCTGCCCTATCGTTGCCCACGCTGACGAGATGTCTGGGATCGACTCGTCCCCGATGCAGTCTGCGCTCGCCTCGTCGTTCAGTGATGACTGGAGCGCCCCCGGTTCAGGCGTCAACTCAGCGGTTTTTTTTGACGGGCTCCTCAGTTCGCCAAGTTCGGGCGTCAAGTCTGGGCACAGCGACACCGCTTCGTCGATGAACCAATGCGTCCATCCGATCGACGACAAGGAGAAGACTGCGTGGGCGGCTCGTGTCCGCTGGTTTGCGTCCAACTCCGCCCAACACTGCAAATCCTTAACAAGGCGTGGCCACAGCATGAAAACGCCGAGCGGGATCGGTATCGGCTCTTTTTCGCTACGATGCGGCCAGAATCGCTCCAGCGCTTCCCGGATGCGACCCCACTCGGGGCAAGCTTCAATGAGCACTTCGTCTTCGAGTCGGAGATCCTGCCACCCCGGCTCGTACGCTTTCAGCAACTGAAAATCAATAGCGCGGGCGTACATTTTAGTTCCCACTGTGCGCTGCCGGCGCAATGTCGACTTGACGACGCCCCAGAAACTGCTCCAGCGCTCGTTGGCGTTTAGATAGAACGTCAGGATGTTCCGGTCTGTCTTCGAGATGGACGCGGCAATGGTCAGCGCGGTCCCTCCAGACTGTCGGGCCCCGGCCTGCATCTCCCGCTTAAGCTCACGATTCAACCCAGCTTGCTGCATGAGCGTGATAGCGGTGACGGTTCCGCCCTCAACCTCTAGCAGTGACCTTGGCAGTCCTTGGACCGGCTTGTGTTTGTACTCACCTTCGTCGATTTGCATGTGCCTTCGAATTCATTAATCACGGGAGTGAAATGAGATTTACAGGTAAACTATCCGGTGAAACAGCTGGTTTACGGTGCAAATCAACACCCTGCGTTATGCTAGGTATCGCTTGAGAGAATATCATTTTGCTTAGGCGAAAAGTACGCAAATTGTAGTGGTCTAATGTCCCCGGACACCTCGATAGGTGGATAATTCACCTTCGAAGGAGTTTACATGACCAGGCAGCGCCGCAATTTCGACCCCAGCTTCAAGCTCGAGGTCGTTCGTATGATCAAA
>Ga0265780_10005225_pt1 | contig 16499 bp, 12 predicted proteins | sample P1T30metagenome_FD_192432 | JGI IMG/M metagenome (GOLD analysis project Ga0265780, IMG submission 192432) | Plant litter microbial communities from East Loma Ridge, Irvine, California - P1 T30 | ecosystem: Environmental > Terrestrial > Plant litter > Unclassified | place: USA: California... | reverse complement strand
ATTCGCCGGACATGCATACTATACGACGTACTTATATACTTACCTCGTTCGATGCAGGTACCTACACTGTTCCGCCGCTGGCTTTTCTTGCAGGTAAAGACAGCCTTAGAACAGAAGCCTTGACACTGCAGGTTACATCGGTTAAAGTAGATACCACTAAGGCCATTTACGATATAAAACAGCCGATGAGTGTCTCTTATTCGGTATGGGACTGGCTGCGTGATAACTGGCTCTGGATTGTGCTGGTTCTTCTGGCTGCAGGCATTCTTGTAGTTATCATACGGTATCTCAAAAAGAGGCCCGCCAGGGCACCCGTCGCTGAAGATATTAAACCAGCTCTGCCTCCCCATATTACAGCGCTTAACAAGCTGTATGAACTCCGTGATAAAAAGCTATGGCAGGCAGATCTTATAAAACAATACCATAGCGAGCTGAGTGATATTGTGCGGGAGTATATTGAAAAACGCTATGGCGTCAAAACCCAGGAAAAAACCAGTGCTGAGATCCTGTCCGGTTTGAAAAGACTGAACCTCCGGCAGGATGAATGGAATTACCTGCAGCAATTGTTCGGCCTGGCCGACCTTGTGAAATTCGCGAAGGAGAGGCCGCTTCCTGCGGATAATGAATTGAGCATGGACAATGCCGTTGCTTTTATTAATTCTGCTAAAAATCCGGATGATACTGCTGCCGGCGAGACAAAGGAAGGAGGCGGGACGCATGAGCTGGTTTAGAAGTATTGAATTTGCTCATCCCGGTTTTTTCTGGCTGCTGCTCCTTATTCCGGCCATGCTTGCCTGGTATATCCGGAAACAAAGGCTTATGCATGCCAGTCTGAGCATGCCGGCATTAGGGGGCTTCAGGGTGCCGCAGAAAAGTTTATTGCCCAGGCTGCGCCATGCTGGTATTGTACTACGGTCGCTCGCCATGATATTACTCGTTTTTGCTCTGGCCAGACCGCAGTCGTCGCTAAGCTGGGAAAACAGCACGACCGAAGGTATCGATATCGTGATCGCATCAGACATTTCGGGCAGCATGCTTGCCGAAGACTTTAAACCGAACCGGCTGGAAGCCGGCAAGAACATTGCTGTCGATTTTATCAAGGACCGGCCAAACGACCGTATCGGGCTGGTTGTTTTCAGCGGGGAAAGTTTCACTCAATGCCCGCTTACCATAGATCATGACGTGCTGGTTAACCTTTTCCAGGATATCCACTATGGTATGATAGAAGATGGTACGGCTATAGGCATGGGGCTGGCAACGGCTGTAAACCGTATAAAGGACAGTGATGCAAAGAGCAAGGTTGTCATTCTGCTTACAGACGGGTCGAACAATACCGGCTCCATCCCTCCGCTCAGTGCAGCCGAGATCGCCAAGCAGTTTAATGTGAGGGTCTATACGGTTGGAGTGGGCACCAAAGGATATGCACCTTATCCGGTGCAGACCTCCATGGGTGTGCAATACCAGCGCATGCCGGTAGATATCGACGAAGGTACGCTGACTAAAATAGCACAGATAACCGGTGGAAAATATTTCAGGGCCACTGACAACAAAAAACTTGCTCTTATTTATGAGCAGATAGACAAACTTGAAAAGGCAAAAATCGACGTGACCCAGTATCATAAAAAGACAGAGTGCTTTTTACCCTTTGCATTACTGGCCCTTTTATTTTTGCTGATCGAATTTTTGCTGAAGAATACATTGATAAAAGGAGCGCTTAGCTGATGTTACGTTTTGCATATATTGATATTTTGTGGGCACTTGCGGCAGTTCCACTGATGATATTTCTTTTTATAAGGATAAGCCGCTGGAAGAAAAATGCTATTGCCCGGCTGGGAGATAAACATGTGGTATTGCAGATGATGCCCGAGGTCTCTTTTTCAAGGCCCCGGCTCAAGTTTATATTATTTCTGATAGCGTACGTTGTGATGATCGTTGGTATGGCCGATCCGCAGATCGGATCAAAAACCGAAGAGGTGAAAAAAAAGGGGGCCGACCTGATGATATTGCTGGATGTGTCTAACAGTATGCTTGCCGAAGACATACCCCCGAACAGGTTGGAGAACGCCAAACTTGCTATTGCACAGCTGATCGATAACCTTCATAATAATGACAGGATAGGAATGATCGTATTTGCCGGTCAGGCTTATGTACAGCTCCCCATAACAACAGATTACTCAGCAGCCAAGCTTTTCCTCAGTACCATCAATACCAATATGGTTCCCACGCAGGGTACAGCGATAGGCACAGCCATCGATCTGGGTATGAGGTCTTTTAATTTCAAAGACGGCACCGGCAAGGCCATGATCATTATTACCGACGGAGAGAACCACGAAGACGATGCCGCAGCTGCAGCAAAAAACGCCGGCGGCAAAGGAGTGATGATCAATGTTATGGGCATAGGATCGGCACAGGGAGCGCCGATACCGGCAATTTCTGCTAACGGACAGCGTTCTGAATACCGGATTGACAGTGCCGGAAAGGTAGTGATAAGCAAAATGAATGAAGAGATGTGTAAGGAAATAGCCATGGCAGGGGGCGGCGTTTATACGCGTGCTACCAATGCAGGAAACGGCCTGAACATTATAATGGAGCAGATTGGCAAGGTACAGCGGAAGCTGTATGACAGCAAAAGTTTTAAAGACTATGAAGACCGCTTCCAGTTTTTTCTGGCCTTCGCCTTTATTCTGCTGGCGGTCGAGTTTTTTATCTCCGGCCGTAAAAATCTGCGGTTAAGCCGCATCAAATTATTTGAGGTAGAAAAGAAATGAAGCAGCTGCTTATCTTATTTATATCTGTAGTGCAGGTATCACTGCTATTTGCACAGCAGGAAAAAAGTCTTATTCTTAAAGGCAATAAGTTATATGAACAGAAAAAATATAATGAAGCGCAGGCGAGTTACCTGGAAGCACTATTGAAAAAACAGCAAAGTACAGAGGGGAACTTTAACCTTGGCGATGCGCTTTACAAGCAGAAAAAGTTCGACGAAGCCGGTAAACAGTTCAGCAAGATCGCCGAAGTGCCAGGTAATAAAAAACTGGCGGCCGGAGCTTTCCATAACCTTGGCAACTCATTGCTTCAGCAGAAGAAGTATGAGGAAAGTATCGGGGCATATAAAAAATCGCTGCTGAATAATCCGGCTGATGACCAAACCCGCTATAACCTGGCGTATGCACAGGAAATGCTGAAAAAACAGCAGCAGAATAAAGATAAAAACAAGCAGAACCAGGATAAACAAGACCAGGATAAGAAAAATAAAGACCAGCAGAAAAAGGGCGACCAACAGCAAAAAGATCAGGAGAAAAGTAAGAAAGACCAGGAGAAGGAGCAACAGCAAATGTCTAAAGAGGACGCACAGCGTATGCTTGATGCACTTAACAATACAGAGAAGCAAACTCAGGACAAGCTTAAAAATAAGAGAATGAAAGGTCAGAAAGTACGTATTTCAAAAGATTGGTAAGTTTAAGGCATATGCATATCAGGTATTACATATTGTTTTATTTAGGATTGCTGACCAATGTTCTGCTGGCGCAAACAGTGCGGTTCTCTGCATCTGCAAGTAAAACCCAGGTTGCGACGGGAGAGGTGTTTGAAGTTACGTTTTCTATTAATACCAATGCCGGGAGCTTTTCACCTCCATCTTTTGATGGCTTCGAAGTGGTATCCGGTCCGAATATGTCGAGCAGCATGACATCTGTTAACGGAAATTCCAGCATGAGCCTGGAGTACAGTTACGGCCTGGTGCCGGTAAAAACCGGCACCTTTGTGATAAGAGCCGCCAGCATTGTTGCCGGAGGAAAAAAATACAGTTCATCTCCCCTAAGGATCACTGTGGTAAAAGGCACGCCGGTACAGCAGCGCCGGCAAACGGGAAGCGGCGCCCTCGATGCAGCAGTAGCCGATGCAGGAACGGAAGACATCGGCCAGTCTTTGTTTATACGTACTATCGTTAATAAGCCTTCTGTATATCATGGCGAGCAGCTAAACCTGACTTACCGTTTATATACCCGTGTGGGGCTTGAAAGCAGCCAGCTGGATAAAATGCCTGATTTTAACGGCTTCTGGAACGAAGAAATTCAGCAGGGCACAACGGCCCGGTGGAACAGGGAGATATATAAAGGCCGTGAATATAACGTAGCTGATATAAGGCAGCTTATTCTTTTTCCCGATCATGCCGGCGATATCCGCATTGAGCCTATGGCAATGACTTTCCTGGCACAGCAGCGTGTGCCTGCGCGTGATATAATGGAGCAGTTTTTCGGCGACAATATCAGGACGGTAAGATATCAGGCCAAAAGTAACGCCGTTACCATCCATGTTAAACCTCTGCCCGAGGCGGGTAAACCGGCAGGTTTCAGCGGTGCGGTAGGACGATTCTCTGCCAGAGCCTACCTGGATAAAAACGAGATAAAAGCTAATGAGCCGCTCAACTTCAGGATCAGGATAAGTGGTGCGGGAAATATTATACTACAGGACAGGCCGAATGTTGTTTTTCCGGCCGACTTCGAAAAATACGATCCGAAGGTGACCGACAGCATCAGTAAAAGCCAGGGCGGGGTATCGGGACACCGCGACTATAATTACCTGCTGATACCAAGGCATCAGGGCAGTTATACTATAGAACCGCTGAAATTCTCCTGGTTCGATCCGCAGACCGGGCGTTATGAGAGTCTTTCGACACAGCGTTTTACTGTAAAAGTAAACAAGGGCGATTTCGAAAATGGCGCTACAACTTACGCCGGTGAACAGCAAGATATCAGGCAGCTGGGAAAAGATATCCGTTATATTAAAACAGGAGACCCGGGCATAAACCGCAGGGGAGAAGGTTTTTATGGTTCAGCTGCCTATTACCTGCTCCTTCTTCTGGGACCGCTGGCATTCGGCCTTGCTTTTGTTTACCGGAAAAAGAACGCTGAATTTAACAGCGACGCAGTAAAGGTAAAAAGCCTCAAAGCTGGTAAAGTTGCTGCCAGGCACCTTGCCGATGCGGAGAAAGAACTGCAGGCTGGCAATTCGAAAGTATTTTATGAGGCGGTCTCCCGCAGCTTATATGGTTATCTGAGCGATAAGCTTAACATCGGTATTGCCGGTCTGAATAAAGAAACTATAAAAGAAGGTCTTCATAAACGTAATATCGGAACACCACTTATTACCGAGCTTACCGATACGCTCGACCTCTGCGAGATGGCAAGATATGCACCCGTTTCGGGCATATCTGAAAAAGATGTGTTTGAAAGAACAAAGAATATAATCAATGAAATTGAATCCAGGTTATAAGTTTCCGGGAATCCTGTTATGCCTGTTAATGATAACAGCGTTTTTGCCATCTTTTGCGGGGAGCAGCGAGGATCAGCTTTTTGAAAAGGGGAATGCGGCATATGCTAAAGGCCGGTATGCGGATGCCATCAGCTCTTACCGGCAAATAGTAGACAGGGGTTATGAATCGGCAGCTGTATATTTTAACCTGGGGAACGCCTATTATAAAAGTGACGATAATACCCGGGCTTTGTTATATTATGAAAAGGCGCTGAAACTTTCGCCCCGCGATGAGGATATTTTTATCAGCCTGCAGTTTGCCCGCCGGAAAACAGCCGACAAAATAGAGGAGGCTCCGCAGTTTTTCATCACCCGCTGGTGGTACGCTTTTATCCTGGCGCTCCCTCTGCCTGTACTGGCAATACTAAGTGTTCTTTTTATACTGCTTTCTTCTGCGGCGTTGATAACATACCTGTTTGCAGGTTCGGTAAAATTGAAGAAAACAGCCTTTTACAGCGGCCTGTTCCTGTTCTGCACCGGACTCATTTTTATTTTTATGGCTAACCGTGCCTCATCTTATTTCAGGAGCCACCGGGAGGCTATCATCTTTACTAATTCTGTCCTGGTGAAAAGTGCCCCTGGAGTATCGGCAAAAAATCTTTTCGTATTACACGATGGAACGAAGGTTTCTGTTATAGGGAACAGGGATGGCTGGATGAAGATCAGGCTGCCCAATGGAAATGAAGGCTGGATCGCCGTTAGCGATGCCAGGGAAATATAAAACCGCAGCATGAAAAAGATCATCTTAATCTTTCTTATTTTGCTGGCTGGCCTGGCCCGGGCCCAGACTGTAAAAGTTGCAGCTGCTGGAAATCTACGCTTCATCATGGATGAGATCAAAGTCCGTTACGCCAAAATAAATACAAGGGCAGATATCAGGGTTACCCTGGGCTCTTCAGGAACGCTGTACCAGCAGATCCTTAACGGAGCGGATTTTGATCTTTTTCTTTCAGCTGATAAAGTCTTTCCCGACAAATTGAAGAAACAGGGTATGGTAAGCGGAGGAGTCAGAACCTATGCTTTTGGCAAGCTCGTTTTATGGAGCAATACATTAAACGTTTCAAAGGGAATGAATATACTGTTCGATAAGTCTGTTCACCGTATTGCCGTAGCAAAGCCTCAGCTGGCGCCATATGGCGACCGCGCCATACAGTGTATGAAATATTACAATTACCTGGAGAAGCTGAAAAGTAAAATTGTTTATGCCGACAATATTGCTCAGACCGCGCAGTTTGCGCAGTCCGGAAACGCCGAGGTTGCTTTTATTGCGCTGGCTCTCGCACTGGGTCCGGAGATGAAAAGCGGGAATTATTTTATGCTGGATAGCCGGACTTATAAACCGGTTGAGCAGGCTATGGTGCAGATAAACGGAAAAAAAAAGAATATGGAAGCGGCAAAATTCATGCAGTTCGTATCAGGCAAAAGCTGTAAGGATATATTTGAGAAATACGGTTTTATTCATCCTTAAACTTTAATGTACATTTGTCTGTAATGGATGTGGCTTTTCTTCAGACTTTATGGATCACTTTTAAATTAGCCCTGTTTACAACAGCCATATTGATAGTTACCGGCTTGCCGCTGGCTTACCTTCTGGCTTTTGGACGTTTCAGATTGAAGCCTTTCGCAGAGGCGCTTATCAGCATGCCAATGGTGCTGCCGCCATCTGTAATAGGTTATTATATGCTCTTGTTATACAGCCCGCGTAACGCCTTTGGCGCCTGGCTCGACTCAAACCTCAATATGCGCCTGGCATTTACGTTTGAAGGGGTGCTGATCGCATCTGTTATATTCAGTCTTCCTTTTATGGTACAACCGCTTACCAGCGGACTGCGTTCTCTGCCTGCCAGTTTCAGGGAGGCTTCTTATAGCCTGGGGAAGTCCGCAACTACCACTTTCTTTAAAGTACTTTTGCCCAATATAAAGAGCTCTGTTATAACAGCTGTTGCGCTTACCTTTGCGCATTGTATAGGAGAGTTTGGAATCGTATTGATGATCGGCGGCAATATGCCGGGAGAAACAAGGGTAGCATCTATAGCTATCTATGATGAGGTACAGGCCCTGAATTTCAGTACAGCTAATCAGTATGCCTTTATCCTGTTCTTCGTTTCGTTCGCACTGCTTACGGTGATTTATAGTGTAAACAGAAAGCCAGAGGTATGGGAAACGAGATGATCTCCATTGATGTGGAAAAGAGTATCCATACTGCAGAGGGGGATATCAGGCTTAATATAAACACTTCGGTGAAACAGGGCGAATTACTTGCTATATCAGGACCTTCAGGGACCGGTAAAACTACCTTGCTCCGCATGATTGCCGGCCTGGTAAATCCGGATCGCGGCACAATAAAGGTCGGTTCTGAATGCTGGTTTGATTCTGAGAAAGCACTCAATCTGCCTGTCCAAAAAAGGGGAGTGGGTTTAATGTTCCAGGATTACGCCTTATTCCCTAATATGACGATAGAGCAGAACCTTCACTATGCCCAACGACAAAAAAACGAAAAAGAAGCTTCAGAACTGCTGGAGCTGTTTTCGCTCACGGAATTAAGAAAACGAAAACCGCAAAGCCTCTCAGGCGGCCAGAAACAGCGGGTGGCGCTGGCTCGTGCGCTGGCATGTAAACCCGGATTGCTGCTGCTTGACGAGCCTCTTTCGGCACTCGATGCCGAAATGCGAACCACTCTTCAGGATCATATACTTAATGCTCATAAATGGCTGGGGGCGACAACACTTATTGTGAGTCACGATCTTAACGAAGTTTTCCGTTTAGCCAGCAGGGCAATATACATAAGGGGCGGAAATATTGTAAAGGAGGGAAGTCCATCGGAAGTTTTTGATAATATCGCTGCCGGCGGAGAACAGATCGCAGGGCGTATCGTCGCCATTGAACCTGAAGGCTCCTTGTTCATTGTATCTGTAATGTCGCAAAACAATCAACTTATAAAAGTGCCCGTCTTCGAAGACGTTATCGGGGATCTGGCTCCCGGCGACGAGGTGACGGCTTGCACGAAAGCCCTGCGCCCCCTGGTCTCAAAATTGAAAAACATTATATAATTAGCCATAAAAAGTGACAGTGGTCATTTTTTTTCTTATTAAGAAAAAAGTGAATATAATCACAACCCTTTTTCTGATGCTTACGTAAAAATACCTATCTAAGGTTTTTTATGAAAAATATCCCCTGTTTAAGGTTTTTTACACTATTCCTCTTTTTGATGGCCATTTCAGGACGGTCATTTTCACAACAGGGTGGAATAACAAAAATATATACAGATTATAACGGTTACTGGACCTCGTCAACTGCCGCTAACAGTACGGTTAAACCACAGAACGACCATAATGTACTTGGTTTTACCTGGAATAATATTACTTATTCTACGGGAGCAAACGACGGAAAACTTAAGGCTGAGGGTATATCTTTCACGCCGGTAAGTTTTCAGGCATTTCCGGTAAGGAACGTAAAATTAAGCGGAACGTCAAGTATGATAGCATACGGGCAGCTTAAAGATGGTGTTCATAACGGCCGCCCGGCAACCGTACCTTTTAGCTTACCTCCCGATATTTCAGTTTTTCTTACAGATGGTATCCGCGGTTTAAATATAGGTACAGGTGTGGCGAACGTTCCGGCTTCTCTTCCTCTTACATTTGACTTTGGCGGCATTACAGATGCTTCTAAAATAAACGACGGTGTGCCTGATATACTGGTTAGCCAGATAGCTGCACCAGACAGAGTATTAGACCAGGTTTATTTCATTGATGCCAATGGCAACCGGGTTGGTAACATTATATCGATAGACCAGACACTTGTACAGTCTGTGGGCAACTGGACAGCCGACTTCTACGAACCTAACGGGACTCTCGGTACCAAATTTACCAATACCGACAGACAGATAAGGTTATGGGCGGCAGATGTGAGTGCATTTGGCATTACTGCTTCCAACTATGCAAAGATCACAGCGCTTACCTATAAACTGAACGGAACCAGTGATCCGGGTTTCCTTGCATTTAACACAGACATTATCCAGCTGGTAACTGCAAATGCAGATCATGCCTCAACAAACATTGCAACGGCTGTTGATATAAACGTACTTAATAATGATGTTCCCCTGGATGCTATTAATTCAGGATCGGTGACTATTGTAACGGCACCAAAGCACGGAACATTCGAAATAAAAAGCCCGGGTGTAATTACTTACACGCCCGCTACAGGTTTTTATGGTACCGATAGCCTGGTATACAGAATATCCAATCTGGCCGGAACGCAGTCTGACGAAGGACGCCTGACTATAGAAGTCGGATATGAGGTCGCAACTCCGGTATTCAGTGCCGGCCTTACGTCGTTAAGGTGTACGGGTGCCGGCACGGATAGTTATATAGCTGCCGCCGCTAACGCAGTTGCTGTTAACTACTCATTAAATCCGGCAGCTGCAGGTACTATCGACTCTTCAACCGGTGCGGTTAGCTGGGCGGCTTCTTTCTCGGGGAATGCTGTGATCACCGCTACGGCTATTGGTACGAAAGGCCCGAAATCTGCAAACTTTAATGTAGTTGTAAATGCTCTGCCAGAGCCGGTGCTCATCAATACTGCGGGCGCAACAACTTTCTGCGAAGGTGGAAATATTTCCTTATCGTCTTCTGCTGCATCCGGTAACCAATGGTTCAGGGACGGTATCTCGATTGACGGAGCTACAGGAAAGGAATACCTGGCAGCCCTTCCCGGATCGTATACCGTAAGTGTTACAAATGGCAGCGGCTGCAGTGTTGGTTCAGCTCCTTTGGTATTGACAACAGTGGCTATGCCCGCCGTTCCGGCAATCAGTGCTTCAGGTCCTGTCTCATTTTGTGAAGGCGGTAATGTGGTGCTGCAATCATCGGCGGCAGAAGGAAATCAATGGTTTAAAGACGGTTCTCCGCTGGCAGGAGCGACCGCCGGAACATATACCGCTTCAGAAAGCGGAACTTATGCTGTAGCTGCCAGCAACAACCTTGGATGCAGTATTTTATCTGCTGCTGTGATGGTCAGCGTTAATGCTGTTCCTGCGGCACCACAGGTGAAAACAACAGGAATAACCACCGCATACGAAGGCGAAAATGTAAAACTTGTTTCTTCAGAAACTTCCGGAAACCAGTGGTTCAGAAATGGTTTACTCATAACGGGGGCTGTTGATCCTGTATTTTATGCTTCAGAGCCGGGCGATTACAGTCTTGTTGTAACAAATGCCTCCGGCTGCGGCAGCGCTGTTTCGGGTGCTGTAACTGTTAATTTTATGCCTCTTCCGCCTTTAACTGCCCTTGTTTATTCTCAGCAGAATGCAAGTGTAAACGGAGCTGCTGACGGAAATATTACCATACATGCAAATGGAGGAAAAGGACCTTACCTGTATAAAATTGGATCTGTAGATTTTCAGTCGGCCGATATATTCGGCGGATTAAAAGCAGGAACGTATACATTCACCGTTAAAGATTCAAAAGGCACACTGGCTGTTGTAACTGCTACCATAACAGAGCCGGCTCCTGTAATAATTCCCCCGCCGGTTAACAAACCTCCTACAATCGATCCTATTGCAGACCTGCGCTTTTATACAGCTCCAGGACTGCATGTAAAAGATCTGACAAATATTACTCCAGGACCTGAAACAGAGCAGACGGTTACTATTTCGGTAAGTACAGATAAACCTGGTTTGTTTGACGAACTGCTTATCTCGGGAGGACAACTGAAATTCAGGGTAAAACCGGGAACTACCGGAAGTGCCACGATAACCGTAATAGTCAAGGATAATGGTGGTACGGAAAACGGAGGCGCAGACCAGACAAGCAGGAGCTTTAAGGTTATTGCAGACCCAATACCTGTAATTACAGGTACTGCGGGCAACCAGAAAGACGTCCCTGTACAGATCACAATTGTAAACGGATCATCTGCAGAATTGCTTGTAAAGGCGAACGATGCCGTTAAATATGAATGGGGACCTTCGGGCAGCCTGGATAACAGCGGGATAAAAAGTCCGGTAGCCAGCCCCTCACAAACTACTACGTATACCGTAAAAGTTACCAATTCTTACGGCGACCAGGTTACTGTAGAATATAAGGTGATCGTTGTGGAGCTGGAATCGATAAAGATCGACCCTCCGAATATTCTTTCTCCGGATGGCGATGGGGTTAATGATCTCTGGGTAATCGAGAATATCAATGATATACCCAATAACGAGGTTACAGTATTCGATAAGGCAGGAAATGTTATCTATAGCAAACTGAATTATACTAATGACTGGGACGGAACAAAAAATGGTTCTCTGCTTGAAGAAAACACTTATTATTATCTAATAAAAACCAAAGCCGGAAGTATTGTTAAGCGAGGCTTTATTACTATAGTACGCAATTATTAAATATTTTGAATAAAACACAAAAGCCAGGCAGTTCAGACTGCCCGGCTTTTGTGTTTTATAGGTTAGCTCATGCTTGCTGTTTTTATAGAGCGGATAACTAAGGAATAACATTGTATCAATTTTATTACATTTTCAATAATTAGGTTTTAAAGCTCATCTACCTGTTTTTTTAAATAAGAGCTCTGACTATCAGGACGGTGCAGGTTGCATTGCCCGAAATATCTTTCAACATTCGTTTCATAAACCATTATAATACCTGAGCTGCTTAAATTAATCCTTTAAGAAGTTACATATCTGCCTTTCAGCATCATAAGTGCCTCTGACATCACTTGTGAGCGTTGGATATTACGTTTAAACTAACCTAAAAAATGAACCATATGAAACCAATTACAGAAAAACTTAAACGTTATTCACTTCTATTATTGTTATCAGTACTTTCTTCCGGTTATTCATCGGCTCAGACCCTCGCATTTCCCGGAGCCATGGGTTTCGGGCGGTACACCACGGGGGCCCGCGGAGCGGCAACAAAACAGGTATACGCGGTAACCAACTTGAACAACAGCGGTGCCGGGTCTTTCAGAGACGCGGTAAGCACGGCCGGACGGATAGTAGTCTTTAAAGTAACCGGTATCATTAACCTGCAGAGCGACGTCGTAGTTGCGCCGAATGTTACCATCGCAGGGCAGACCGCGCCGGGAAAAGGCGTCGTATTATTCAATAAGAGGGTGACCTTCAGCGCTTCAAATAATACGATCTGCAGATATCTCCGGATCCGCCTTGGAGCCACAGGCAATTCCGGCAAGGATGCATCCGGTATAGCCAATGGTTCCAATATGATCTTCGACCACCTGTCTATAACCTGGGGCATGGACGAGGTGTTCTCTATTAACTGGGATAATAAGGGAAATAACCCGGATAACATTACCATACAGAACTCTATACTAGGGCAGGGGCTTCACCGCGAAAACCACTCTGCCGGCGGACTGATACAGCCTTCCACAGGAGGGAAAATAAGCCTGATCAGGAACCTTTATACCAGTAATAAAACAAGAAATCCGAAGGTAAAAGGCATTAACGAATTTGTAAACAACGTAGTTTATAACTGGGGCAATGCCAACAGGCTGGGCACGCAGATGAACTATGGATGGTCTGGTGAAGCCTATATTATGGGCGGAGATTCCGCCGGCGAATCATTCGCGAATATTATAAATAATTATTTTGTCAGCGGTCCGAGCACCAAACCCACAACTACCAGCCCTTTTACCAACGGTAATACAAATTTCAATGTGTACGGAGCCGGTAATTATTTCGACAATAATAAAAATGGGGTGCTGGACGGCACACTGGTTCCTTATAATACCACCGGGTATCCCACCGGCAATGCAGCTAGCCTGAAGACAACCCCATACGACTATCCGGCCAAAAATCCACCGCTTACAGCGGCTCAGGCTTACCAGAAAGCCTGCGACAGCGTGGGTGCCTGTATTCCTGCACGCGACCAGGTTGACCTGATTATGATCAGCGACCTTAACTCCAAAGGTACCAGCGGCATATATGTATACCGTGAAACAGACCTGCCGCTAAGCAATGGCGGACTTGGAGATTTTCCTGCAGCAACAGCGCCCCTTGATACCGACGGCGATGGCATGCCCGATGCATGGGAGATGGCACATGGACTGAATAAAAACAGCGCGGCTGATGCTGTTACATACAGCACTGCTTTCCCTGCATATCTGAACATAGAGGTTTATATCAACTCCCTGGCAGGCGGCCCGACTCCGGCTTCTCTGAATGCTGCTGCGGTTAATAATAACGAGATATTATCTGCTCCTGCAGATATACAGGTTACAGAAACAAGTTCTTCATTTGAAGTCTACCCGAATCCGGCAGGAGGGAACAGGCTCATTAACATTAAACTTCCTTATTCCGCTTCTGGAAAGCTGAATATACAGGTATTGTCTTTCAGCGGCCAGCAAGTTCAAAGTGAGACTTTACCTTTTAGCAGCAGCAATAAGTACCAGTTAAATCTAAGCGGTAAACTGTCCGGCGGCATCTATTTTATCAAGGTGCAGGCAGGAAGTTTCAATGAAAGCAAACAGATCTATATCGAATAATAATAATAATAATAATAATATGGCCGGCATCGGAGCCGGCCATATTATTATTTATTTATCCCACCATACCCTTCCGCTCAGCTTATCGCCTCCCGGAACAGCTGCTGAAGCAGCATTATAGTTCTGGCCATTTTTTGCAGCCTCCTCTACAGGATAAGGAAACCTTCTCGGAATGGTGCCGCCGGTAGCATTACCCGGATAAACAACTGCTGTTAATAAAGGGAAACCGCTTCGGCGCCAGTTGCTCCAGGTTTCGTAAAAATCAAGTAAGGTATTGCAGTGTAACCAGTACTGCGTATTGATCATCTGCAGTCCGCTGCCTGCTACATAGGGATGATCGCTTACAAACTGATTTGCTACGGTTTCTGAAATAACTAAATCCGGATCGTAGGAGCCCAGGCAGGTAATGGCTGCGACAACTCCGTTTCTGTAATGCCCCGACGCCGCATCTCCGATTCCCCATCGCTGATTGGCTTCTGCCAGCAGGAGCTCGCTTTCAGCATAGGTGAGAATAAATGTAATCCCGTCTCTTTTCAGCATGCCGGGATGAGGAGAAGAATAGTCAGGGAAGGATGTGAAACCTGCTTCCTGTCTTATATCCCTGCCGGCAATACCGCTCAGATCTTTCCCGTTAGGCATTCCTTTCTGAACAGCGGGATTACTGAGAAAGGTAGAACTCTGGTCTTTTCCGCCTTCACTCATGTATAATTTAGTAACAGCTACTTTGCCTAGCCTCGGGTCTGAAGCGTTTTTAAGCAGATTAATGAAAGTATCCGACCATTTTACATAGTAGTTTTCCTGTCCGCCGTCTCCCAGAAGCACCTGGCTGTTCCTGTTCTGTGTGACCCTCGCACCGGATACGTCGTGTTTGAGAAAAGCGTTGTCTGCATTACCTGCCATGGTCTTTCCAAGAGCTTTCTGGGCGTATGAGCGTGCGGTAGTTTCGTCGGCCTTAACAAGTCGCATAGCCAGCCTGAGCATAAGCGTGCTGCCAAATTTTTTCCATTGATCTATATTACCATTATATATAACATCGCCGGTTATTGCATTGCCACTGGCATCGAGTGCATTTGTTGCCTCTTCCACTTCCTTTAACAGGTCGGTATATATTGCCTGCTGGCTGTCGTATTTGGGAGTATAGTTGCTGGTATAATAACCCAGCCCTGCTTCCGAATAAGGAACATCGCCATACAGATCAGTAAGCCTTGCAAAAATAAGGGCTCTCCAGATCCTGGCGGCCTGGTGAAGATTATTGTATTTAGCGTTGGATTTTGTAAACTCTACCACATCTACGATGGGTTTTACCTGTTCAGTATAAGCTCCGACCGCACTATTGCCCCAGTACGCAGCGGTATAACCTTCGTTAAGCATATATTTATCTCCGGCCCAGTAGCTTACAACTGTGGAGAGCCCCTGCATCATGGTGGCGGCATAAATAAGATTGCCTCTCCATGTATCATAGGCAAAGTCAATGCTGCCCGTGTAAGTGAGTTCGGCATTGGTAAATGCAAAGTTCGGATCAAAGTTAGAGGGGCCGTAGGCAACAGGATTCGTATTGATCTCTTCGAAATCTTTCGTACAGGAGGTACATAGTACCATACTGATAAATAGCGTCAGAATATAGATGTTTGATATTTTCGGTTTCATCGTTCTGTCTTTTAATTTAAAACTTAACACTGAGGTTCATTCCAAAAGTCCTTACCGGCGGAACACCGCCCAGCTCCATTCCCGGGAAGGTGGCATTGTAACTGGATTCCGGATCTATATTATCCGTCTTTTTCATCAGGATAAACAGGTTTCTGCCTACGAGACTCAGGTTAAGGCTCTGTATTTTGTTACTGATTAATCGCGCCGGGAAATTATAACCCAGCATTATCTGCCTGAATTTTATGAAGCTGGCATCCTGGACGAATTTATGTGAAGCGTTATCTGCTGTTGCCCTGTAGAAATCGGCAGCGGTGGTACCCAGCTGGTCCCTGTTTTCCAGTGTTGCTTTATGCAGACCGAATATATACCCATAATAATCGGTAGCCGAAAAGACTTTGCCGCCCCATTTTCCGTCGACCAGGAACGAAAGATTAAGCCCCTTATAAACAAATTCGTTATTCCATCCGGCAAACCATTTATTATAGGCCGAGCCGTAAGCCTTCAGCTCGCCCCGCTGCGGTGCACCAAGTGCATCTGTCAGGATATTGCCGCCGGCATCATACAGGAAATCGTATGCCATAACCTGCGAAATAGCTTTCCCGGGCTGATTCTGCAGGTAACCTACGCCCGAGCGGGAAGTAGCCAGCAACTGCGAAGTAAGTCCTTCTGCCAGTGAAAGAACCGTATTATCATTGTAAGATGCATTAACCGAAGAAGTCCAGCTGAAGTTTTTCTTTTTAAAGAGCATGCCGGAAAGAAGGAATTCCACCCCTTTATTTTCTATTTCCCCGGAATTAAGTACAGCACCGCTATAACCAGTAGTGCTGGATGTTGTTACTATGGAAATTTCGTCTTCAGAGTGTTTTTTATACCAGGTAAAATCCAGGTTTATACGGTCGCCAAGGAACCGGAGCTCTGTACCGATCTCGAATTCGCTGGCTTTAGAGGCCTTAAGAGCAGAGTTCGGTATGCTTAAATTAGTAATTATACCGAGTGGCCGGCCGTTCAGCGACTCGCTTCTGAAATTGTATGTAAGCAATGTCTGGTAA
>Ga0265780_10005224_pt1 | contig 16499 bp, 19 predicted proteins | sample P1T30metagenome_FD_192432 | JGI IMG/M metagenome (GOLD analysis project Ga0265780, IMG submission 192432) | Plant litter microbial communities from East Loma Ridge, Irvine, California - P1 T30 | ecosystem: Environmental > Terrestrial > Plant litter > Unclassified | place: USA: California... | reverse complement strand
ACATTCTCCCTCGTCTCGCTCCATTATTCCCAAGAATCCATGCCGCAGCGGCGTAAATTCCCTAGACACTCGAATCGCCCACCATATCTCACCAACCATATCTCACCAACCCGCCATCAAAACCCCCTATCCGGGCTTTTACTTCCAATCCCTAATACCGGTAAGAAGAGATGTACAGGAGCAGCTTATCCATATCCCAAACATTTCCCATTTCGCCTTGAAATAATAAAAAAAGTGAATCTCCAAGAGCCGTGGTGTCCCATCCCGACCCCTCCAAGATTCCAACAACCGTACCTTTTAGAAACCAGTAGTGCCGTTGCTTAGTAGGCTGTTTCATCCTCCCCTACAATCCTCAACGCGATTTCTTAGAGTTGGATTCATGGCCTGATGAACCCCCACCCCACCCCGCCAACGAGCCGGTCACCAGCCGCGCCCAAGTCGCTGAATTCCCGGCCTGAATTCACCGTGCTGATTTCATGGTGCAGTGAGGTGGCGCACTGACTAGCCGTGCCCGAGTTCGCGGGCAGTCCTTCGATTCTAGAAGCGCAGAAAATCGGGCGACGAATTTTTTTCCCGGTCGATATTCAAGGTGCAACTGAGATTTTGGTGCTTACTTGATGTGACGGGGCGTATGCATACTCTTTGATTATTCATTTCGGCTGAGTTTTGGAGCTGCAGTTGTTATTTCGAATTTTCTTTTCTTCGTTCGGCTGTAATGTAGTATGAATTAATGCTGGGGACGGTGGTAATTCAAAGTTTGGTTAAATCTCACTCTTGTCGAACTTCATGTACATGCGGCTGCGCAGTAGCCTCAATAGTGCTGTCTACAAAACCGCTGAAAGGAAGAAATGGAAAGGTCTAGGGGTTCGCTTGAAGGACCGGAAGATTAAAAGCACAAGTGCCTGCGTCAACCGCCCGATAGTCATGCTATGCATCCAAGCGCACGCAGCTAAAAGTTCATCAAATCTGTCGTTCGTTAGCAACCAGCATCAAAACCTCGATAAACAGAAGTGTAAACTCACCACGTCCAAATAGCGCCCGTTTCGTCCAATCCATGGCCAAAAGCGCCCTCGTCCTGAAACTCACGCTCTGCGCAAAGTACGCTCCGCGCCAGAGATATACCGCCAACAGCCCTCCACTAAGTCCATACCCGTTATAGTCGAAAATCGCCGCGTTGCCGACATAGGCCAAGCTACCCAGGTGATGGTACTCAAACGCCTTGTAAACCGCGTCGTCGATATCGCCGTAGTCCACGTCATTGAGCGCCATACCGGGTGCCGCTTGCGCAATCTTGTTGAATTTCCTTCCAAGGTACTGGCCCTGTTGATTTGCGCGCTGAGCCGTGGCGGGGAGAGAGGTTAGTTTGCTGTCGATTTGGTGCAGGAGCTCTCTAAGCTCGCCAAAGTCGAGGGTGCCGGATTTGTCGGTGTCGTATTGCTCAAACAGTTTGTCGAGGCGACGCAGGTGGTTGGCGGCTTGCGGGAAGCGCTGCTTGACGCGCTTTGCGATGCCGCGCCAGTCGGCGTAGGAGATTTGCAGTTTCTCGGGGTCCTTGCCCTTCTCCCATGCGGTTGTGCGGAGAAAGTTGACAATGTGGTCTGATACGTTGTTTTGTACAGTCGCGCAGTCGCCCATGGCGTATACGTCGCCGAGGGGTGAGCCGCTGAGACGGAGGTGGGTATCGGTTTCGAGAGCGTGCTTATTGTTCTGCCCGTCGAGTTTCGCTGCGAGACGCTTGCAAAAGTCTGTCTGTGCAACGCCCGTTGACCACAGACAGAAGCCCATGGGTATCTCCTTTGTGATGACCTTGCCGGCCTCGTCCTTTTGCGAGAAAAGGATTCTGTCCGATTTGACTTCCTTCACACGGGAGTTTGTCTGAATATCAATGGAATCGTGAGCGAATCGCTGTTCCGCGTATTGCGAGAGCGCCTCGTCGTAGGTGTTGAGGATGTGGCTTCGTGACTGGATAACGTGTACGGAGATTTCGTTTCGTAGGAGTCGGGGAAAGAGCTTGCAGAGGTCTTCGTTCAGCATGTCGAACAGTTCGGCGGCAAATTCAACTCCAGTTGGTCCCCCACCACACACGACAAAGGACAACAATCTCCGCCTCTCCTCGTCGTCTGTGGTGGGTAGGCAGGCAGTCTCGAGGTTGCGGATGATGGCATTACGAATAGTCCTAGCATCGCTGATGTCTTTGAGGAAGTGGCAGTACTCAAGACCGCTGACGCCGTGGGGATTGGTGACGGAGCCCACACCCACAACGAGCTTGTCGTATGGCACGTAGAACCGCTGTTCATTGCCGTGCGCATCCACTGCCGAGCACTCGACTAGCTTCTCTGAGAACTCAACGTCCTCTGCCTTTGCCTTCAAAAAGTGCCCGTGTACCCTCCTGACAATCTTGCGCACAGGCTCGACCAGCGACCTCAGTTCCAGCGTGCCCACAGTCGCGGACGGCAGCATCGGTGTGAACAGGAAGGTATTCGACGGCGAGATTACGGTGACGTGGTATTCCTTGGGGTTCAATTGCTTCAACAGCGCCACGCTCCCCCATCCCGTGCCCAGTATGACCAGCTTCGGCTTGTGCTTGACTTCCTTGTTGTCTGCGCAGTCGTCATCGTCGACGAAGTGGTCGGCGATGGGCAAGTTCTTCGGCCCGCCTCTCCGTGGGGTCAAGGCGAGCTGCGATACGGGTATATCGGACGCGATGGGCTCGTCGTTGTATGTGGTTGCGTCGTAGACGAAGAAGGCGACGACGAGACCGCCCGCCACAGCCACGAACGTGCCTAGCACTGCCGCCGTGCGGTAGGCATATCGAAGTATCCGTGACTTCGGCGCCGGGAGAGGTTTTGTTGATACCCCGCGTATTAATGCTGAGCTGGTCCTGTTTGCTTGGGATGGGTATAGGGAAGCTGAGCCGGCGCGTTTCGATGCAATTGCTGGGCTGCCATTGCTGAAAGATGTGCCGAGTTGGTAGTTCGGAGCTCGAGGTAGTCTTCTGCTTAAGAGAGAAGCTCGAGATGTGACGTTGTAGGCGCGCGATAACGACGCCGCTTGTCGCGGGAGCATGGCGACTGCGCTCTCTAGGACGCACAATGGCAATTTACTGAAATAATACCTCGAAAGGTAGATGTGGCATATAATAAAAGCACATAGGGAACAAGGTTTGTGCGACGTTTGGGAATGTTTATCGTGTTCAGCTTTACGTCACCAGTCGAGCTTGCGCGGGCCATCGCAACCAAGCTTTACGGATTGCGGGCCCTGAACCACAGAAATGCTTACAACGCGCATCCGGCGATTCCATCCAGCTTAGCCGTGTGCTTGATATCGAACATCGAGCGGCAAGTGTATTGTTACAGAATTTCATTGGAGATGCAATCGTGTGTTTTACATTATGTACAGCTTCTTCAACACGACCACACACCCACAGTGCCATCCCTGCGGCCTTCAACAAGATAGCCATCTTTTATCCTGACACGCTCGATCATGGAATGTGAAGTATTGTCGTCTTCTTCAGTGCCGACGCCAGGGCCGCAGTTCCAGTGGCGGCCGTCTGTCTTATCGTAGACCTTGACTACACTTTCGCCGGCGGCGGAAACGATGCGGCGCGAGTCGAACATCATGCTTGTGACGGGGTTGTCGTAGGCGTAGGCGTCGTAGATGGAGCCAGTTCGGAGATCCCAGATCTGTAGGGTGTTAGTAGTTGTAAGTGAATCAACGGTTGATGTGACTTACTCGAATACTCCTGTCTGCGCTGCCAGTGACGAGATGAACATCGTCAAACTGGAGCGCAGTAACGGGTCCGGTGTGGCCGACAAGGCTGCGGTGTACCTGCCCGCTTCGCAGATCCCACAGTCGCACCATGCCATCTGCAGTACCGCAAGCCAACGCGGCATCGAAGACCTGAATGGCCCCGACAAAGTCTGCAGATGCATCCATAGAACGCCCTGTCGGTCGCCATTCAGAACTGGCGTTGTTTGTGGCGGTCGCCTGGGCCGCGGCCCAAAGTACATCAAGTGTCTGCACACAACGTCCTTTGACCAGATCCCATTGTCTCAGCGTCTTGTCGGCGGAACCAGACACGAGCGTGTCGCCCTTGAAGTGGATCGCAGTGATTTCGTCAACGTGCGACTCGAGAGTGAAGAGTGGCACATCTTGCATGATGGTTGGCGGTGGTGCGGGCGGAGCGTCAGACGAGTTTTCGAAAGCCAGGCCATCCTCGTCCTCCTGCGCATCACCATGACCCTCGGCGTCGCCCTCGCCGCCGCGCTTGTTGACGCGGTTGTCCTGAGGGGCATATTCGGCTCTGCTCAGGTCCCATAATCGGATGGTGGCGTCCATCGAACCGGTCGCGACGATACTGTCCTCGACCTGCAGGCAGCGTACCGACGACAGATGGCCCTCGAGCATTCCTATACAGCGTCCAGCGTTGAGATCCCACACTCGCACAGTGTCGTCCAGAGAAGCCGTGACTAGTGTTCCCCAAGGCGCGTCAAAGTCCATGGCTGTAATTGAGTCGTTGTGGGCGGGTAGCTCCTTGATCTTGGACCCCGATTCCAGGTGTTCGTGAAGCACCCGCATCGACGGCCGCCGTATGGGCTTCTTCCCCCTGTTTTTCGACTTGGGCGATATCTTCTGGTATATCGACTCTGACATGAAGGTCTCGGAGACTGCTTCACTTCCTGACGTGGTTGGCCGCGAATCCTCCTTCGGTGGTGCAAGGGCGGCAGCATCGTCCAGCTCCTCCTGAAGGTCCTCAATCTCGTTGTCCACGCCGAGCAGGTCTTGTGCAAGCTCTTCCTCCTGTATCTCGAGCCCGGCCAGGCGGTCTAGCACCATCTTGCGCATGGTGTTGAGATTTGCAATCTTGTTGTCGATTTCGTGGATCTCGGCCACGCACATGTGTTTCCGCACGCCCATCATCTCGAGCTGGTGGCTCATGCTGTGCTTCTGCTTCTGCAGCCGTTGCATAGACGGCGGAAGCTTGGAGTACTCGTCCTCCTCGAGGTCTCCGCCTATCAGCCGTTGCCCTCTGGCGTTGTGCGTCTTCCCCTTCTTTTTTATCGTGTCAGGCTCTTCAGGTAGCGTGGCCTGGAAGCCCTGAAACAATGAAAACTCATTGTTGTCTTCGGGTATGTTCGCGAGCATGTCGTCGGGCACGTATGCGAGGGCCCGCTGCTGGATCTCGGGGACGGATATGCGCGAGCGCACAATTTCTCGCGGGGTGGTCTGGGCAAAAGAAAAGACGGAGCGTTGAAGCATTGGGCGCCGCAGTTCACGGTGCAGCTCACCCAGGGCGTTTTGGTAGTGCTGGCCGACGCCCTCGGTGCCTATCAAGCTTCCAGCAGTGGCGGTGACTTTTCGACCAAAAGCTTGCAGCTGGCGGGTCTGCAGCAGGGATTAGCATCACTAGACCACAAGTCGAGGTGAGGTGAAAACTACATCAGGCAAACCGTCCATCAAGCTCGATTCAAGACTCTCCTCGGGTATTCTAGGCCGAGGGCTGGTAGAGCGCCCTCTGGATGGCGAGCCATCGCGGCCAAATGACGAGGCCATGCGAGCAGTTGCGGAGGGCTAGAGCGTGGACCGGACACAGTCGAGGGCGCCTTATGTCATCATGGTGCGCAGATGCAGATGGAGCTCGCAGTCGATACAAGGGTTGGCCAAAGCGCAGCTGTCGCGTGGCGATGGTGGTGAATGCTGGTGTTTTGGTGTTGGAAGCTCAGACTCGGCAATTGCACATGCGCCCTGCGTCATCCGCCATTAGTTGGTGTGCTTCTCCGAGACGGCTGCAAGGAGCATGCGCCGCAGTCATGGCTCCTTTCACTCCCCTACATTCGGACCGTGTGCAATTGAGACGCAATGGATGCCGTGATTGACCTCTCGGACGCCTCCAAGGCATTGGACCTTGCCAACATCCGCTCCCAACTAATGTACTATTCACTCGGCCTCATGCAAACAATAAGCTGACGGGTATCAGTCGCATGGAAGACAGCATAACATTCCACCTGATAGAGCGCGTCCAGTTCCCCCTCAACAAGACCATCTACGTCCCCGGCACCCTCAACATTGGTGAGAGCAGGCTCAGCCTCTTTGATTGGATGCTGCGCGAGCAGGAGCGCCTGCAGTCCCTCGTCCGCCGCTACCAGTCCCCCGACGAATACCCCTTCTTCCCCGAGATCCTCCAAGAACCCATCCTGCAGCCCCTCAGCTACCCGAAGATCCTCCACGATAACGACGTCGTTGTCAATGGCAAGCTAAAAGACTGCTACATCAACCACATCCTGCCTGCAGCATGTTTGCAAAAGGCCGGCGGCGACAAGGGCGAGTCGCAAGAAAACTATGGCTCGGCAGCGACATGCGATGTTCTCACAATACAATCGCTGTCACGTAGGATCCACTTTGGCAAATTTGTCGCCGAGTCCAAGTTCCAGACGGAGACGGAACGCTTTGTCAAGCTGATCAAGGCTGCGGATAGACAAGGCATCGACGAAGCCATTACCAATGCCGCCGTGGAAAAGAAGGTCTTGGAGAGACTGAGACTAAAGGCCAACACGTACGGCACGGACCCTGATTCTGGTGCCAACGGCTCTTCCAAAGTCAATGCGGACGCCGTGGTGGCCATGTACAAGGTAGGTTTGACTAATATTGTACAGTCATAGAGTGCTGACATACATCAGGACTGGGTCATTCCACTGACAAAAGAGGTCGAGGTTGAATACCTGATGCAGCGACTCAAGGGCACCGAATGGGAATAAAGCCAACATAGATACCCGCAGAGATCAATAGACCACTTACATACCTACAGACGGGCCATGTTTAGCACGACTCACTTTCCCCCAACAAATCTCGACCTGATCTTGCGAGATGCTAGACACAACCCAAGACACGATGTCGCGCAATCGGACACGCGCAAACATATGTCTAATCAACTCTGCTCACTACTACACAGTGCTCCCAACGTTGTGTTATGCAGTCTCAATCACCATCTAGCCACTACTGTGCATGGGCAGTCGCTACAATGCCGGCCTCTCGGCATTTTGCCATCCGGAAAACATGTCCAAACCAGAGCCATTGGCATTCCCATGCGATGCTATCCCTGAATCTGGCTTCAGCTGGGAGGACTTTATCTTTGGGGCTAACATTCTCAGCGACAGCCTAACGGCGGATGTACTCAGAGCACAATCATTTGCAAGTGTATTTCGCAAACCACTCCATGAACTCTTTGCACACATCTCTCAGAAGTACATAAGCCAATGGTTTCTGCAATCAACTTGGGACAACTTTGCGCACTTGCACGAGTCAGGCAAGCTCTATGCGCCCTCCCCCGACCGCCAAACCGACCAGTTCTGCCTCATACGCTTCTGCAAAACAAGTCAGAGGATGGCACTCGTTTTTTACGTCGACGGCTTCAGGAAAGCCTCCGAAGCGTGCGATCTGCCTTCGTGTTCCTGCTCGAGCAATCCCGGGCGGACTGAGCCCTGGCCATCGAATCCCGAGCATCTCCTCAGAGCATACATGAAGGTTTTGCAGGAGGATTGCGAGACTGCAAAGACCATGGGCATCGATGCCATCTTTACTAACAACGGCGCTTATAAGAAACTTTGCTGTGCCATGGACAAGGCTGACAATCCGCGGGGGTTGCCGATCGAGTGGCCGGAGCCCGCGGCGCCGCCTTTGAGTCAGGACACTGAGAGATGCGTGTGCATGTAGTGTGTGACGAAGTGTCAGGGGCAGACGTGGAAGAATGTCCTGACATTCGTCTATCCATTGCTCACGAAGTGCTTACCTGTAATCCAAAGCTGCCCTGAGTTGACACTTCCAGACCCACAACTTGCTCCATTTACGGCGTGCATAGATCGTGCTCCTCCTGCGCTGTAAACAATCAACAAAGCTCCCTTCCCCTCACCTTACCTTTTCGCAATTTCTCAAATAATACATTCTCAGTCGTCTCTACAAAGTCTATCTAAATGTTTGCTACAATCCTTTTTCCAATCTATGAATACGAAATGTACAAGACCAAGAAAATGCATCGCTACTTTTGCGGAGCGATTGGACTTGTTGAGTTCAGCCGCAGAGACTCTGATGTAACACACGTTTGGTCTGGTGATTAGATGTGGCGGGATTGTGTACAGGGGTTGTATTTTCGTGAGGTGTGTGTTTTGCGGTGACATTTGCGGGGGTTTAGACATGTCAGAATATCTCTGCCAACTGCCACGAGTACATGGTTTAGTCCGGGAGAACTTTCACACAGTCACCATGCCTGATGGGAACGTATTTAACCTATGTGTTAGAGGTAGTGGCTTCTATTCTATCGGCTTAGTGGTATAAGCAGGTCCATCGGGTGTTCAGGCAACGACGTCTAGAAAACGCCTTAACCATATATCGACCCTGATTGTGTGATACCAGGTCTATTATGATGTATACACCTTAGTATCATACGTATGTAGAATAAGATCAGGCTAGAATAGCTCTTGTATAGAATACATTCGCTAACTATCGTTGTGATCCTTCAGCACTACCAGTATGCTAGAGCCCTTCTAACACGGACGAATAGATACGAGCTATTTCGCATGATGGTGAGGCACACGCTCGTACGGCAATTATCATAAAAGGCCTTACAGTGTTGCGAGCCTGTACTCTAAGGTCTTGGGGACATGTCAACACCGATTAGGGACACGATAGGGGCAGCTCATGTACACCCAGGTGTCACATTCGACAAACAGGAGTTCCTAGTAGGGCGACTTTTTCTCCGTGAATGAAAAATCTCCAAAAATGGTTTTCTGTAATTATTTCTGAACACACTTATTTCAATCCTTCACATTGCATGCACAAGTTTGTCTGTACGTCGTTCTGCATAGTCGAGCGATAAAACGCCATCAATTCGTAGCCGTTGCATGGATACGTTGCTTGACTGGTGAGGCTTTACAAGTCTAGGTAACGACTCGGCAAAATTTCCAATTCCTTGCTCCGCGGCGCAACTACTATCATGATTCATGAGCTGTCTATCCACCAACCAAAAACCAAACTTTTGGAACACTTACATCCTTCCTAGCGCTGTCGCGCTGCGGGCGCTATACCTCTATCAGCAGCGCGACCCCAAGCTTTCGCCAAGCTCACCCTCCGCGTTCCAAGTTCTGACGTCCAAACCGTCTCAGAACGCTTTTTTGCGCACTTGCCGCCTATCTCAGGCTCGCGAACCCCACAGCCTGGCAAGATGTAGCGGGTATAGCGGCACGCCACAACCTGTGATTCGTGGGTGAATATTGTGACAGGTACCGTGGTTCACGGTGCATAGCAGCTAGCGTTGCGTACGGGCGATACGACGGGTGAGTCCTTGTTTTGAAGGCATTGAGCAGCGCCTCAATCCGATGAGTGCGAGGGAACGACTCGGGGTCGGTACGCATAAGAACAACCGCCCAGCCTGCATTATAAGTTTTCTACTATCATCAAGCATATTTTTGTGTCGTTTCTTGTCTTTTGTATAAACATATCTTTCATCGGCTTGAAGCTGTGTTTTTATTCGTATACAGCTGCGCTGTCAAACGTTCTTTTCACAGCCACATCTATGTAACGTAACTCATAACCGCCATCATGCATTTCCAATCCCTCACCATCCTTTCCCTCGCCGCCCTCACCGTCGCGCTGCCTGCCTCCCTGCAAACCCGCCAAACAGGCGTCCTCCAAGCTACCACTTTCAACGACATCTCCATCGCCGGCGGCCAGGCCGGCAACGCCGAAGAAGAAGCCGCCGCCGCCTTCTCCGCGCTCGACCTCACCGACCCTGCGAGCGTCTCCAAGGCGGACCAGGACTTCTTGAACGAAGTAAACCAAGTCGCCAACGACGCGGAGAAGGAGGCGTTCAACCCGGCTGTAGAAGCGGCGACGGGTGCGGCGACGGAGGCTGCTCAGGTTAGTTTTCTCCTATCAATGAAATGATGATGTTTGGATAATTGTTGATGTGTAAGCAGAACGGCAAGATCAAGAACAAGGTCCTCAAGTTGATGGCGACGGTCATCAAGCTCGAGGCACAGCAGGCGCAGGGCGAGGATGTGGCGGCCAAACTAGCCGAGGAGACGAAGAAGCTGGATAATAATATTGCGACGGATAAGGCGAATGCGGGGCAGGCGAGTACCGCGGTGCCGTTTGATGCGGCAATTGCTGCGTAGGTGGTGGAGGGATAGGGAGGATTATGGAAAGAGCAACGGGGTGAAATGATTGTATTGGCCGAATTCGAATGTAATACCATCCTCTGGCCAAGATTTTGATTCAGTATCCAGCCAACACAACAATATAAACTGCAAACTGCGTGGAGTTCGGAATGCTGCCGGAACATTTGACTTTGGTGTGCGGAGACCCTGAGTACTGCAACTCGGAGTAATGCTTCTGAACTCCATGATACTCCTTCAGCTTGACTAATAGGACACCTTACTACTATTGAGAATATTCCACCCATATAAGCAGTTGCATCTGCGTTATGTGCGTCTGCATCTCCCACACCTCTTCGAAATTTCACCATCATCACATCCACCATGTCCTCGCCCGATGTGAAGAAGATCCTCATCCTAGGAAGCGGCATGGTCGCACCGCCATGTCTCGAGTATCTTTCTCGAAACTCTAAAAATCGCATCACATTAGGTACGCCGTACCTTCACTCCCGTTATAATGAATCCTTACCCGTCTCTCCAGCATCCCGAACCCTCTCCACCGCGAAGTCCCTCGCCGCAACTTTCCCCAACACCACCGCCATCGCGCTCGACGTCACCAACTCGTCCGACCTCGACGCCCACATCGCAGCCAACGACGTAGTAATCTCCCTAATCCCCTACACTCACCACCCCACCGTGATCTTATCCGCCACCAAATCGCGCACCAACGTCGTGACCACAAGCTATATCTCTCCCTCCATTCTCGCTCTCGCCCCCGCCGTCACGGCCGCCGGTATAACCGTGCTCAACGAAGTCGGCGTCGACCCGGGCGTCGACCACTTGTACGCGGTCAAGAAGATCTCCGAAGTCCATGCACGAGGTGGCAAGGTGCGCGAGTTCCACTCGTAATGTGGCGGTCTGCCGGCGCCCGAATGCGCGGATAATCCGCTGGGATTTAAGTTTTCGTGGTCGCCAAGGGGCGCGCTGTTGTCTCAGCGGAACGCAGCGAGATACCTGAAAGATGGCGAGGTGGTGGAAATAGCCGCGGAGAAGTTGATGGGGACTGCTGATAATTACTTTGTTAAGGAAGGATACGAGTTTGTCGCATATCCGAACAGGAACTCGGTGCCGTTTCGGGAGTTTTATGGGATTCCGGAGACGAGGACGGTGGTTAGGGGGTCGCTGAGGTATAGAGGTAATCCGGCGTTTGTGCAGGCGCTGGCAGATCTGGGATGGTTGGAGCAAGATACGAAGGACTGGCTGCAGGATGGGATGTCGTGGGCGGAGGTAACGCAGAAAACCATTGGAGCTTCTAGCGCGGATGAAGAGTGAGTTCTGAAACATTCACCAAGAGAAAGAATTTCTGGCTGATATACCTGAAGCTCCCTGGTAGCAAGGATCAAGGAGGTTGCGCAATTTCCCAGCGATGCAGAGAGCGAGCGCATCATCAAGGGCATGAAGTGGATGTGCATCCTATCGTCCAAAAACGCTAGGATCGAAGGCGAAAATTTGCTAGACACCCTATGTGCTCAGCTCGAGAAGCTCATGAGCTTCGGTCCTGGGGAGCGCGATCTAGTCATGCTCCAGCATAAATTTGTTGTGGAGTGGCAAGACGGAATTGTGGTAGGTTTCCCACGTCAACCTAGTTTTTTTGGCCAAACAAACTAATATGCTATGGTAGGAAACATCCACGTCTACGCTGGAGTTTCTTGGTGATCCAGAGGCATACTCAGCTATGGCTCTGTCTGTTGGTGTGACATGCGGTATCGCGACACAACTCTTGTTGGACGGACATCCGGCCGTGAACAAGCCTGGAGTCTATGCTCCGTACACGAAGGACATGTGCGATGCGATTCGAACTTTGCTGGAGGAAGAGGGCGTGAAGATGGTAGAAGAAATAATGTAGGTGCTGGATACTTCTTCGAATGGGGGCTATTGTGTTGAATTGATACGTGTGTAGATAGTAATTTAGTATCTGATTCACTGTGTGCTGTTCATATTACTTCCGAATATCCCGGCATCGTTCAAGTCATGCTCGCCTATATTAGTACTGCGCAGTAAGCTATCGAAGAAAGCAGTATCGACGCCCTGAAGTGCCCAGTCATCGAGACCTACAGTCAGGGATGGGAGGTCCCCTTGCTGAAAGGCAAAATTGAGTGTAACTGAGTTCAGCAGCGCAATGTTTCAATATCGATTGAACATCGAACATCCTAAGGACCAGGCTGAACAACAGATTTCATGAGGGAGAGCGGAGACATGTTTTAAATCCATGTCATTATGAAATGCATAACTTCAGAGTACGCAAAAATGCTGACATGCTTTTGCTGTGCACTTGAAATTTACAATTTCGCGACCCTTACTCAACTCTGTCTTGAACTTTTCTGATGACGGTTGATGTGGCAATCAGTAAAGACCCAGCAAGTAAGACCCAGCACACGACCAACTCGTTGACTGAGGAAACTGCCAAAGTATTGACCCGAAAAATGACAGCACTACCTGCTGACTGTACGCCTTTGTAAAAGCCTGCAAAGTTGGCGAGCTTTCGGTTGTCGTTTGTCAGTGCACCAAGAAACCTTGATCTATCAGCGACCACGTGAACATGTCGAAATGTGCCGAGTGACTCACCAGTAGAGGCATGTCTGCCAAACCGCGGCAAATAATCCAAAAGATAGATAAAGGAGCATAGGGCCAGCGTAATCGGAGTCGGTGAAATCCTTTTTGATGGCGCCACTCCCTGCAACCTGGGATCTATTCCGCTGCCACAAAGTATGCACCAGTCCACACTGTAAATATCAGGACGAATAACACAACTATAGCAGTTCGCGCCCGCGAAGAGCGCCGCAGTCGTGTCGAGTCCAGTGCATATCCTGCAAGGTGAGAGCCACCAATTTTAGCGAGCCAAAGGTATTGTTCAAGGATCTTGTGCGGATCTTGAACGTTGTGAGATTGAAAGTGTTGAACTGATAGGGGTAGAAGAAGTTGGACGCGAAGAACATTGGGAATAACAATACGATATAAGTGTCATGTTTAAGAGTGTCCCGGAGGCCGAGCACTTCACTTTTCCAGGTCGGGGATTGCTGCAGTGATACGGGCGATCCATCAGATCTCTTGACGGCTTTCGCCTCGCAAAGTAGCAGGGATAAGACAGTCCCGAGGAGCGAAAGTGATATGATGATGTAGAACGTGACGTCTCCAATATTGTTGTCCTCGGAATGCATGTTCTGTACAAGCGCAATCTTTTGTCGCAATCGACAAGATCAGCGAAAAGCTTTTGATAACACTAGTGGTCGCACTTACTGCACTGCCTATAACAGCACCCATGTTATATATCATCCACGACCAAGCGATATATTTTCCCTTGGACTTTTCGGTAGGGTAAGATAGCATGACCATCCCTTGAGCGGTCCAAAAAAGGCCTGCACATAGTCCAAGCTGAAGTCCAGCGAATATCAGGAACCCAGCTTTTTTGGTATGTTTGTAGCAAAGCAAACTGGAAGAGTAGAGAGTATATCCGAATCCACCGAGACTGAGTGTAGCTCTGACCCCGATTTTATTGGTGGCGATGCCCGCAAAGAAGCCTACTACAGCGAATGTGCTGTACAGCGCCACGTTCGCGTTGTTTGCTGGTTCGGCGTCCACGAGTCCACCGCCGCCCAGTCCATTCAAGGCGTTCCACATCCCGGGGCACAGGAAACTGACCAGCGCAACCAAAGCGACTTGAACGGATGGATCCGCATACCGAGGAAAATATCCTGGCCAAAGAGGAGAACGTCTACGCGTTCCTGAGGTTGAGCTGGATATACTGCCTTCCTGATTATCAGGGTCTCGTGTTTTACATCCACTCTCTGCATTTGAATTGAGCTTCTCAGGAACTGTCGATCTGGTCAAAGGTTTCCTGCGTATATCCATCTTTTTGGCTTTTCTCTCGCTCGATGAGAGGTGTTAGGTATCTGATGAAGAAGGGGTACTTGCTGGTCTTTCGAAAATCGAAAGGTGATGTGTATCTCAAGTCTGGGACGCTTTATGATACTGTAGTACATCGCGGGGGCGTATCAAAGGTATACATTGCAGTAGTGTATTGAAGGTGTGCATTGCATGTGTGCACTGCAGGGGTGTATGAATGTGTGAAATTCGGTCATAATACACATGGGAGGAGGAAGCGTCCCCGCGGCACGCAATCCGCCTAAGTAAGTCTTGTGCATGGGCCGTGAACGCCAGCGCCCCGGATAGAGAAATCTGCTGGCCCATCAACATGTTGCCAAGAGCACACGGCATAGCTGCATTGGACTGATGAAGATACGCTTAGCGCGCGAAGCGCCACTACCTACGTATCAGACCAATAGAGCCACACCTCAATCGGTCCGCAGCACCCTGCCCTATTATCATCACGATTGGCTGCGAAAGTATTACTAAGATAATCCAGCAACTCTAAGACGCCTCTAATGTAACTACATCTACATTAGAGAGCTTTGACACGACTACGGCGCAATGAGATATAACATCACATATACATATTGAACTCATCCTACCTTCATTCTATTTCACAGCTGTTTGTCTTACACAACTTAAGTAACAGGTTGAACTGCTTCTTTTTAAAACGACCAGAAGTCATTTGTTCTCATCCATTTGATTTCGCGTTGGGGAAATGGGAGAGCACAGCATAGAAGTCGACATTGGTAGATTTGGGAAGAGAGAAACAAAAACACATAGCAGTGTATCTCCATGCTTTGAAGAAACTGAATTGGCTCGAGGTCGTTGTAGAAAGAAGAAGGTGGAGCCAGCAGGGCTTTATATATGTCGGACAGCAGAGAAATACGAATCATGCGGCTTTCTTTCTAGAGCTTTTAGTCAAGGAAAGCTTTCATCTCTGCTTGTCACCATGGATCGAGGATATAGGTATTCAAATCCTATCGAACTTGTGAAATGAACGGCCGGCCACGGCAAAATCCCTCTCATTAACGCTGACGTTTTATTGTTCCAAAGGCCAAAAACAATTAAATTAGTTCAACTATAGCTCAGACATAGCTTTTTGCTTCCTTATCTTTCTCCACTTGCGCCGTGGAGGGTCTGGTCTCGTATATAGCACATATACTACGTCTTTCGGGAAATCAAGGCACATGCGCTTGTGGAACGCCTTGTTCTGAAGGACTAAGAGCGAGCCGGCGGACATCAAATCAGCTCTGATACCTTTCCGAGCCGGGAGAAGAAGGACCATATCCTATTCGGACAATGCGTTTTGAACAAAGGAAAAGCTGCATGATAATAATGAGGACGAAGTAGAAGCGCTGATGAGATTAGATACGTCTAAATTGCGCTGACCAAATGCACTGTGGTATCTGACGCACGAGCGGGACCAGGTACGCGATTTCATCCCATCTCTTCAAGTCCAAACTACATCGCGACGATTATTTCTCGTTTTTGGGAAAGGGAATTCTCGCATTGGCTTTTTGTTGGTGTCATTTGAGAGAAAACCCGCTGCCAGACATGACGAATGAATGCCTCAGTTTTGGACACTTCCATCACTGATCTCGACAAAATCTTTTGAAACGGACAAGCGCGACCTTATATCGTTTTATTAATACTTCTTTTTAAGAAGAGCACAGACATTTATTTATCCTTCTCTCTATTTTAATCTCTAACTAGAATATTAGAGTTTTAGTTATAAGAATTTAGATAGATTATAAGATAGTTAAGTATAAAGACTACTAATAGAGGTAAAAGTAAGTCTTAATTAATACTTAGACGAATTATTATTCTTTTTCTAATAATTCTATATTCTTTTTATTCTAAGAGGCTATACTAAGGCTAACTATAAAATATATTACTCTTGCAACGCCTCTAAATACTAAATTTCTAATATTATTCTTCTTCTTAGAGTTAACTAACTTAGTTAATAGCTTCTAAAGTTTAGCTATCTTACTTCTGCTAATAATAAGCTAATATAACTTAGAATAGTTAATAGTCTTTTAGTTCTAAGTAATAAGTAAGAGTATCTCTTTTTTTACCTTTTCTCTTACTTTTACTTTTTTTTCTTATCTTTACTTTTATTTTTATAGAGCGCTAGCAGAGGTATAGTAGTAAAAGCATTTATACTTAGTATATAAGCTTATTCTAATAGATTTTCTCTATCTTTTCTATACTCTACTTTTAACTTTTTATAAGTTTTTAATTCTTTCTATTTCTTCTTAGAGATTTGCTATAGTATTTTTCTAAGTATAGCTTAATTTATAAATCTAGAATAGACTATTATAGATTAGAATAGTACTAACTAAATAATATAGCGCTGCTTTACGCCTTTATCTACTTAGTTTATATATTTACTATTATAATTAATAGAATTGCTATAAGTAATAA
>Ga0265780_10005223_pt1 | contig 16500 bp, 23 predicted proteins | sample P1T30metagenome_FD_192432 | JGI IMG/M metagenome (GOLD analysis project Ga0265780, IMG submission 192432) | Plant litter microbial communities from East Loma Ridge, Irvine, California - P1 T30 | ecosystem: Environmental > Terrestrial > Plant litter > Unclassified | place: USA: California... | reverse complement strand
TGGCCTGAGCATAGCCAGCTTGACCTGATCCGTATTGGTTCTGTCCGCCAAACTGCCCCTGCGATCCACCGTAGACGATTTCCGGGGGCGCGCCGTCTACTCTTAGATGACGCGCTAGACAGTTGTGGCCGAACTTACAGCTCTCGCCATGACCAGCTACATATTGATTCTGTCCTGGCGGTCCTCCGCAGCCGGTATTCTGAGCAGTCTGCTGCCCATCTACTGTCAGACATGGATTGGGGGGTAGAAAGGGTTTTCCGTGCTCCCACCTTGGGCTCCTGCGAATTCATGCTGACCTTGAAACTGCTCTGGTCCTCCCTGATCTTACATCAGGGACACGTCACAAAGCTGGATCATGTGACTCACTGGCTCCGTAATAAGATTGACTAGCCATTTGAGCAATGTTAGTTGTGATGACAGGTTGAAGCAATGCGCAAACCAAACCCAGCCAGAAACTGCGCCCAGGGTCCCTCCCTCCTTTGTTGACAATTCTGGCTGGGTATTTCGGGATCCTTTTCGCCAGAAAAGCACACACTTGTATGCATTTGAAATACCCTGCTTTCTACTTGCTGACTTGTCCTACAATGTTATATCTCTAGAATGTTAGCAAGCCCACAAGCGACCGTGTGTCTTTGAACTTACCTTCTCAAAGAATGCTTCCCACTGATCTAGCGTCTTGACCTGCGCTTCCGTTAACGACGAATAGTCCGCGATAGCATCTTTAGGGTCGAGAGATGACATTCCTGGACTCATCAGCGCCCTATATACAATCGGCAGAGGACACTGACCAAGTCCTTTGCTAGCGTCCTTTCCGGCAAAGATGTTGTATCCCGCTCCAGGACCATACATTTCTCTTTTGGCCGTCACATCAAAGACTTTGCCTTTGATAGCAACATAGATCGGTTTGGAGGCGTCCTTTCCGTCATAGGCTGCAAGTTGGGCGATTGAGATGGGATCGCTCTGCAGATCAGCACACTTCGGCCGATCACTGCGTACTTTTGGCGGAGCAAGATTTGTGGCTGGTGCCGACATGACTGATGCGGACTGATCATTCAGCTCTACATCCTGTTCGTATCGTTGTAATGGTACTCACAGATTGTGCCATCTTTGCTTTAGCGGAGTCTGCGTGTGCTGCTGCTTGACTGACTTCTTTAGCTTGCCGTGTGATTTGTTCTGGAGTGCGACGATTGGCGATGACGGCTACAGAGACGCCTAAGATACCAGCTACGATAAGAGGAGTTGAAGTGAGAGTATCCAGCCAAGAATTAGACATTAGCTAGAGGGTGTTGTTTGTGATATTGAGATGGTACAAGTGGGGCAGACGATGATGACGGCAATGATCCGGTATACCACGTGAAACTCGTCAGATTGCTCAGATCCGCTCATCTGATCGTCCGTCCCCTTTCCACTTACCTCTTCTACCTTTGTTCTTAAACATCATCAATGGATCAGAGTAACTCATGCGTATAAGCCTTCTACATATACTGCACTTCATACTCAACGCTTATTAACATACTCACCGAGGACTTAGCACAATGTCATTCTTTGATTCGCTCAGTACGTCACCTTTGGAACCAGGAGAGTAAGTGAACCATTCAAAGTGATACGAACTGATCTCTCAGTGCCCATCACCTCACCTTGGTTCTCGATGGGCAAGCGGCAGAGGTGAGCATCGCCCGATGAGATAAGGGCTGATGTCAAGTCGGCTTTTGGTTCCTCTACCACCACTACACCAGTGCACAAAGAGTGGTATCGAGAGCGGAAGAAGCTTGAGGTATTGATGAAGGAGCGCTCGCCTCTTAGTATGAGTAAAGCCATCAAGACCATTGGTGAGTGTTCTTACCTCTTTGCCTCGCTTACCTTCAGCCAAGATCCTGGACGTGCTGGATTTGTACACTCCCGCCTTGAAAGGTCTACATCACGTTCACTCTTATATATGCGAGCGACTTGAGTCTTTGATATTTGACTCAGAACTTGGCCTGGAACAGCTTCTTCCCATCGGCTATCTCTACGGCCAAGCCATGGCTTTGTCACCAACCACCGCCGATGCTGCAGCTCTCGCAGTGGACAACCTTCTTCTACGCGGTGAATCTTTCCGAGGAGAGCTCGTCCTGTGTATCCTCTTGGGAGTGGAAAGGTCCAGCCCACGTGTGTTTGAAGCGAGTCTTACAGTCTTATTACGACAGACTCAAGCCTCGGCGTTTAGCTCGATGGTGAGTAGACTCGACAAGACTATAGTGACCCCCAGGACATCCGTATACCACGAGAAGCTCTGCTACGAGCAATGGCAGTCTACTCTCCCACCGAAAAGGCGAGCTCTTGTCGCGACATCCTAGAGGCCACCCATGCTATGCTAGCTGCGGCACTGGCCCTTTGCAAGACTAAATCAAAAGAAGCCGAAGGAGTCACATGGGCTTGTTTTATCATTGAACATACTCCAATGGTGAGTACCTCCTGCGAACCCCGCTGACGTTAGAGGTTACGCCTTGACCTACGGCACCGATACCCTGACACGTGCAACGGTATCACGATTTTTGATCTATTACAGACCACCTTTCCGCGATGTTCCAACACAGCTCGACGTTCATTATGCGGAGCCCTTCCCGTCCTCGCGACTTGGGACACACAGGGCTTTGTCGATAGTTCCCGAGTCAAAGTAACCGTCGACTTCATGCTCGGTCTTCCGGTCAGCCTCAGAACCAATTCTTTAGATGGCCTCGGACAGCTGGCTTCAGTTGTTCTCGACAGGTAAGCTCCAAGACAGCTACAGAGTTCTGATATCAGATTCGCCTTATACCTCGACGATGTAGGGCATGCAGCCCTAGCTCTGGTAAGAGACCCGCCTAGACCAGCCGAGTAAGTTGGTTGGGCTTTCCAGAGGCTGTTGCTGACTGTGTAAGTCTCGCTGCCGGCCAGAAGCTGCTTGGCAAGCTGCTCGCTGCTCTGGGCCCAATCACGACCAATATCATGATCGAATACCTTCAAAATCATCCCAACGTTCTACTCGCCGAGGTCGGTCTATTGGAGATGATCGCTACACTTCTGCCAAATCTCTCCCGGAAGATCATTACCATACTTGTTGAGGTCATTGACACGATTATGGGACAGCACAGCGACGATTGTACGTCACAAACCGAGACCCGCTGATATCATAGATGAATTGTCCGGGATCCTCGCTGCGTTGAAGGCATTTCCGTTGAACGGTGGGTGCCCATGATATTCGAAACTGATTGACTCAGACGCTCAACTCGTCGAAAAGGCGCAAGAACTCGTTCTTTGGTGCTTGGACGAGACCAGAGGTCAAGACGTCGTAGTGGGAGCGCTAGAGCTCGTCACAGAGCCCGCGATCGCTACTGCAGACTACATCAGGGCCATGACCTACAAAGCTGCTCAACTGCTTCTTGCTGAGGGTAAGCATTGCTACTCTAACATGGGCTCACTGTCAGATCCTGTTCTTGTTCATTGCGCCCTCAACAAGCTTTCCAACCCCAGCCTCGCGAATTCATTGGACGAAAAGAGCTGCCGCATGATCCTGCTGGCTTTACATCAATCTCTCGAGCCGTCGATCCAAGTCGTTGCCGCCAAGCTACTAACACATCTTGCCACTGCTCATCGAGCCATCGTCCAGCCCCTCGCTTGGAGTCATATTCGACAATCGTTCAGTTTGATGGATTTCCTCAAGACGGTCGATCCTCAACGTGCGATAATCGAAGCCTGTATCATAAGCAATCTATTGTTAGTCTGAGGGTTCCCCACTGGATGTGGAGCTAATTGATCAGGCCGGCACTACCTCCTAGCCTGCACAAGAAATACGTCCGACCAGTCAAAGAACTAATTTTATCTGGACTCGAAACGCCAAAAGACGGTCACCTTCTCAGCCTGATCTTCCAGGGACTGGCAAACCTGGCCAAATTCGAAGGGTGGGGCAGCGCACAGCAGTCAGAGCTCGCGAACGATCTGCTAGAGATGTCGCAAGAGATTCCAAGAGACTCGCAGCATGCCGCGCTCCATGCGATCTCGCGTCTGCTTGCGGTCCCTCAAGAGGGCTTGGACGTTTACAATCTGCTATTGGCCGTACACACAGCCTTTGGGGGCCGACACACGCGTCTCGATGCCGACCTCAAAGCCCTGGTCGCTGGTATTTATGGACACTTGGGCACTGTGGAGCGAGACGTGAGTCCACTTGATAAACCGGCAAAAACACTGAGCTGATGTTACAGCCCATGATCAGCCGAGTCAGTCGGAGATTGGTCAATAGACGTACAGCTAACAGGCAGGATTCGCGAGCAGCGATCACACGTGAAACGTCGTTCTACACTCCCAAGACCGTCCTTAGTGCTCAAGTTGCCGAGGTCCGCGACAGGTCGGGATCAGACAGCCAAACTCACATTAACTGGCTGGTTACCAAGTCATTGATGTCGGCAATGAGCTTGGCGCAGCGGTCCAATGACGAAAGGTCTCTGGTGTTGGAGGTGATGACCTCTCTCGGTATCCTCCAGCCTCGAGCCATAACGCAGCTCATCCCTGATTTACCGGCCCTCATTATGCGAGAACTGCGGTTCAGCCCATCTTCGACTACCTCCAAAGAATCGACACCAAACGGTATTGCAATTCTCTTTCTGTCGAGCGCACTTCACATGTCTCCACTCTGGTTAGAACAATATTGGGGCGATGCGGCAGATGTTTTTGGGCAGAGCATAGTTGCGGGTGAAGCATTGTCTGTACTGAGGGGACTGGAGGTCGTCTTGGACGCAGTGGTGGTGTAGCTGGATTGCATTGAGTTGTTGTCACCAGGATGACGTAATAAGATCCATTCTCTGTAGTCACCACGTTACCTTGATGCTTCTACGCATTGCACCATTCGTTTCACCCGTAACTTCACCTTCACTACGCGGTCAGGCTAAGAAAGGCATGGCACTGAGCCCGAGAAGGTGCACCCCTCTCCGGATCCTGTGCCGGGGATGGCCTCCTGTCGGGGCTAGTCACGTACCAGCTCGGAAGCCATTCGGTAAAGACTCAGGCCTCAACTTGTTCCCACGACCCCGCCTTCGTCGTTCGCCCACAACAGGCTCCTTCCTACAGCAGTACCGAACTCTTTCCGATGTCAAACCAGCCAAGGTCAACGTGAGTCTGAGCCTTAGATTACTATGTCACTGACTGTCAGTATAGACCACCGAAGACGAGTATAGCCGGTGACTCGGATTTGCACGAGTCTCCCTATACTATACCCAATGCCTTAACATTGGGCCGAATAATTGCATGTCCATTCCTGGGCTACCATATAGTGCAAGGCAACCTAGAGTGGGCGACTGGCATTTTGTTTTTTGGAGGTATCAGTGACTGGGTGAGTTCTCTCGTCGTGACACAGATTGACATCCGTAGCTCGACGGCTGGATAGCCAGGCGATGGGATGTGAAATCAGTTCTGGGGTCCATACTCGATCCGGCCGCCGACAAAGCTCTCATGACCACTCTCGTCGCGACATTAGCCTGGTCAGGCATGCTTCCGCGTACGTCTACTTCACGTCACACGCTGATCCACAGTACCTTTGGCAATCCTGATATTCGGTCGCGATCTGGGTCTTTCCATCTCTGCCTTCTACTTCCGGTACATTTCGCTGCCTCATCCAGTGAGTTCACCGCTCTCTATATTCTGCAGCTAATCATTCAGCGAACTATCAAGCGATATTTCGACCCGACTATTCCTTCCGCTGAGGTCAAGCCCACACAAATCAGTAAAGTACGTTTGCGGTTGTATTGTCTCTGGCATGACTGACCGACAGATCAACACAGCTCTCCAGCTCTGCTTGATGGGCCTGACCCTGATCAACCCGCTGCTACCGATACCAACGACAACGAGCTTGACAGCGTTACAGTAGGTGGCGTTTCTACTCTCGGCGCTCATACTGACTACCAGATGGACCGTGGCTGTAACCACAGTATGGAGTGGATCCAGCTACCTCGGCAAGTCTGGAGTCAAGATCTTGAAGAAGCCTCCAATCTCGTAGAAGAGACAGCATAGGTTTCTGTCGCTGCAAAGGTGGGGGAGCTTTCGCCTTGGGTTCAGTCTGCACAGCAGCTGTGTCGCCATAAGAGCAGGAATGTACCCATACATTCAGCTAGATGTATATACGGCCGTAGCTAGTTTACATGGATCGTCCTCAGTATGGCTTGTTTGCCTGTCGTTCACGCAGAAATTCCAACTCATCATCCTGCAGTTCCTCGTCACTTGGTAATTCCTCGCCTGCCTCGAGCGAAGAGGTAAAGCCTACAGGGTCGCACCTGACCCTTATGCCCCTGACCACCATGGCTTCGATGATTTGAGTGAGCTCTTCGTTTGTGAAGCTAGGCCTCATGGTCTCATGAAAAGGGACCAGATAGAGTTCTGACCATCAGCCCCTCACCAAAGGATGTCCTCACCTTTGCAGCTCCCTACATGGCCCATTGCGCGGTAAAACAGCGTTTTCGCAGCGTCGGCCCGGCCTATCAGGCGCTCAAACTCGATCGCCCGCATCCATAGCAGCGAACAGTCCCGTCCACTGGATGTCAGATTGTGCGAAGCCAAACACTTACACGTGAGAGGCAAGTGCTCTTCGAATTGCAGCTCTGATCCGGGAGGCGCCCCCACTGCCCGGGGCGTATATGTCGGTGGCGGCGACCCCTTCGGCCCACAGCGCCCACAAGATACCCTGTAGCGTCCCTTGAGGCTCGGTAAGCCGATGGATCAAGTCGTGAATAGGTCCTCGTAGACCCGTTTGAAGTTGATGCCAAAGACCAGTCGAGAGAAATTGCGTATTATTTGGGTACTCTTCTCTAGCGTGATCGAGAAACTGGCGGAAAATGACTTTGGGACCTGGGCGCCATATACTGTGGCGGTGATGGACTTCGTTTAGAAACTGCAAGGTCTGCTCCCGCTCGCAGGACCCCTCGAGACAAGCTCTGGCGTTCTGTTCAAGCAAGCGAGTCGCGGCCTCGTAGCTGTCTTGATAGTTGTAAAGGGCCGACAAAACGAGCAGAGCATTGTTGACGGGGAATTCGGCGATGTTGAAGAACTACGAATATCAGCACAAAAGCAGTTGTATCCGACCAACCTGGCGAGCTTTGAGCTTCGCTAGTGACGAGGCCTTTTGCGGCTCGTGCGATTTGTCCAGTAGGCGACCTAGCCCATGAGCTGCTTCCGAGTTGGTGTACCCACTTGGAATCCGAGAGTCGGCAAAAGACACAAGCAACTCGGCACACCTGTCTTGATCACCGTTCGCCCACTCCATCTTGGCCCAATCCGCCCACATAGCTAAAGCCGGAGATTCTGTCGATGTCGACACCTGCGTATGATTTGCCAGTACCGCAGCATAGACGGCTCGCGCAGATTGTGTTTTGCCTCTTTTGCTCTCCAATCGAGCATATGCCGCCCACAGCGATAGGTTTTCAGGCTCTTGCGCTAGTAGCTCTTTAGTGCCTTTAATAGCGCTGCCAATCAGCCAGGAGCACATAGATCTGGCACCTCTTACCGCTTGGCAGATAACGCATTCTCGATTGCGACGTAAAGAAACTCGAAAAAGGGATCGGCAAACCGGGAGCGGCAGATGCCAGCGATATTACTAAGCTTTTAGCATTGTACCAGAGTTCGAGCGTACGTACCGAATCATGACCATGTCTTTGCTGTTCGATGATGGAACGTCAAGATTGCTGAACCAGTCGACATTTAACAGCGTGTCTGTGGTCACTGACCAACACTTGACGGGCGAAGCAGTCAATCTCTGCAGATTCGATGAAGTACTTGGCCCCATCGCTTCGCCTGCTATGACCTGCCATGGGCGGTCTTTCGACGGGAGTTGGGACGGCCAAAATAGTCCACCAGCGGCGGGGACCATGCAAGGATCGCTACAGATGGACACACTGGTTGACGTTTGGGGAGATGCGATTGCGAGCCCCAATAGGCGCAAAAACGCCACTGCCAGGGAGCGCAAGGTCGTCGGCGTTCGGATTGGAAACAAGAGCGATTGAATGTCGCTGAATATTATGACCTGGTACGGATCGACTTCGTGTGGAAACGTTTCGTAAGATCTGAGCAGTCTTGACTCCTGCTCTGCTTGCCGCTCAATATTATACCAATTGCGATATGTGTCTATTTGCTGGACAGCAGCAGGACTTGGTGATTGGGGTTGGACAATTGGCCCCATTTCCGGTTGTTTCTTGGCCGATTTCCAACCGGTAGCATCATTTTCTCCAAGCCTCAACCCGCCGGAGTCCCAAAACTTTCCAAAGTCGCTCAAGACGCTGTAAAAGTCGCCAGTGGATTCTGCCGGACCGTCCACTGTATCGGTGTAGTAGACGTACAGTTCCATCAAAGCTTGGTATGCTGCCGTCGCTCGTTCCAGGAAGCCTGCTCTCGCCAGAAAAGTGCAGACTCTCATGAAGAGGTACAGCTGCTTATCCTCGCATACCTGCTGTTCCATCACTGCCTCGTCAGTCGGCCCCCATCGCGCGGTATCTAGTGAGATGAGCTTACCGTAAGCTGGTATCATGACCAATCGCTGTTCATACAGCTCGACGATGTAGTCAACATCTCGGCCGTCCCGACCGAAACCCCGGCCCTCTGACCAGTCCAAATGCCCCAACCACAGATCGAAGATTCCTTGGCTCATGTCCAAGCCTCGGACGTTTCGTTCCACTTCATCAAGTAACGATGACCAGGCATGTTCGACGCGAGCACTGGGCCAGCACTCCGCTGCCACTCTCAGATATTCGAGATGGAGAGGAACAGACTTGGCGAAAGATACGACTTCAAGTGCTCGAGCGAGGACAGATAGCGAAATCTCCAGATGTGCGAAGTGATGATCGCCCTCTTGGTTCGTGACTTGTGTGCGGGAGTACTCGATCCAGGTAGCCGTATCATCAGGATGTGCTTTTAAGCGGGTTTCAAATTCTTTCACCCTTTCTCGGGCAGGGTCTACGATCTGGTGTGTGTCGAACTCTTCGGTATCGTCTTTGCCAGTGGTCCTGACCCCATGTCCACGTTCGTTGACCGGAACGAACGCGGCCACAGAGTCGAAACCGACCGTTCCTGTTCTGAAGCGTAGATGCTCCTCCTCTTGCCGTGTTCGATGAGCGTACCGCGGAATCTTGACATCAGCTTTTCTTAACCAGGAGAACTCACAAAAGGGTGACCTGATTTAGCAATCTCGAGACCTCGACTCGACTTATCCCCAGATCTTGTGATTCGATACTGAGCTGACAGCCCCAGTATACGCCCGCCTGAATTTAGCTGTGCGGGCGACGCCAACACGTACTTTGGTCTCGTCTGTAGCGTGGGCAGGCTTGATGAGAGGATGTCATTCCGTAAAGATGTGCCTCCTTATCTCCCATAGCGTCCAAAAAATGTGATTCTGTCCGGCCGGCATGTCCTTCGCTCATAGGTCCATCAACCATAGCCTGATCGGTCGACCATTTTGACAACCCATCTCGAGCTTGAGAGCTCGACGCCCCGGGACTACTTTGACGCTGCGCATGCTTATTCAGACGGACGCCATCGTCATGATATCCATCGCCAATGTCTCTGGAGATCTGCCGACTCCCGTGATCCTCTTTCCTTCTGCGTTTTGCCGAATGGCGATGATGATGAGCGGCAGATGGTTCTCGCTGATCTGAGTGTCTCGATATACGTGATGCTGCAGTTTCCGACTGTCCAGGATCTCGGCGAGGATCTAGAATGGGCGAATCAGAGTTAAATGCGGGGAACGAGGAGAAGGTAGGGGGAGACATGAGGTATAGACGAGGCTGTTGACGAGGGTGAATTGACTTATCTCTACATCTCTACGTTGAGCCGCTTAAATGGTTTAAGCGGTAAGGTTCATCTGTAGTCTCTAGTACACAGTGTACCCCGCACATGCATGCTGTCCATTCTTCACGCTCTAGTCTATACATATCTTCAATGACCGGCGCTGAACATGGCTTACCGCCAAGTCAGCCGCGCAGGCCCCTACCACTACCTGCCGACAACCATACATCATCGAGACGCGCATTACCTACACCACCAGCTGTCCCTAGAATCGAGGTCCCTCAATCCCGGTCCAGGAGAGCACTGCCGCCTGTCCCTAATGCGAGCGCCCCTCTACCGCTATCCGAGCAGTTTTATTCGAGCAGTCATGTCTCAAATATGGAGGAAACCAGACCGGCGCCACCCTCTCGACCCATGAACAACATCACATACTCCTCCATCCCCGCGGTACAGCCAGAGATGAACATCAACAGATCTTATCAGGAGCAACCCACACCACCACAAGACGAAGTCGCGAATGGCGTTGGCCGTCAAGGATACTCAAGTGGACGTGAGACACCGACTCAAGCCGATTGGTCCACCAAAGAGCTAGCCGGTCCAGCTCATGGCAATCTCGAGCAATCGAATCACTATCACGATCCCAATGCGGTCACGCATAACCGTCATGCGGGTCCCTCTACAGATCGTGACAGCACACCGACTATGCCAACCACAAACGGTCTACCCGACTCCCCGCATGGCCGATCCCCACACAATGTACAGCGTCAATCTTTCGAATCAGTGGCCTTCCCCGAACCACACCCTCGCAGACAGCCCAGCACGAGATCATCGTTGCAGCCGTCAAATTCGTCGATGAATCGCTCAATGATTGAGCTCTCGCCCTCATGGAATGATCAACCCCAGCCGCCTTCTGCCTGGGTCGAGCGTAAGCTCCAAATTCATCAGAGTCACCGCGCGAGCCTCTACGACGATGAATCCGTGTTCAATCCGGAGAGTCAGTACGAGGACGAGGATGACTGGGATGAGGAGGAAGATGTGGAGGTTGATGAAAGTCGCTTCTTCAACCGGGCGCTGCTTAGTGAGATGGCTGTGCAAGTGAAGGACAAGGTGGTGATGGGTCGTCATACCAAGGCAGGTATCGCTTGGGTCGGGAGTTTTACCGGTAGGGATGTAGTCGTGAGTCAATGATTCCTTATGCAAAGGTCCGACGCTGAAACTCCCAGACAAGTATTCAAGGTCTCTTGCCAACCTACACCCGTGGTTCTCCAGCGGATCGTCGATATGCCTTGTTCAGCGCTCATTCTCTGCAGAATCAGCTATGGTTCGTTGAAGTCGATTGGGACATCAAACCACTTCGGGATTCGGCAGAAGATGTGTTTCGTTTCATGGGCGAGATGGAAGGCATGGGCAGCGGAGACGCACTTACGGGGGAACTCCCTAAAGGCGTGCTGACGATGGCGACCCGGTGTTATTCCCCGAGCTGCACAGAAGACCGGAAATGTTACTCGCCTCGCTGTCCGTACAAAACGGACGTCGAATCATTCCTCGGGCAGAGAGACCCTACACCTCTACCCACTCCTGCTAGGCAAGTGCGGGGCGACTGGAGCGACGCAGTCGACCCCATCATTCTTCGGGATCTCAACGATACACAAAAGCGAAGACAACAAATTATCCATCAAGCCATTCAATCGGAGAATCAATATGAGGCCGACCTCACGGCGGCTGAGACCCTGTTTATCCAAGGTCTTCGCGAATCCAACCCGCAAATCATATCCCCGGTGAGACGCAGAGAAGATTTCATCGTGCAGGTTTTCAGCAACATCCTTGTCATCCGGGAAGCTACGCGCAGGCTGATCGAAAACTTTGCGATCCGACAACGGGAACAGCCATTGATTCTGACTGTTGGCGACATCTTTTTAGAGGCCGCAGCGGATTTTCACGACATCTACCCGCAATACACTGGAAACCTGCCTCATGCCGAAATTGCGCTGTCAAGCGAAATTGACGAGAACCCCGATTTTCGCCTATTCGTCGAAGTGAGTGCACATAAGATATGAGACTGACGGCAGCGTATTGTACGCGAAACCGATCGCCGCCGCGACGTAAGATATCTGATTGCACGTCCAAAGGCTCAGCTCCAGCGATATCCACCGGTCATTGACGCCATCTTGCAATGTACGGATCCTTTCGAAGTGGACCGAGAGTTCCTGAGTGAGGCACTGTCGAGCATCCAAAGTCTTTCGACTATATCACAGTTGAAGCTATTCCAGGCGTCTCGGGGTCGAGGTCCTGCTGGAAAGCTACAATGGCATGATCTTGTTCCAGAAGACCAGCGGGCGGCAATGGACAAAAAGGAACAGAAACGTCAAATGTAAGCCAATGAATCATATTGCACATGAGCTGAACTGCAGGCAAATTTGGGAGCTCATTCAAGGGGAGATGGAGTATGTTGCTGATCTCGAGACCATGGAAAGCCTTTTCGTCGATGGACTCAGACAGGCAGATGTCCCGATCATTGACCGGTCTCGGCTGGAAATCTTTTTGGACGATGCCTTCCACAACTACCGTAGTCTCTTGGAAGTCCACTCGGATCTACTAGAGAAGCTGCATGATCGACAAACGAAACAACACCCACAATTCGGCACGGTTTCTGACTTGTTGCTGGATGCGGCACTCAACTGGCAAGATGCTTACATGGAATATGTGACCCACTATCCAATCTCCAAGGCCAAAGTACAAGAGGAACAGCAGCGCAATCCACGTTTCGCCGCATTTTTGGAGGTCAGTGCTCTATCTAGATTTGTTCTGATGAGTTAGGCATGTCTTAAAAACCCTGCATCGCAACGGCAGGACATTTATCACTTCATAAACCGGCCTATCCCACGATTGTTGCGTTATAACCTCTTGTTGGCCGATATTTTGAAGTCTACCAAAGAAGCTGCACTTCCAAACCAGTCGGATATCGACACAATCCCCCAAGCCATGGAAATCATTGGCGATCTCGGAAAAGCTACTCAAAAGGGAGTAGCCGTCAACGAATCAAAAGTGGAGCTTTGGACTTTCCAGCATTCACTCGATGGCAGCAAGTACGGTCCTCGAGCTGTCAAGGATCTCGATCTGCTCAATCCAATGCGGGAGCTCATTCACCGAGGAAAAGTATGGAGGCAACCTGAGGGAGCTATCAGCAGTGCGTGGGCCGAATTAACAGTCCTTTTGTTCGATCATTATCGTGAGTGAGATTCACACCACCGTATTGATCAAAACTGAAGAAGAGTGGTATTGGCGAAACCCGAAAAGCTGTCCAAAGCATCGCGAAGAGAGGGGTCTCAAATTCGCTATTCGGTCAACAGAAGAGTGCGTAGATCAGCGTAACGAAGTGTCTGACGTTCCAGCCCATACCACTGGAGCTACTCAGTCTGGGTAATTTCTCTGACGCACCTCGGGCTAGAAGCGGCAAGACCCTGTTCGGCAGCTCGAGGGATGACACCGATGGGCCCTCCGACAACCCTTCCGATTCGCGCACAGTGTGGCCCTTTACCATCGCATTCATCGGCCAGGGTCAACTAGGAGGCCAGTATACCCTCTGGACTGATTCATACGCGGCTCGGGCCGATTGGCAGGAAAAGCTACAACATGCAAAAGTGTTGCGCAACGAAGTCAATGACGCTGGAAAGGTCTTCGAGATGACGCCTCTCAGCTTGGATTCATTTTTCATGGCTCCCAATTATGCTACTCCAAGGAACGACACCGAAACTCTGTTCACCGGCCGCGTCACCTGCAGTTGCCCTTTCAGTGAGTGACCCGCGCTCCTCTTCGTGGATCGCGCTGACAGCACTAGCTACAGTCGACGGAAGATCTCTGATAGCCATTGGGTGTGAGGAGGGTGTCTGGATTGGATTGCGCCACGACCCCCGATCCTTGAGGAAAGTCCTGCACGTCAAGGCTGTCACCAACATTGCTGTTTTGGAAGACTTCGGGATTGTCCTAGTTCTTCAGGAAAAAGTGAGTCCCGAGGATTAGCGCCTAGCTGACGTCTGCAGAGTCTTTTAGCTTATCACCTGGAAGCCCTTGTGCCTTCAACTGCCTCTCAGCAGGTTCGAGCAGCGCCCCAGCGTCTGAGTCCGGGAAAAGATATCGCCTTCTTCACGGTTGGTCAGCTGTCAGGCCGGACACTAGTACTGTATATGAAGAGAAAGGGAGTGAGTCTGATTCAGGGGTTTGAATTGACAGAGTAGATGGACTCCCTCTTTCGCGTTTTAGAACCAATTTTAGGGCGCAACTTAGAGGACCGACAAAGGCGACCTTTCGGTCCCCTTTTTGGCCAGCGGTCAGAGTGGTTCCGACTGTATAAGGACTTCTTCATCCCAACCGAAGCGCTCAATGTCCACTTCCTCAAGCACAAACTCGCTGTGGTGTGCGCCAAGGGTTTCGAGATTATGGATTTGACAGAGTGAGTACTGACTGCTTACGGAGCTGACCATAGTTTGAAAGGAGGTTCGATACCCGTCTTTGACCCCCAAAAGGTCCGGGATCGCCCATCACTCGCCGAGTTGCAACGGAAATGTGAAACCTCGAAGCCTCTCGCCATGTTCCGCTCCACGGAAACCGAATTTATTCTATGTTACGATTGTGAGTCTCTTGGGCGGGAGGGTGCTGATGATTAGCTTTTGGTCTATACGTCGATCGTCACGGCGAGCCCAACCGCGATTGTCAGGCCATCGAGTGGGAAGGCAGACCAGACAGTGTCGCCTTCCACCCTCCCTACCTTTTACTAATCTCTGCACCTTTCGTAGAAGTGCGTCACATTGATAGCGCGAAACTGCTGCAAATTTACACCGGAAGCGACATCCACCTGACATGGGAGTAAGTTCAACTTACCACGAGAAAGCTGATCATGTAGTGGTACCGGAGGCATGGCTCGACCATTTGTCGACAATCCAGGGCCCAAGTGAGACAATAGGTCTTGACAACATCGACGTCGGCTGACTTTTAGGGGTTATGGCGATGAGGCCACAACTCAAGAACCTCGTATTCACATTTGTCAGCGCCCAGAGGATTTACGCCGTGCAAGGACATCACAGGGGATTGCTCAACATGTCTTTGAGCTCACCCCGACGATGCTGCTCAACAACCCCATGCTCAATCCAGTACATACCCACGACGCAAATTACTTTCCACCTGCACCTCCGATGAGCAACGTGAGTGAACATGTTAGGGCTATCGCTGACGAAGCAGCGTACAAGCTCTATCATCAGCGCCAGCTCCGACGCGCACGGCTCCCCATACAGTCTCGAGAGTTACAGCAACCACCCGGACCAGAACTGGGACTACGTCAGGGGCAGTACTCGTTGGGAGTGAAGCTTTCTGGTCACATATCCCCCCACATCGGCCGTTCACCTCTTGGGTTCGCCCAGTATGCTCTATTGTCCCAAAACAATTGTGTCTCGTTGTATACATTCCGTTCCGTTGCTATCACCAATGTATATCTAGTGACAAACAAGTCTCCACGTTATGCAGCTTGCGATCGCTCTCCTCGTCCAGACTTCCCACCAACTCCACTGCTGGACCTTTGCGCCATCGCGATGTTCAAGTCAAAGTATATCAAGTCTCGTCTATCGATAGGTGGACCCCACCTTCGCCTAGCCTCGCGCCAACCCTGGGATGTCAGTGGATGCCTTGAATGGACACATGGACGACTGGCCTAGTCAAGTCGGTGACGATCCAAGCAGCCCCAAGGTTCTCCAGTGCTGATCGCGAGTGGCTAGTACAGACAGCAAGCACACGGCATCCAGCTGCAACGCCAGACCGGATACCGGCGGGAGCGTCTTCGACGACGATACCTAGCATGAGTGATCGCCCCGGCAGATAGGGCTACAATCTTACAATCAGAGATATCTAATCCCAGAGCTTTGGCGCCTCGGAGGTAGGGTTCCGGGTCTGGTTTCCCTCGATCGCACATGTCGCCCGTGATCAGAAAAGGTGGCTCGGGCACTCCCGCAGTAGGCAAAGCTTTAGCAGCATAGATGGCGGTAGCTATAAAAAAGGTCAGTCATGCTCGAGATCCGTAGAGGAAGGACTTGCCGGATGTCACGATAGCCCAGACAGGCGACTGAGAGCCAATCAACTTGGAGTCAGCTTAGAAGCCTCAGGCAAATCGACATGACAGACCGTTTTTAGAAGCGCGTCCACTCCAGGGAGCAAAATGAGACCGTCTTTGCCTTGAGCTTTCAGCTCTTGAGCTTCAGATGCAATTCTGTGTTCGAATGCGTCGACCGCGAGCTACAGTCAGGCCGGCACTGAGGAAAGACAGGTCAACACTGACTTTGAGTTCACCTTCATCCGTCAGGCCAGACAATCGCCGAAGATTATCGATAGTGCGCACTCCATGAGTTGCTGTTTCCCATCAGGATCAATCGACACGTCGTCTATTTATCTGCTCACTCTGCAAGACCATGGTGAGATCCAGGCCATGCCGTTCGGAAAAATCTCGCCATGTGGCCTCTACGGCGGGCGTGGAATCTACAAGCATGAGCACTGTCATGCACACTGGACCTACCAAGCAATGTGCCGTCCATATCGAACAGCAAGCCCTTTGTTGTGACCTCATGCATGGTGGGCGATTACGGTGGAAAAAGTAAGTATACGCTGAGGACCGACCACTTTGCGTCGAAGTAAGTCTCGAGTTGAAAGTGGCACTTTCCATACTATGCCTTGTGTCCCATT
>Ga0265780_10005222_pt1 | contig 16501 bp, 12 predicted proteins | sample P1T30metagenome_FD_192432 | JGI IMG/M metagenome (GOLD analysis project Ga0265780, IMG submission 192432) | Plant litter microbial communities from East Loma Ridge, Irvine, California - P1 T30 | ecosystem: Environmental > Terrestrial > Plant litter > Unclassified | place: USA: California... | reverse complement strand
ATCACGAGCGTCTCCGTCCCGCAGCTCGACCTCACCACCGACGCCGTCGACGACGAGTCGGGCGAGGCCGCCGAGGCCGAGGGCGACGTGCCCTCGATCGAGGACGAAGAGCGCTCCGAGTAGCACCCGCCCCACCCGCCGACAGCCAGCCCTGCCCCGTCTCCCCAGGAGGAACGCCCCGTGGACGACTCGCAGTGGCTCGTGGTCGGGCTCGGCAACCCCGGGCCCGACTACGCCGGCACCCGGCACAACGTCGGCCAGATGGTGCTCGCCGAGCTGGCGAACCGCCTGTCGGCGAGCTTCAAGAACCACCGCACCAACGCGAGCGTCGCGGAGGGCCGTCCTTTCCCGGGCGGCCCCCGCTTCGTCCTCGCCGCGCCCCGCAGCTTCATGAACCTCTCGGGCGGCCCCGTCGCGGCGCTGCTCAAGTACTACGACCTCGACGTGTCACGGCTGATCGTCGTCCACGACGAGCTCGACATCGACTTCGACTCGATCAAGCTGAAGCAGGGCGGCGGCCACGGCGGCCACAACGGCCTGCGCGACATCATCGCCGCGACCGGCTCGCCGGACTTCCTCCGAGTCCGCGTCGGCATCGGGCGCCCGCCGGGGCGCCAGCCCGCCGCCGACTTCGTGCTCAAGGCCTTCTCGTCGACCGAGCGCAGGGAGCTGCCGCTGCTGCTCGGCGACGCCGCCGACGCGGTCGAGATGATCGCCTCGGACGGCCTCACCGCCGCCCAGCTCAAGTTCCACACCGCGAAGGCCTGAGCCGGCCGGACGGCCTCGCTGCCCGCATCTCCGCCCTTCGCGGCGAGCGAACCGCAGGCGCGCTGTCGGCGGTGCCGAGTAGCCTTGTCGGGTGATACTCGCGGGCTTGATCCAGGCGCTCTCGCGCGCCTCCACGTACTCCTCTGCCCTCGAGCGGGCCGAGCGCAGCACCGACTTCTCCGTGGTCGACGGTCTGCGCGTGCCGCTCCTCGCGGGGCTCCTCTCCCGGCGCGCCGGGCCCCAGGCCATGCTCGTGGTCACGGCCACCGGCCGCGAGTCCGAGGCCGTCCGCCTCTCGCTCGCGAGCTACGTGCCCGACGCCGAGATCATCGAGTTCCCCGCGTGGGAGACCCTGCCGCACGAGCGGCTCAGCCCGAGCGCCGAGACCGTCGGCAAGCGCATCCACGCCCTCCGCCGGCTCGCGGCCTGGTCCGCCGAGGCCGAGGCCGCCACCGCGGGCGGCGGCGCTCCCGTGCGTCCCCTCGTCGTCGTCGCGGGCGTGCGCGCCGCCCTGCAGCCCGTGTCGGACAACCTGGCCGACCTCGAGCCCGTCGTGCTCACGGCCGGCGACCGCGGCCACGACCTCTCGGCCATCGCGACGCACCTCGTCGACCTCGCATACGCCCGCGTCGACATGGTCACGCGCCGCGGCGAGTTCGCCGTGCGCGGCGGCATCCTCGACGTGTTCCCGCCCACCGCCGAGCACCCCGTGCGCGTCGACTTCTTCGGCGACGAGGTCGACCAGCTGCGGCGCTTCTCGGTGGCCGACCAGCGCAGCCTCGACGGCGAGGTCACGACGGTCGAGCTCGCGCCGAGCCGCGAGATGCTGCTGACCGAGCCGGTGCGCCAGCGGGCCCGCGAGATGCAGCACGAGTTCCCGGGCCTGGCCCAGATGCTCGCCAAGATCGCCGAGGGCATCCCGGTCGAGGGCATGGAGTCGCTGGCCCCCGCCCTCGTCGACCGCCTCGTCCCGCTCACGCACTACCTGCCGGCGGGCGCCTCCGTGGCCGTGCTCTCGCCCGAGCGCGTCCAGTCGCGCGCGCAGAGCCTCGCCGAGACGAACCGGGAGTTCCTCTCCGCCGCGTGGAACGCGGCGACGGCCGGCGCCGCGGCGCCCATCGACCTCGACGCGGGCGACTTCCTCGCCCTGCGCGACCTCCGCGCCGCCGCCGGCGACCGCGCCTGGTTCACGTTCAGCGGCTTCGACTCGGGCGAGGTGCTCACCGACGACGAGGCGGCCCAGGCCGCCGGCGACTACGTCCGCGTCGACGCCGCCCCCGTGCCGAGCTTCAGCGGCCACGCCGAGGGCGCGCTCGACCACGTCGTGGGTCGCGTGCAGGACGGCTGGAGCGTCGTCGTCACCGCCCGCGGCACAGGCCTCGTCGAGCGGGCCCGCGACGTGCTGTCCGAGCAGGGCGTCGCCGCCCGCCTGTCCGAGGCGCTGCCCGACGAGCTCGAGCAGGGCGTCGTGCACCTCGTCACCGGCGGCGTCGAGGCCGGCTTCGAGATGCCCTCGGCCAAGATCGCGGTGCTGGGCGAGAGCGACTTCTACGGCCGCTCGGCCAACTACGACTCGCGCCAGGTCAAGAAGCTCGCGAGCCGACGCAAGAACGTCGTCGACCCGCTGCAGCTCAAGCCCGGCGACGTCGTCGTGCACCAGACGCACGGCATCGGCAAGTTCCTCGAGCTCACCAGCCGCGAGGTGTCGAGCGGCGGCCGCAACGCCGTGAAGAACAGCCGTGAGTACCTCGTGCTCGAGTACGCCCCCTCGAAGCGCGGCTACCCGGGCGACAAGCTCTACGTGCCCACCGACCAGCTCGACCTGCTCAGCCGCTACGTCGGCGGCGAGGCCCCGTCGCTGAGCAAGATGGGCGGCAGCGACTGGGCGTCGGCCAAGAGCAAGGCGCGGCGGGCGGTCCGCGACATCGCGGTCGAGCTCGTCAAGCTCTACTCGGCGCGGATGGCCTCGAAGGGCCATGCGTTCCCGCCCGACACCCCGTGGCAGCGCGAGCTCGAAGAGGCCTTCCCCTTCGCCGAGACGCCCGACCAGCTGACGACGATCGACGAGATCAAGGCCGACATGGAACGCCCGATCCCGATGGACCGCCTGCTCTCGGGCGACGTCGGCTACGGCAAGACCGAGGTCGCGGTGCGCGCCGCCTTCAAGGCGATCCAGGACGGCAAGCAGGTCGTGATGCTCGTGCCGACCACGCTGCTCGTCAAGCAGCACTTCGACACCTTCGCCGAGCGCTTCGCGGGGTTCCCCGTGCACCTGCGCAGCCTCAGCCGGTTCCAGAGCGCGAAGGAGAGCCGCGAGACGATCAAGGGCCTCGGCGACGGCACGGTCGACATGGTGATCGGCACGCACCGCCTGCTCAGCGAGAGCATCGTCTACAAGGACGTCGGGCTCGTCATCATCGACGAAGAACAGCGCTTCGGTGTCGAGCACAAGGACGCCCTGAAGAAGCTCAAGACCAACGTCGACATCCTCGCGATGTCCGCGACGCCGATCCCGCGGTCGCTCGAGATGGCCGTCACCGGCATCCGCGAGATGTCCACGCTCGCGACGCCGCCCGAGGACCGCCACCCCATCCTCACCTTCGTCGGGCCCGAGAGCGACCGGCAGAAGGCCGCCGCGATCCGCCGCGAGCTGCTGCGCGAGGGGCAGGTCTTCTACGTGCACAACCGCGTGTCGAGCATCAACCGGGTGGCCGCCCAGATCGCCGAGCTCGTGCCGGAGGCGCGGGTCGCGGTCGCGCACGGCCAGATGGCCGAGTCCACCCTCGAGCAGGTCATGGTCGACTTCTGGGAGCGCAAGTTCGACGTGCTCGTCTCGACGACGATCATCGAGACCGGCCTCGACATCGCGAACGCGAACACGCTGATCATCGACCGGGCCGACAAGTACGGCCTGAGCCAGCTGCACCAGCTGCGCGGTCGGGTCGGCCGTGGGCGCGAGCGCGGCTACGCGTACTTCCTCTACGACGCCGACAAGCCCCTCAGCGAGACCGCCCAGGACCGCCTCGAGACGATCGCCGCGAACAACGAGCTCGGCGCCGGCATGCAGGTCGCCCTGAAAGACCTCGAGATCCGCGGCGCCGGCAACCTGCTCGGCGGCGAGCAGTCCGGCCACATCGCGGGCGTGGGGTTCGACCTCTACCTGCGCATGATCGGCGAGGCCGTCGGCGCGTTCCGCGGCGACGTGGCCGAGGGCCAGACCGAGCTCCGGCTCGAGCTGCCCGTCGACGCCCACATCCCCGACGAGTACGTCGAGAGCGAGCGGCTGCGCCTCGAGGCCTACCAGAAGCTGTCGACCGCGAGCTCGCCGACCTCGAGCGACGAGCAGATCGACTCGGTGCTCGACGAGCTCATCGACCGCTACGGCACGCCGCCCGCCTCGGTGCTCGCGCTCATCGAGGTCTCGCGCCTCCGTCGTGCGGCGCAGAAGGCCGGTCTCAGCGAGGTCGTCGTCATGGGCAGCAACCTGCGCGTGGCCGGCGCCGACCTCGCCGACAGCATGCAGGTGCGCCTGCAGCGCATGTACCCGGGGGCCCGCTGGTTCGGCCAGACCAACTCGGTGAGCGTGCCGCTGCCGGGCCGGCACGGCGAGAGCCTCGGCGACGCCGAGCTGATCCTCTGGGTCGAGCAGCTGATGACGGCCATCTACGGCGCCGACGTGCCCCGGCCCGCGGTCGACGGGGTCTCCCCGACGGCATGACCCGGCGGGGCGGTGCAGCGCCGCCTCGCCGACCACGACGACCCCGGTCGTCAGACGAGGAGGAGCGGTGCCCGAGCCCGAACGGCTGGAGTCCGAGGTCCGAGAGCTGTCCGACGTGGTCGAGGCCCTGCTCGCCGACGAGGGCGGCTGCGAGTGGAACCGCGCGCAGACGCACGAGTCGCTCGTCACCTACCTCGTCGAGGAGACCGCCGAGCTGGTCGAGGCCGTCGAGGACGGCACGTCGGCCGACCGGCGGGAAGAGCTGGGCGACGTCCTCTACCAGGTGGTGCTGCACGCGGCGATCGCGGCCCGCGCCCCCGAGGGCCGCTTCGACCTGGCCGACGTCGTCCGCGACGTGCGGCAGAAGACGGTCAGGCGGCACCCCCACGTCTTCGGGGGCGAGGAGGCGGCCGACGTCGACGACGTCGTGCGGCTCTGGACCGCGGCCAAGGCCGTCGAGAAGGCGGGCCGCCGCAGCGCGTGGGACGGCATCCCGCTCGGCCTGCCCGCCCTGGCGCGGGCCCAGAAGATCGAGGCCCGGCGGCTGGCCGCCGGGGGAGGGGCCGCAGTCGACGAGCCCGCGCCCGATGAGCCCGCGCCCGATGAGCCCGGTGACGCCGAGCTGGCCTGGGGGCGTCGCCTGTTGGCCGCGGTCGACCGCGTAGGTCGTGACGGCATCGACGCCGAGCGAGCGCTGCGCCGGGCCGTCCGCGAGCGCGAGACCGAGCTGCGCTCGGACGAGGCGCAGCGTCGGGCGACACCGCAGCCCTGAGGCACGGGGGAGGGGGCGCCTCCCTGACCCGAACAGGGAGGCGCCCGGATGTGGGGCCGTCGTGACGCATCGTGCCGCGGTCGACACGGATGTCTCGCTGCAGCTCGGCTACGGACCACACCATCGCGCGGCTCGTGTGCTCGAGGGATCAGGCCCGAGCGAGCCGCTGGCGATGGGTCAACGGTAATAGCCCGGCGGGTGACATGTCAAGTGTGGAGGGGTGGATATCGGGTGAGTCTCGCCGTCGTCCCGCGATGGCGCGCAGCCGCTCTGTTATCGTCCGATCGACCGCTCGGCCCCCGCAGGACGGCGACGAACCGAGCAGTCGAAGGAGCACGTCCGATGCCTCGCAGACCAGACCCGACGCGCAAGCCCGAGCTCCTCGGCCAGATCGTCGAGCACCTCCGTGGTCGGTCCCTGGCCACCATGTCGTTCCGCACCCTCGCGGAGGCCCTCGGGGTCAGCACGTACGTGTTCGTGTACCACTTCGGCAGCCGGGCCGAGCTCGTCGCCGAGATCGTGAGGGCCGTCGTCGCCCGCCACGACGAGGCGCTCGCCGTCGACGTCGCGGCCCTCGACGAGGCGGGCTTCGAGTCGCACATGGCGGCGGTCTGGGAGCAGTCCGTCAGCGACCGGGGCCGCGACCTCCGACGCCTCGAGACCGAGGCGGCCCTGCTCGAGGTCGTCGCCGGCGACGAGGCGGGCACGGCGCGGCGTGCGCCCGAGCGCTGGGCCCGGCACCTGGCGACCTGGCTGGCGGGTCGCGGGGTGGGCGACGACGAGGCGGCGCGCGAGGCCCGCCAGTACGCGGCGGCGCTCTGGGGGGCCCAGCTCGACGCCGTCGTGTCGGGGGACCTCGACCGCGCCGGCCTCGTCGCCTCGACGGCTCGTGCTCGGTTCGTCGCCGTCGCGCGCCGGTGAGCGCGGCCGTCGTGCTCGCCCGGGCCGACATGAGGACGGACCGGGCACGAGGTGAGGTGCCCGGTCCGTCGTGACGCTCCCCGCAGGGAAGGCGAGCGTCGGTGTCGGCGGTGCGCAACCCGATTCGCACCGCGACAGGGCCACAGTACATCGAATGTGAAATGTCGGCAAGTGCCGGCGATGACCCCGTCTCCGATCCGCTCTGGGATGATGGGCGGATGCCGTCACACGTGACCCCGCCGCGCGGGATGAGAGACTTCCTGCCCGCCGACAAGCGCCGCCGCGAGCGGGTCCTCTCGGTCGTCCGCGACGTCTACCGGGCGCACGGCTTCGACGAGATCGAGACGCCCGTCGTCGAGTCGAGCGAGTACCTGTTCTCCGGCCTGGGCGGCGACAACGAGAAGCAGGTCTTCGCGGTCCTCCGCCGCGGCCTCGACGACGACGCCCTCCGTGCCGCGGCGTCGCCGCTCGACCTCGCCGACCTCGGTCTGCGGTACGACCTGACCGTGCCCCTGGCGCGCTTCTACGCCTCGCACCGCGCCGAGCTGCCGACCGTGTTCCGGGCCGTGCAGATCGCCCCGGTGTGGCGTGCCGAGAAGCCGCAGAAGGGCCGCTACCGGCAGTTCGTGCAGTGCGACATCGACATCCTCGGCGAACCGGGCCAGCTCGCCGAGATCGAGCTCGTCTCGGCGACGACGGCCGTGCTCGCGGCCCTGGGCCTCGAGGGCACCTCCGTCCGGGTCAACGACCGGCGCGTGCTGCTCGGGGTCCTGACGCACTGGGGCGTCCCGGCCGAGCTGCACGACCGCGCCCTGCTCGAGATCGACAAGCTCGACAAGATCGGGGTCGACGGCGTCGCGGCCCAGCTCGCGTCGATCGGCGTCGACGACCCCGGCATCGCCGCCCAGCTGGGGCAGCTCGGCGAGGCGACCTGGGACTCGGCGACCGCCTCCCCGCCTCCTGCGTGGCTCGACCAGGACGCCTTCGGCGACCTGCTCGCCCTGCGCGCGGCGCTGCCCGACGTCACCCTCGTGTTCGACCCCACCCTCGTGCGCGGCATGGGGTACTACACGGGCACCATCTTCGAGGTGGCGCACCCCGACTTCGCCTACTCGCTCGGCGGGGGCGGACGCTACGACGGCATGATCGGCCGGTTCCTCGGCACGGACGTGCCCGCCGCGGGCTTCTCGCTCGGCTTCGAGCGCATCGTCGACCTCGTCGAGCTCGACGACGACGCCGACGACGGGCTCGTCGTGCTCTACGACAAGGCGGTCGCCCCGGCCGAGCTGCTGGCCCTGCAGAAGGCCCTGGTGGGCCGCGGGGAGGCGCGGGTGCGGCTGCAGAAGCGGGCCAAGAACGTCGCGGGGCAGCTCGACGCCCTCGCGGCCGCGGGGTTCCGGCGCTTCGTCGCGGTGCGCGGGGGCGAGGCCCTCGACGACCTCGAGGTGCGGCCCCTGGGCTGACGCACCCCGCTGCCGTCCACGCCGCGCGGCTAGGATCGAGTCGACCGCGTGCCCCGCACGCACACCGACTACTAAGGAGTTCATCCGTGGCAGCAATCGACGCAGTAGGCGCCCGCGAGATCCTCGACTCGCGGGGCAACCCCACGGTCGAGGTCGAGGTCCTGCTCGACGACGGGACGGTGTCGCGCGCGGCAGTCCCCTCCGGAGCATCGACCGGGGCCTTCGAGGCCTACGAGCTGCGCGACGGCGACGACTCGCGCTACCTGGGCAAGGGCGTGCTGAAGGCCGTCGCCGCCGTCATCGACGAGATCGGTCCCGAGGTCGAGGGCATGGACGCCACCGACCAGCGCCTGGTCGACGCCGCGATGATCGAGCTCGACGGCACCGAGAACAAGTCGCGCCTCGGCGCCAACGCCATCCTGGGCGTCTCGCTCGCCGTCGCCCGTGCCGCCGCCGACTCGGCCGACCTGCCCCTGTTCCGCTACCTCGGCGGGCCGAACGCGCACACCCTGCCCGTGCCGATGCTCAACGTCATCAACGGCGGCTCGCACGCCGACAGCAACGTCGACATCCAGGAGTTCATGATCCTGCCGATCGGCGCGTCGTCGTTCGCCGACGCCCTCCGCTGGGGCGCCGAGACCTACCACGCGCTCAAGAGCGAGCTGAAGTCGAAGGGCCTCTCGACCGGCCTGGGCGACGAGGGCGGGTTCGCGCCGAACCTCGACAGCAACCGCGCCGCGCTCGACCTGCTGGTCGACGCGATCACCAAGGCCGGCTTCACCCCCGGCAAGGACATCGCGCTCGGCCTCGACGTCGCCTCGAGCGAGTTCTTCGCCGACGGCTCGTACACCTTCGAGGGCGAGAAGCGCGACTCCGCGTTCCTCGCCGGCTACTACGCCGACCTGGTGTCGGCGTACCCGCTCGTCACCATCGAGGATCCCCTCGACGAGGACGACTGGGAGGGCTGGGCCCACCTGACGAGCGAGATCGGCTCGAAGACGCAGATCGTCGGCGACGACCTGTTCGTCACGAACCCCGAGCGCCTCGCCCGCGGCATCGCGGCCGGCGCCGGCAACTCGATCCTCGTCAAGGTGAACCAGATCGGCACGCTGACCGAGTCGCTCGACGCCGTCTCGCTCGCCCAGCGCAGCGGCTACACGACCGTCCTCTCGCACCGCTCCGGCGAGACCGAGGACACGACGATCGCCGACCTCGCCGTCGCCACCGACGCCGGCCAGATCAAGACGGGCGCCCCGGCGCGCAGCGAGCGCGTGGCCAAGTACAACCAGCTGCTCCGCATCGAGGAAGAGCTGGGCGACGCGGCCGTGTACGCCGGCTACTCGGCGTTCCCGCGCTTCTCGGCGTAGCGACCGCCCGGCTGCGGCCGACCGCGCCGCAGCCGCGCAGAGGCCCGTTCCCCTCCGGGGGAGCGGGCCTCTCGGCGTTCCGTGACCCTGCCGCCCGGCACGTCGTCTACCCTCGGGGTCATGCCCCGTGAGACCCCGAGCAGACGCGTGCCCGCCGCCTTCGCGCCGCGCGAGACCGCCGCGGGCGGCTGGCTGCGCAGCATCCGCTTCTCGGGCTTCAGCCTGTTGATGCTCGTCATCCTCGTGCTCTTCGTCGTCGTGCTCGCGCCGTCGCTGCGGACGCTCGTCCAGCAGCAGCAGCAGATCTCGTCCCTGCAGCAAGAGGTCCGCGACCAGCGCGACGACGTCGACGACCTCCAGGGCGACGTCGCCCGGTGGAGCGACCCCGCCTACATCGAGGCCCAGGCGCGCGACCGGCTGCTCTACGTCTACCCGGGCGAGTACAGCTACCTCGTGATGGGCACCGACGGCGACGCGACGACGCCCTCGCAGGCGCCGATCAGCGACACGCTGCAGACCCCCGAGGTCGACTGGGTCGCGGCGATGATGTCCTCGGTCATCGACGCCGGCCTCAGCGACGAACCCGCGACCGAGCTGGTCGCGCCCGACATCGGCGGCGCCCCCCTGCCGTCCTCCTCGACAGGCGGCACCCCGTGACGACCCCACCCTTCGACCCCGTCAGCGAGCGCGACGTCCAGATCGTCACCGCGCAGCTGGGGCGCCCCGCCCGCGACGTCATCGGCATCCCCGCCCGCTGCGTCTGCGGCGCCCCCACGGTCGTCGCGACGAAGCCGCGCCTCGGCGACGGCACGCCGTTCCCGACGCTCTACTACCTGTGCCACCCGGGGGCGACCGCGGCGATCTCGACGCTCGAGGCGACCGGCGTCATGGCCGAGTACACCGAGCTGCTCGCGACGGACGACGACCTCAGGAGGCGGTACCACGGCGCGCACGACGCCTACCTCGCCGACCGCGAGGGCATCGAGCACGTGCCCGAGATCGCGCACGTGACGGCCGGCGGCATGCCCGAGCGGGTCAAGTGCCTGCACGCCCTCGCCGGGCACGCGCTGGCGGCGGGCCCCGGCGTCAACCCCCTCGGCGACCTCGCCGTCGCGCGCTCGGGCTGGAGCCCGGACGTCTGCCGCTGCCCCGACTACCTGGGCGAGCAGGCGGCCGCCGCCGACGACGCGGACGCGCCCGCCGCCTCCTCCGCTCCGTCCGAGGCGGGCTGACGACCGTGCGCCGCCCCGGGGGGCTCGCGGCGGGCCTGGTCGTCGTCGCGACGACCGCCGGGCTCGTGCTGGGCACCGCGGGGGCGGCGTCGGCCGACACGGTGCGCGACGCCGAGTACTGGCTGACCGACTACGGCGTCCGACAGGCGTGGCAGACGACGCGCGGGGCCGGGGTCACCGTCGCCGTCATCGACACGGGCGTCGACGGCTCGGTCCGCGAGCTGCAGGGCGCCGTCGTCGGGGGCGTCGACATGTCCGGGCAGGGCTCGGCCGACGGGCAGAGCCCGGTGGGTGCCGACGACCCCGCGCACGGCACCCTCGTCGGCTCGCTGCTCGCCGGGCGCGGCACCGGGGCCGACGGCGGCGTGATCGGCGTCGCGCCCGAGGCCGAGCTGCTGTCGATCTCCGTCGGCTTCGGGGCCGGGGCCGTCGACTCCGACCAGCAGATCGCCGACGCCGTCACCTGGGCGGTCGACCACGGCGCCGACGTCATCAACATGTCGCTGACGCGCAACACCCTCGACTGGCCGACGAGCTGGGACGAGGCGTTCCTGCACGCCCAGGAGAACGACGTCGTCGTCGTCGCGGCCGCGGGCAACCGCGGCAGCGGCACGACGGAGGTGGGCGCGCCCGCCACCATGCCGGGCGTGCTCACCGTCGCCGGCGTCGACCGTTCCGGGGCGGCCAGCTTCGACGCGTCGAGCCAGGGCATCACGATCGGCGTCTCGGCCCCGAGCGAGAAGCTCGTGGGCGTCGGGCCCGGCGACGTGCACTACAGCTGGAGCGGCACCAGCGGGGCGACGCCCCTCGTCGCCGGCGTCGTCGCCCTGGTGCGGAGCGCCCACCCCGAGCTCGGCGCGGCGGACGTCGTCAACCGCGTGGTGTCGACGGCCGAGCCGCGCGGCGCCTCGCAGCCCGACCCCCTCTACGGCTACGGGCTCGTCGACGCGGCGGCGGCCGTGCAGCGCAGCGTCGCGCCCGTCTCGGCGAACCCGATGGGCGACCTCGCCGAGTGGATCCGGGTGCACCGGCGCGCCGACGCGCCGGCCCCGACGGACGACGCCGTCGCGCCCGTCGAGCCCGCCCCGGTGCCGAGCCCGCAGAGCGGAGGCGACCACCCCCTCCGTGCGCTGCTGCCGACCGTCGAGTCGATGCGCTCGACGGGCCTGCCGCTGATCGTCTTCGCCGTCTTCGGGTCGGCCATGGCCGCCGTGGCCGTGGGCGCGGCCCGCCAGTTCAGGCGGCGACACGAGCAGGAGTAAAGTCGTCGTGCCACCCCACCACCTCGAGGAGTCCTCCCTGTGCCCAAGATCCTGATCGTCGGCGGCGGCTACGCCGGTTTCTACACCGCCTGGAAGCTCGAGAAGTGGCTGCGCGCCGGTGAAGCCGAGGTCACGATCGTCGACCCGCTGCCGTACATGACCTACCAGCCGTTCCTCCCCGAGGTCGCCGCCGGCTCGATCGAGCCGCGCCACGCGGTGGTCGCGCTGCGCCGCCACCTCAAGAAGACGACCGTGGTCACGGCGAAGGTCACCGGGGTCGACCACGCCTCGAAGACCGCCACCATCACCCCCGAGGTGGGCGACGCCTGGACGATGGAGTACGACCAGGTCGTCATGACGGCCGGCGCCGTCTCGCGCACGTTCCCGATCCCGGGCGTGGCCGACGAGGCCATCGGCCTCAAGACCATCGAGGAGGCGGCGGCGATCCGCGACAAGCTCCTCACGAACTTCGCCGCGGCCGCCAACCTGCCGGCCGGCCCGGCCCGCGACCGCCTGCTCACCGTCACGGTCGTCGGCGGCGGCTTCGCCGGCATCGAGGTCTTCGCCGAGCTGCGCAGCTTCGCGAGCGACCTGCTGAAGAAGTACCCGCAGCTCACGGTCGACGACACGCACTTCCACCTCGTCGAGGCCATGGGCCGCATCATGCCCGAGGTCTCGCTCGAGACCAGCCACTGGGTGCTCAAGAACCTGGCCGAGCGCGCCGCGACCGTGCACCTCGACACCCAGCTCAAGTCGGCCGTGGGCGGCGTCATCGAGCTGTCGACGGGCGAGTCGTTCGAGTCCGACCTGATCGTCTGGACGGCCGGCGTCATGGCCAACCCCATGGTCCGCAGCACCGACTTCCCCCTCGAGGAGCGCGGCCGCATCACCGTCGGGGCCGACCTGCGGGTCGTCGACGGCGACACTGTCGTGCCCGACGCGTGGGCCTGTGGCGACGTCGCGGCCACCCCCGACGTGACCGGCAAGGGCGTCGGCGGCTTCTGCGTGCCGAACGCCCAGCACGCCGTCCGCATGGGCAAGCACCTGGCGAAGAACATCACCGCGTCGCTCCGCGGCGAGGGCGTCGCCGAGTACCGTCACGACAACCTCGGCGCCGTGGCCGGCCTCGGCGTCGGCGTCGGCGTGTTCCAGAGCGGCAAGTTCGTGCTCAAGGGCCTTCCGGCCTGGGCTGCGCACCGCGGCTACCACGGCCTCGCGATGCCGTCGTTCGAGCGCAAGTTCCGCGTGGCGACCGGTTGGTGGAACAACATGTGGCTCGGACGCGACATCGTCTCGCTCGACAACCGCGAGCGTCCTCGTGCCGCCTTCGAGGAGTTCGCCTCGCGTCCCAAGGCGTCCGCCGCCGCACCGGCCGCACCCGCGACGCCCGAGCTCGGCAAGGCCGCCGGCGAGCCCGGCCCCGCCTACGCCAACCCCGTCGACGAGAAGGGCGAGTCGAAGGACTCGTCGGCCGAGAAGCCGGCCCGCAAGACGCCGGCGCGCAAGCCCGCTGCCAAGAAGGCCGCGGCGACGACGGACGCCGACGCGGGCCGCGGCTCGCTGTCGACCTCCGACTGAGCCGACCCCGCCACGACGCCCGCCCGCTGACCTCAGCGCGGCGGGCGTCGTCGTCCCGCCCCCGGATCGTAGGCTGGGGGCACGCCCTCGTAGCCCAACGGTCAGAGGCAGGCGACTTAAAATCGCTTCAGTCAGGGTTCGAATCCCTGCGGGGGCACTTCGCTCCGCCCCGCCCCGCCCCGCCCGCCCGCTCAGCCGGGCGCCGGGCGCCGGGCTACAGGCTGCGGCGTGCGGGCTCGACGATCGTGACCCACAGCCAGGCGGCCACCGCGAGCAGTGCGGCGACGAGGCTCGTCACGACGACCGCCGTGAGGGGGAACGTCGAGGAGGGGGCGCCGACGAACACGACCCCTGCCACCGAGACGCCGACGACGGCGAGCAGGGCGTAGGCGCTGCGCGACCAGGCCCACACCTGCCGCCCCGGCAGCGACCCCAGGGGCAGCAGCTGCACGACGAGCGACCCGAGGCCGGCGAGGCACACGGTGGCGAGCGCCTCCCGGCCCAGCTGAGGCCAGGCGCCCGGAGCGTCGACGAGCCCGTGCAGCACCCAGGCCACGGCCGGCACGACGATCGTCGCGGTCAACTGGGCCGTGGCCGCGATGCCGACGTCGCGGTCGGCGGGCTGCCGCCCCTCGCCGACGGCGTGGGATCCGTGGTGCTGCACGGCGCCGAGGGTGCCGACGAGCAGCACGCCGAGGACGAGGGCCGGGTCGAGCGAGAGGAGGCGCGTGGCGCCGCAGGCGACCGCCGCGGCGAGCAGGAGCCCCGGCGACATGCGCACCCGCACTCCGAGCCCCAGGCGGCGTGCGACGAGCGCGGCGGGGAGGACGACGACGAGGGCGTTCAGGGCCACGAGCCCGAGCACGATCCCCGCCAGCAGTCGGAGGTACTGCACCTGTCCGTCGACGCCCGCGGCCAGGGCGATGGCGGCGGCGCCTCCGAGCAGGGCCAGGCCCGACGCGACGCGGGGGTCGACGCCGCCGCGGTTGAACGAGGTGGGCAGCTCGGCGGAGCGGTTGCGTCCGGCGATCCGGACCGCGCGCGGGCGCAGTCGGCCCCGGGTCGCCCCGGCCACGAGCCGCGCGGGGCCGGCCACGAGCACGAGGAACAGCAGCGCCACGGCCGCGCCCAGCGGCCAGGTGGGCCCGGAGAGGGTCTGCCCGAGGGTGGGGAGGTGGGCGCCGAACGTCGTCGCGGTCGCCCAGGTGCCCGTCTGCGGAGCCGTCGGCGCCTCGGGGACGCCGCCTGCGCCTCCTTCGTCGCCGGGACCTGCCGAGGGACCGGGCGCGACCGAGCCGTCGTCCTGCTGCTGCTGGGGCGCCGGCGAGGGCGGCACGGCGCCCGGGGCGGGCGTGGCGCCCGGCCGCGGCGTCGCCGAGGCGCCGGGCGACGGGGGCGCCACGACCGCGGCGCCCATGGTGATGCGCACCGATTCGCTGGGCGGGCCGAAGTTGCCGGCCGGGTCGACGAGCGCGGCCTGCAGCACGCGGTCGCCGTCGGCGAGCTCGGAGCCGCTCGCGCTGCACGACCAGCCGCCGGCGCCCGAGACCGTCGCCTGGCAGACGGGCGTGCTGTCGACGTAGACGGTGGCGAGCGCCCCGGCCTCGCCCGTCCCCGAGACGACGACCGGAACGGCGTCGACGCGCTGGCCCGAGGAGGGGCTGGTGACGACGGGCGCGGCGGGCGCGTCGCGGTCGACGGTGACGCTCGACGACGTCGACGCCGCCGAGACGGGCACGGCCGGCACCCGGGACGACGACTGCACGGCGCTGACGTCGTGGCGGCCGGACGGGAAGCCCGCGGCCGGGAGCACGGCGACCCAGCTGCCGTCCGCCGAGGCGGTGGCGACGGCCGTGCCGCCCGAGCCCGAGGTCACGGTGACGGACGCGCCGGGGAACGCCGTGCCGCTCAGCTTCGCGCCGACGAGCAGCCCGGAGCCCACCGTGGGCGCGGTGAGCACCGAGAAGGCCGCCGAGGTCGCCGGCTCGAGCTCGTCGTGGTCGAGGTCGGTGGCGACGGCCGTCCAGCCCGCACCGCTCGGGACGGTGGCCGAGCAGGCCCAGGTGCCGGACGGCGACGTCGTGACGGCGGGGCAGAGGTCGCGGTAGGCGCCGTTGCCGGTGAGGGCGACCTTGACCCGGGCCCCGGGCGCGGACCCGCCGCGCACGACGACCGATCCCGTCGCGCTGTCGTCCACCGGCTGGATCGTCGGGCCGGCGGGCGGCGTCGGGGGCGTGGGGTCGGGGGTCGGGCTGGGCGTGCCGACCTGGGGCGCGGGCGTCGAGGTCGGCGTGCCCGCCGCCTCCGCGGTGCCGGCGGGACCGCCCGCGACCGCGATCGCGGCGAGGAGGGCGCCCAGCCCGAGGGCCGTGGCGAGCCGGGCCCGGAGGCGGCGTGCGGGCTCGCCTGCGGCGCGTCCGGCGACGGCGGGACGCGGGGAGAGCTGTGTCGAGGAGAAGGGCACCGTCACCCATTCAGCACGTCTCGGGGTGAGGTGTCAATCGGTCGCGCGGACCAACTCGCGGCGACCAGCCGGGCCGCGGCCCGCCCGCGCCGGGCCGGTGAGCGCTCACCCGCCGTGACGCGCGACACCTGATGTCGGGAGTTCCCCCAGAAGACGCCCGGTCCACACGAGGCCCCCATCCGGCGCATTTATAGTGTCCCTCGCATCGACGTGGCCCTCCCACGGCACCCTGAGGGCGACGACGGCGTGCCCACCCGAGCCGCATCCCCAAGGAGTCACCACCCATGCAACCGGCCCTCATCGGCATCCTCGTCGCCGTCGGAGTCATCGTCCTGCTGGCGGTGATCGCCGGCATCTACCTCTGGGCGACGTACAACTCGCTGGTCACGCTCAAGGTCCGCGTCGACGAGGCGTGGAGCGACATCACCGTCCAGCTCAAGCGCCGCGCCGACCTCATCCCGAACATCATCGAGTCGGTCAAGGGCTACGCCGCGCACGAGGCGAAGGTGTTCCAGAACGTCACGGAGGCGCGGGCCGAGACCCTGGGAGCCCAGACGCCCGCCGAGGCGTCCGCCGCCGAGGGCCACATGCAGAAGGCCCTTCGCGGCGTGTTCGCCGTGGCCGAGGCCTACCCCCAGCTGCAGGCGAGCCAGAACTTCCTGCAGCTGCAGTCGGAGCTCGTCGACACCGAGGACAAGATCCAGGCCGCCCGCCGCTTCTACAACGGCGGCGTGCGCGAGTTCAACACCAAGACGCGGACGTTCCCGAACACGCTCTTCGTGAAGCGCCTCGGCTTCACCGAGCGCGACTTCTTCGAGGTCGCCGAGCCCTCGGCCATCGCCGAGCCGCCGCGCGTCCAGTTCTAGCCCGCCGCCCGCACCGCACCGGCCCCTGCCATGTACTCGGCGATCGCGCGCAACAAGCGCAACACGGTCCTCATCGTCCTCGTGTTCCTG
>Ga0265780_10005220_pt1 | contig 16503 bp, 12 predicted proteins | sample P1T30metagenome_FD_192432 | JGI IMG/M metagenome (GOLD analysis project Ga0265780, IMG submission 192432) | Plant litter microbial communities from East Loma Ridge, Irvine, California - P1 T30 | ecosystem: Environmental > Terrestrial > Plant litter > Unclassified | place: USA: California... | reverse complement strand
GCTCTGGAGGCACTTGCGAAAAAGTTCGAAGACGAAGGTGCGACCAAGGCCGACGTTACCGTTATCCAGGTGATTGCGGACGACATCAAGCTTGCTCTGGACGAGATGAAGGCTGCGAAACCTGAAGATGAGGCCAACCCGCAGGCGACCAAGGCAGACATCGATGCTGTGACTCTGCTGGTGGACGATCTCAAAGTCAAATTGGATGATATGAAGATCCCAGATCCCGAGGAGCTTGCTTCAAAGGCCGAAATCGAACAGCTCACTGGTTTGATTCACGACTTCCGTGATAGCCATGAGAAGATGAAGGACACCTACGAAGCAGACATCCTCAAAACGGCTGGCAACTTCGATGCACGCAAGGCCGAGGCTACCCAGATTGTGGAGGACATTACTGGTGTCAAGACGGCCTTGGATGAGATGAGAGACGAGATCAAGACTAACCTGATCGAGGGTGGGCCCATCGAGAATCTTCAAGCTTCGTTCAAGGCACTAGAGGAAGCCATCGGTGCAAACAACGTCACTGCCGATGTGAAGGAACTGATGGAGATACTCACAAGGGAGTTTGAGCGCGCCCATGGATCCATCGAAGGCATCCAGAACGAGCATGCAGAGAAGTCCGCATTATACCTCGAAAAGCATGATGAGGTCAAGGATGCAATCGTTGCGGACTTTACAGAACGCCTGGAAGACAAGTTCAACACCCTCATGGCCAAGTATGATGACGCTCAACTCTTGGCCGATGAGCTTGCCAAGGTGATGAAGGAGAAGTCCGAGGAGCAGGAAAAGATGCTTGAGGGCACCAAGACTACGGCCGACGAACTTCGCCTGACCATCGACACTCTTGGGGCTACGATAGCTGGTATGAATGATCGATTCGAGGGTGTCACCACTCAGTTCTCCACCGACTCCACTACCGTCATCGGCAAAGTCGACGAGACTCTTACCAAGTTTGAAGAGCAGAAGCTTGCAACGCTGGAAAAACTCGAGGAGCAAAAACTGGCAACGATGGAAAAACTCGAGGAGCAGAAGCTTGAGACCTTCGCCAAACTCGAGGAACAGAAACTCGAAACCATCGCCAAGTTTGAGGAGCAGAAGCTGGACGATAAAGGAGAGCACTCCCACACTCGTGACGAAATCAAAAATATCGAGACCATCTTCACCAGCCTCCAGGACAACGTCTCAGAGTATCACCCCAAGTTCATGGTTGCATTACACGAGATTGAAGCTCTCGTGAAGGCTCACTATGAACACGCCCAGAAGACCAAGGAAGAGGCTGATGAAAATGCTCGAGCATGGACCGAGGAGGCCAAAGCTCGTTCTGAGGAGCTGCAAGCCCACTTTGCCAATCTGCCCAAGCTTCTGCCCGCTCCCCCACCAGCGATCGAGCTGCCAGAGAAGTATGACGACGCGCCTGTCCAGGAGAAGCTCGACAAGCTGCTCGCAATCGAAGCACCGCCAAGCTACAATGACGAGGCTGTACAGGAGAAACTCGACAAGCTTCTTTCCATCGAACCATCGCCAAGCTATGATGATGGGGCTGTACAAGAGAAACTCGACAAGCTTCTTTCTATCGAACCGTCGCCAAGTTACGACGACGGTGCTGTTCACGAGAAGCTTGAAAAGCTTCTTGGCCATGCTGACGAGGCGGGTAAGGCACTTGGGAACCTCGAGAAGTTGGATGAGATTCACGCTCAAGTCAAGGTGACTGCAGCTGAGCTGAGTGATTTTGTCGCCAAACAGACACAGTTCATCACCGACGGTAACGACGCCAAGGAACGCGAGGCCGAGGAGCTTGCTCTGCTCATTGAGCGCAGGACCACTCAAAAAGAACAGCTCGAAGTCGATCTAGAGAGCCTCCGAGCAGAAAAGGCTACCCAGAAGGAACAGCTCTTTGCAGACCTTCAGGAAATGAAGGCTGAGAAGGACCGAGTTGTACAAGAGCTAAAGGAAGAGAAGGAACGTGTCATGGCTGAACTGCAAGAAGAGAAGGAGCGCACCATGCTCGAGCTCAAGGAAGAGAAAGATTCGCTTCTGGCCGCTGTCGCCAGCCTACAGGCGGAGCGCGAGAACCTTGCCAACCAAAAGGTTCGGCTCACAGGCGAGGTTTCCTCTCTCCATACCGCGCTTGACATCCGCCGAGAGGAGCTACATTTCATGGATACCAAAGCGGATGCACTAGAGCGTCGTATCCTGAATGGCATCATGGATCATTCTCGTGCTCTGATGATGACGAGGGGTGGATCGAAGAATGCTTCGAAGCTCAAGAAGCGTATGAATGCAGACGCTGCAGACGAGGATAGCAAGGCAATGCCACCTCCCAGCACCGCAGCGAATGGTTTATCTTTCGCACTTAAACCCCGTCCTGCTATTCGTCGCCCTGGTGCACCCGCCAACCCTGCACAACGCCGTATCCTATCGCTCAGTCAAATCAGCGGCAATGCGCCTACTGGAGCCCAAGCATATCCCACTACCCATACTACAACCAACGGCAATAATGGAATCAAGCGCAGCCATTCAGTGAAGACAAGCAATTACTCGCGAAAGGGCTCTTGGGGCACCCGACCTAATGCTGCTGCTGCCAACAAGGAGAATGATGTGCTCCCCGAAGAAGACGAACACGACACTTCGGCGCCACTCTCGCACTCCATCATTGAAGAAGATGTACAAAGCGAGTCGGGTACCGAGCGCCGCTATAGCATTGGCAGCCGCTACGACGAGAACTATCCCGAGGGCCAGACACCTGGTTACGACGGGCGTTCTAGCTTTGGTGGCACCGGCAGTGAATACACGTACGCTTCTGGCTCCTCATATATGACCGGCAGCGACATTGATCACGATCGCCGCACTTCGTATGGTGCCCACTCCACCCAATCCGGTGCCCGAGGTGAAGAGCCAATCGATGAAGGCTCCGAGTACTCCGAAGACGAGGAGGACAACGAACCTACAGCCGTCATCGAGCCATCTGACGTCAATGCCTCTGAAATTTCGACCGCTACTGGAGACAGCGAGGTTGACCTGCCAACAGAATCGGATATTGTTCGTGCGGTCGATGCGGTTAAGGAAGAGATGAAGGACAGCTATGCTCCACCTAGCGATTCAGGCCTTGGTATCGACCTGCCTACTGCCGACGTTGACAACAATTCCTTGGTTGACGCCGACTACTTCCGACGCGCGGCTGAGGAGGAGGCTAGCACTGTTGGTTAGGTGGGATTCGATTAGTGCTGATGTTGTGATTCAACGCTTGTGCTCTTTGTCTCGCTCCGGAACTGTCGGTTTGAAGCTTTGACTCGCCCCTTCTGGGGTTTAAGAGTTGGCATCGCCGATAGATACGTCGAGCTTGACAAGGGTAATAGTAAAGAATTCATGACGCACGACTGATGATTTGCATACACGACGGAGTTGGCTTGGCTTTGGCTTGCAATGACGATTGAATGGCATGGACGAGGATCTGTAATGATGTTGAAGATGGGCATGAATGGGTGGGTCTCATTATTGTCTTTAGCTATGGGCGTTTGGGCAGTGCATATCCGACGTGTATGTTTTCTTGTGTTTGTTTGGCGTTTGGGCCTGGGTCTCGGTTCGATAGGTCGATGGCGTAAAGTTGCTGCTTCGCATGTCCCTGTTTGTTACTACCGTTAGCCTGTACAGAGGACGCTCAACATATGAGTGTAATAAGAAACTTCTTTCGTTCATGGCCTTGACTTGCGTTTATTACCCTATGTATATTTTGTCCGTGACGTCTTGTTATTGTTTTTGTTGTCGTCGTCATTGTCGTATGTGCTAAGCAGTGTCTCCAATATGCTGTTCCGAGCAATAAGCGGGGTACCTATTGCGCTAGGACAAAGTCAAGTCCGGCAGTGCATGAAGAAAGAACCGTGCTTCGCCAGTGCCCATAGAGCGCCGATGCAATGGTGAGTAGTCTCAAGTACCCCAGATTTCTATGCTTGGCAGCCTGTTCATACGATCTAGAACGAATCCGGCGCATTCCATCCGATTGCCTGTGAGTCCTGTCGCAACAAGAAGTCAAAGGTTCGTAGGTATCGTGCCTCCAAGTCAGGAAACACCAGCTAAATAGCCACAGTGCGATCGTGAACTGCCAGTTTGCTCGCAGTGCGTATCTGCAGAAAACTCGTGTCGGTATCCGCCAACCAATAAAAGGTACGACGAGATTGACTTGACTGAAACGAAATTGATCATCTTGCTAGAGGCATCCCCTCGGGGTACATCTCGTTTATCGAACAGCGGCTACTTGAGACGGAGATGGTAGTGCTGGAGCTTCTTTCCGCGATTTACAACTCCCAGGTACCCATCGAAACGCAACGCCTTTCTGATACGGATCGCCGGGTATTAGCAGGGCACGTGCAGAAGCAGGCTAAGTCAAGCAGGATAGAAGAATGGAAGAGTCTTCCCCTCAACACAGGCCAGGAGCGTCTGTCTTGGTGGTTGAAAAGACAGGATCTTATAACCAAGGGCGCTGAAGCAAATACCGACCATGCATCTCAGGCCAGCCCCGCCCAAACAGAGCCGTGGGGCATGGAGTCGAGTCCTGCAGTGATACAGTATGAGGATCTGCAGCTCTCAGCCGCTGAGAGGTCAAGCCTTCTATCTTCACAGCATCCTCAATTAGCACACGTTACTTGGCAGCCAGTTCCAGATGTACCTGGAGTGTTAAAACCAACTTCAGCCTTGCAAGACCAAGACCAGGACATGCTAAATGCTGCGCTGGTAGGGAATTTGCTGAGCAAAGGGTATCATGATGAAAGCTCAGAGCGTCCTGCACCTTCAGCATCGCACACGGCGCTGGAGGCGCGGCCTTCGACAACAGAACAATGGCGCAAGTATTTTTGATGTTGGATTCACGTTCTCAGCAATTCCATCTACTCTCGCAATGCAGAAACGTAGAAACGAGCACATGTGGCAAGTCAAGCATGCTTGGACGTGATATCGCAGTGACCCTAAACTGTCAGAGTTGAGGTATCGTATCCATTGTATTGTATATCCTGCTAACTAGGAATCGGGAGATTCCACTATATGTAGGTATGCCAAGGCATGTCATGTGACATAAACTGACTCGTGTGGCGCTAACGTCGTTTGGCTCCACATCTGGTTCAAGCTTCATGTTCATTGCGCCCGCCGAAGCCGAACTCACGCGCCTCTAACCTCTTCCACCTCCAGTTTTCCTTCGCGTTGGCTTTGCAAGTATCGCCACGGCACTGTTGACTATAGCACGGCTGCAGCACGCGTTCCAAGCTTGGTGTACTTTGGACTGTCCCACATGTGATGGCTGAAACCACTGTAAGGTCCAACAAGCGACCTGCTCCTCGCGATGAGTCGGAATCCAACACAACGGCGCCCGATTTCGATGCTGTGAGAAAACGTAGGGCATTCCTCCAGACAATGGGCCAGCAGCTTCGAGAGTTCGGAACTGAAGGAACAAGCCCTCAAGATCACCATCGTAACACGTTTGGCACTATCCCTGGCAATAATCTCAGGCCTCCATCCAGTGTAGGTAATAGCGCAGCAAACCAGTCAACCACTCGTCACGTCGATACGCCAGAGAGTGATGCTGCGCCTGGAGAAGATGACCAACTGCCCGCAGGCGCTGCAAAAAGTGCATCAAGATGGCTCTGGAAAATCGACGAAGTACGTCCGCTTGCACCTGAGAGCATTGCACCGGCATTTGCCTTTGAAGACCTCCTCGAATGGAGCCAGTCTTACTTTGATCACTGGCACCCTGCTTTCCCATTCCTCCACGCGCCCTCACTCTTAGATTATTTTCGTCAAATTGTGCAGACAGGCGTTCGCATCGCAGCTCAGTCCACACCAAGCAAACTTGAATACATCATCCTTCGCTCAATCATGTCAATATCTATCCATGATCGGCGACAAATGAGTCCCACAAACAAACTTGTGCCTGCAATCCTTGTCTTCCACTCGGTCAACGATGCCATTCGGAGCGTCCAGTTGGTGTTGACTGAAGAGAGCTCGATTCTCTCCTTGCAAGCTCTTATCAGCGTGCAGTTGTTCTTGATCACAATGCACAGGTATAACGCTGCATCTCGTCTTGAAGGGTTGGCTATTCGTATGGCCTTCCAGTTGAGTCTACATCGTTGCCCACTGCAACTGTCGATACCGAACAAAGAGGTAGAGCTGAGGAAACGACTTTTCTGGTCAGCAATCTGCATCGATAGACACATATGCATCCGGCTTGGCACTCCACTAGGTATACGGTCGGACGAGGTCAATGTGTGCTATCCGCACACAGAGCGACATCTTGAACGGGATCCTCGGCGAGATAGTATGCATACACAAGATTAGAATTAGAGCTATCTCAGGCTAACTCTTCTCTAGATGGGGAGCGCGATGAGCGGTTAGACTTGTTGGATTTCTTAGCTCGACATGCCGATATCCGTGGGTCTATCATGCAAACGCGACACCAATCTATGCTGCATGGTAGCGCCGATGACATCGACCAAGCCCTGGAAGTGGAAGCCGAGCACACAAAATGGTGGAACATGGTTGATGAGCACTTTTCTAATGATGAGCAAACACAGACCATATCCAAAACACATCAAGTCACTCTCATTGTCCTTCGCTTCGAATCAGTGCTTGCTCTACATCGCTCCGTATTAGCGACATCAAAGAAAAATGCCGCATATAACGCGGCGCTACAACGATGCATATCGGCCTCGCGCTCTGTCATCAACACGCTACGGAAAGCTCTCCGCGGATTTGGGGCATTTGACGGCTCACCTGGCCAGCATGGATATGAGAGAACTCCCCTGCTTTGGCCGTCGTTTACCTGGGCAGTATGGATGAGTGCATTCATCATTCTATCCGCCGCTGCAGAAGGACAAGTTACGAGCGATATCGCACTGCGGCTTTCTGATCGAAGTGTTCAGGTCCTCAAGCACTTAGCATTAAGGGGTACAAGTTGGCCAGACGCATGTATAGTCGCTATTCAGAACCTTGCTGCAAGACTGGATAAGTCGTCAAGTCGGAACTCCACAAATACATCTGGAGATGGTTCGCGAACAGTGCTTAATCCGGTTCGTAACTCCTCCCCAGGCGTTGATAATTGGCAAGCTCGGCGGCAAATATCCGAAGGTAACTTGGCAAACCATGCACCACCACGAAATAATCCAGCGACAGGCACAAATACACCAACTGGACAACCGCACATATTTTCCAATCAGCCCAATACAGCACCCTGCCCTACAAACTTTACAGGCCAAGCGACTGAGCCCAGCTTTTCAAACGTTAATCTGCATCATACCGATATGCAAGCCACCAATAGTCTTGCAAATGACTATCTTGCGGGCGTAGGGAACTTTCTTGGTATAGCGCAGCAATATTCGGATAACCCATTACCCAACGAAGAGATCATGCATCTTTTCAACGGCGAAGACATCAATTACTGGTTTGGGACACATTCTGGAATGGCTGGGAATATGCTTTATCACGAGCAAAACTTTCACTAAGCGCTGGAGGGAATAATAACAACGATACTCAAATTCAGTTAATACTACTTGGGCACCTCTACCTTGCCCAGCGAGGCCGACTTGAAAGCAGCGTGAATCTCCTGCTCTGCGCCATCCTGTAATGGCAGCAGTCCGCTCCGCACTGTCGCGTGCTCTAAGATACCTCTTGCCACCAAACCATGTTTCAGTGCGATGGTTCCCTCCATGTGCGAGCCTCTATGATAAACATTCCTAGTCACTGGGAGGAGCCTGTCATGGATAGCCCTAGCGCGAGGATAGTCTCGTGCCTTTCCAGCTTCAATCATCTCGAGCAGCGGCTCAGGAGCAATATTTCCATATCCGACAAGCATACCGTCGACATCGAAGCACGTATGTAGCAAATATTCGTCGTGGCACGTGAGGATGGTAAGTTCGGGGTTTTGCTTCTTGATAATAGGAATCTCCACATCCCAGCGGCGCATGTTGCGCACTCCGTTCTTCATAGCGATGACACCGGGTTGTGCGGCGATCTCGAGTAGTGTCTCTAGGCTGTAGGTTGCCTTTGTGTTGTCGGGATACTGGAACAAGATGAGGGGAAGTCCGGAATTCTCGTAAACGGTCTTATATCTGTCTTGCGGAGCTCCTGGCTGATATCCGAAGCGAAGCCAGCCATGGCTGGGGTAAAGCAGACCCGCCTGTGCACCAGCAGCCTTTGCACGTTGGGCTTCGAGGGCAGCCACTTCAGTACCTTCGGTGGTGATGCCGGAAATGATGGGTATCTTGTTGTCGACAGACTTAACAAAAGCCTTGATAACATCTACTTGCTCTTCCTGAGTCAGGAAAGTGCCCTCGCCAGCGTGTCCCAGCACAACCAGACCCTTTACACCTGAAATGCTGCCGAGCCAGGAACCAAGGCGCTGAATAGCTGCGTAGTCGACCGAGCCATCCCTGTTGAATGGAGTAACCGGCGCAGGGACGAGGCCCGCGAGATCGATCTTGGGAGCTTGCTTGATCTCAGGCATTGAGCCCATTGCGGTGGTAGGAAGTATTGTAATTGAGGTATGAATTAAAACTCGATCGTTCCTGAGTATGAAGAATGATAAGGCTGAGATTTGAACTGAAAGTCTGAATTATATGTAATTTTCGATTCATCGCACGGGAATACCCAGCAGCGACCGTTTGACGATCTTACTCCAGTGTACGGCTTCATGCTCGATCTCGAATACGCACTTGGGAAGCGGACATGCAAAAGTCCGCTGAAGCCCCACGAAAAGTCACCCCGCTACACGCTGCGAAGTACTGGCTTGGAATCATGTGAGCAACAAGGCCTTGGGATGTTCCAACTTCGCGACTCGAGGAATGCACGGTATGCGGCCAAGGCCTCCCGGACATGTCTTTGTCCGAACTAGTGTCAAGCCACTCTCCACCCTAGTAAAGCCGACAGTTCTTACAGCCAGTTATCAACTTTCACATCCGAATCTTAGCAAACGTAGCGAGTGCTTTGGTTGCACTCATCTTCCCCATGTTTTCTCCGCTTCGTGACCAAGAAGTTGGGGTCTGGGGAAAGTCCGGGGTCAAGCTTGCCTGTGGACTTCCTGGGGAACGTTCGTCCAGCTGGGGGTATATAGAATAGGCTTCTCTGGGAAGAGTCAATCTTTGTGCCTCTCTTCAGAACCACCAAGAATTCTGCACATGACCTAGCCGTCAATCTTACGCTTTTGACAACTGCCGAAAATGGCCAGCACCAACCGCAACTGTCACGAAGATACCGAGAAAAATGCACCACTGCAGATTGAAGATGTCGCACCATTGGAGAAAGACCTCAAGGCGGAAGCTACGCTCGATGGCGCCGACTATAGTGGTGCGATTGCGAAGACAGACCCAGCAGAAATTGCACTTGTACGCAAGCTGGACATGCGAGTGATGCCCGCACTCTTTTGCATGTACTTCCTGTATGTCACTAGAAATCCTCCAGGCATTATGGCTTCTCTCAATTTCAGATTGCTAACACTCGTATCACCAGCAACAAACTCGACCAGAATGCGATAGCCAACGCACGACTCAACGATCTCGAAAAAGACCTCGGCCTCGTCGGAAACCAATACAACACGTGTATATCCATCCTCTACGTCGGATACCTATTTGCTCAAATACCCAGCAACATGCTCATGTCGTCGAGGAAAGTGCGGCCTTCGCTTTACATGGCCATATGCTGTACGGTCTGGGGTTGTGTGGCAGCTCTCACGGCTCTTGTCAAGAACTATACGGGCTTGGTATTGGTGCGCTTCTTTCTCGGTTTTGTAGAAGCGCCGTTTTACCCGGGTGCTTTGTACGTTTTGAGCATGTTTTACACTCGCAAGGAGATTGCTACAAGAGTGTCCATCCTGTATGCTGGCAATATCTTCGCCGTGTCCTTTGCTGGGCTCATCGCCGCTGCCACTTTCGCGACGCTGGACGACAAGCACTCGATGCACGGCTGGCAGTGGTTGTTCATAATCGAGGGCATTGTCACCGTGGGCGTGTCTATCGTTTGTGTCTTCTTGCTGCCGGATGAGCCGCTGACGACGAAGTGGCTCACGCCCGAGCAACGACAACTAGCGCACGATCGCATACAAAGGGATACGGTTGGGCTTGAGCCAAGCAAGGGAGTCAAAGCCGGCTTCATGCAAGCTCTGCGAGATCCAAGACTCTACCTGCTGGTCTTTATGCAGAATATGCACTTGAGCGCCACGTCTTTCAACCAGGTATGTAGGATGAAAATGGTCCTGATTCTAGCCTCCTTTTTACACCTGCTAATCTAGCATAGTTCTTCCCCACCGTGGTCAGGTCGTTGGGATTCAGTACCACCATGACGTTGGTTCTGACTGCTCCGCCATCGCTCGTCGCCGGTGCCGTGGGCATCTGCATCGGTATCTCATCTGGCAAGTTCAACGATAGAACATGGCACATTACCGTCATGATGGGACTCGCAGTCGTTGGATTTGCCATTAGTGCTGCGACACTTAACACGGCCGCACGTTACATTTCCTGCTTCCTCTTCGCTTCCGGTTCGTCACTCCTCTCTCCTCCCCATCCGTTGGCCTGTACTTGTCTGTTGCGAAGCAACTACTAATCAATAGCATCTTAGGTGTCTACTCGGTCAATTCCGTCATCCTTGGATGGGTATCAGGAACACTCGGCCAGACGACGGAAAAAAAGGCCGTGTCACTATCGATTGTGAATGTGGTTTCGATGGCTAGCTTCATCTACACGCCTTATCTGTATCCGGCGAGCGATGGACCCAAGTATGTGCTTGCTATGAGTAGTAATGCGGCGTTCTCAGGGGCATGTATTGCAGCAGCTTGGGCGCTTAGGGCGTGGCTTCAGGTGACCAATCGGCAGTTGAAGAGAGATGGAGTCAATGTGTTTTATGCGTATTGACCCAAGTCTGTCTTTGGGTTCAGTGTTAGTCGGATCAGTCATCAGCGTAAAGTTGCCACTTTCCATATCCCTTTTTGCTACAATCTCTAGATCTGCTTAGCCGTGTTTGGCTAGCGCAATCGTGGGTGCGTGAGTGAGTGACGCGCATGCACGGGATCGCGGGAACACGCGCCAGGTCGCGCTTGTGTAGACAATGTCTGTTTCCGACGATGCGATAGCGCAAATGGCGTGTTGAACAAGTCGCTGACACCTCTCATGTCAGTCTTGGTCATGACCTCGTGCCATTAGACACGCACCATGTCCTCGCCATTTCCCGAGTTTGACTCGTCGCAATTCTCCATCACGTCCCCACGTCGCATCCCCAAATCAAACTTCACCTACAAACACCTCCACCAACTCAAGTCTTGCAGTCCGCAGACGCCCCTCCGCGTAATCGCACACGTCGACCTCGACGCCTTTTACGCGCAATGTGAAACCGTTCGTCTAGGCATTGATCCGTCCAAGCCGCTCGCAGTCCAACAATGGCAGGGCCTGATTGCCATAAACTACCCCGCGCGCGCGTTCGGCCTCAGCCGCCATGTCACGTCTGCCGAGGCGCTGAAGCAATGCCCCGAGCTGATACTGCAGCATGTTGCGACGTGGAAAGAGGGCGACGAGACGTGGGCGTACCATGAGAATAGCTTCAGGGACATGGCGACGCACAAAGTTAGCTTGGACCCGTATCGCATGGAGAGTCGCAAGATTTTGAAATGCATAAAGGAGATTTTGCCGGACAGGGACCAGCGGGTGGAGAAGGCGAGTATTGATGAGGTTTTCATGGACCTTGGTGCGCAGGTGCACACGATATTGTTGGAGAGATACCCCGAGTTGAGAGGGCCGGCGCCGTACGATGATCCGACGGAACGGCTGCCAAAGGTGCCTACGACGGTCTTGGACTGGGCGGCAGACGCGCTGGTGGAGACGGGCGAGGAGGACGGCGAGGATAGAGATCCGGATTGGGACGATGTGTGCATGGTGATTGCGTCTGAGATTGTGCGAGACGTGAGGAAGCATATCAAAGATACACTGGGATATACATGTTCCGGGGGCATTGCGCGAAACAAGATGCTGTCGAAACTAGGCTCTGGATACAAGAAGCCCAACCAACAGACGGTGATCCGGAACCGCGCAGTGAAGCACTTCCTCTCTGACATGAAGTTCACCAAGATCCGCATGCTGGGCGGCAAGCTAGGCGACGAAGTCGTCGCCATGTTCGGCACCGACAAGGTAAAAGACCTGGTGGAGCAGCCAGTAGAACAGCTCAAGAAACTAGGAGACGACACGGGCACATGGATCTACTCCATCATCCGCGGCGAAGACAACAGCGAAGTCAACCCCCGCACACAAATCAAAAGCATGCTTTCAGCAAAGTCGTTCCGCCCAGCCATCCACTCGTTCGAGCAAGGCGTCCGCTGGCTCCGCATTTTCGTTGCAGACATCTTCTCCCGCTGCGTAGAAGAAGGCGTACTGGAAAACAAGCGACGGCCCAAGAGCATAAACCTGCATCATCGCCAAGGCGCTCAAACAAGGAGTCGCCAGGCCCCAGTACCACAAGGCAAACCGCTGTCTGAAGCCATACTGTTCGACCTCGCAAAGAACCTCTTGGCGCAAGTCGTCGTCGACGGACGCGCATGGCCATGCTCCAACCTCTCGCTCAGCGTCGGCGGCTTCGAAGACGGCATCACGGGTAACCAGGGAATCGGCGGCTTCCTCGTCCGCGGCGAAGAGGCCAAAGCCATGATGTCGTCGTCGTCGACGATGATGACAGCAATAAGACGGAGCATGAGCAGTAACGGCGGCGAGCCAGCAACAAAGAAGCGCAGAACAAAAGGCAACATAGCAAACTTCTTCGGCCCGCGAGATGACAAGAAGAAGGATTTCGATGCCGCGAGAGCAGTGCTACTAAAAGCGCATACCGCGGCTACGCGCTCGGAAAGCGGGGATGAAATGGCGGATGGCGACGACGAAAACGAAAACGAAAACGAGGAGGAAGAGCAAGACGACGCTTTCCAAGCACAACTGCTTGATGAAGATGAGGTGGAAAGACCAGGCAGCCCACCACCACCATCATCATCATCGCCGTTGAAACAGGGCCAGAGCGAGGTGCAAGACGCAGCAGCAGCAGATACACCTCCCTTTGCCCAACCTTTACATGCCTCACTACCACCACAATCGGCTCCTCGCACAAACCCCCCAACCCTGTCAGACTCGTCCTTCTTCTTCTGCCCACGATGCAACATGCATCTTCCTCGTGTGGACAAGGCAGAACACGATGATTATCACTTCGCCCTCGATTTGTCGAGGGAAATGCGCCAGGAAGAAAGAAATCATCTGGTGATTGCTCCTCCTCCCCCTCCACAGTCTACGAGGAGAGGCGCTGGAGCGGCGAAACCGTCGAGAGGGAGGGGGAGGGGAGAGGGCGTGGAGAAGGGGCAGGCTAGGTTGGCGTTTGGGAGGGGAATTTGATTGATTTTACATGTTCATGGTCATGTCAATGATAATGTTGACGTTGCCACGAAGAACCCATCACCTTGTTTTTTTTAAATCGTAATCCAAGACATGGATTCATGTAGTAGACCCTGTTTCTTCTACTGTATAGACACACGTCATGTGGTTTGGAGAGGTTTTTTTTCACCCTTGCTTCGTCGTTGAATAGTAGTATACGTATTCCCTCTCTCTCTCTCTTCTCCACCATCTACACAACCTCAATCTCCAACCTCAATCTCGGAATCTCTGTACTCCCCTCTGGCATCTTGTAGGTGAAATTCCAAAACTCAAAGTCACTAAATTCAGTTAGCAAAAGAGAAACTCAATCTGAGATGATGTGGTGGTAGTAGTAGAAGAGAAGAAGAAGAAAACTCACTTAATCACCTTGCCCACTCCCCCAAACATGCCATTAAACGTAACGTCATATTCCAAATCCACCGTACCCGACACATTTACTTTCACACCCTCGACATCCGCCCAACCACCCACGTCTCTCTTGCCCGCCCATCCATTCGTGCCGACGAGCAGGGAAAACGCACTCGTGTGGTTACCGGCTGGATAGCTCAATTCCAAGCTGCCCTCGCCAACACTCACGTCCAAGGCCATGACCTGGGCGTACAGGCTCATCCAGCCGACAGTGCCGTCCTTGCGAGCCCACTGCACGACAGCCGGGTTGAAGGAATTGGGGTTCTTGGCTGGGCCGCCAATCACGTTTTCCGCAAACGATTCGGCGCCAATGGTGAGCGAGGGGGAGAGGTAGGCCGAGATGTTGCGTGGATACGTGTCAAATGGGGGCGAGAAAGCACTTGTTTGGACCGTGTGGGTGCCGGGGAAGGTGGAGAGTGAGGAGAGTGTGGTTGGTGGGACGAGGGTGTTGTGGTAAGGGGCTAGGATGGCGACGAGAGGGCCGATGGCGAAGTCGTTCTTGTGACCCATCGCGTAGGGCTGTGTGAAAAGAAGAGGAAAAGAACTGGTTAGCCATGATTCCCTCTTTCGTCGTGGGGTCAAACAAAAAAAACTCACTTTGGGGTGGACGGGCGCCTTCTCCTTGCCGACTATAGTCCACATTTGCAGCGCGAGGATACTCAGATAGCGGTTCATGTCGAAGCCGTAGGCGCGGTCCCAGGGTCCGGCTACATTCTTCAGATTCGCATTGTACAGCTTGCCCAGACTAGTCCATGTCTCGCGTATCATCTGCGGTCCGTACTCGCCCATCAGACTATCCTGCGGCATGTATTTTGCCCAGAGGGTAAGTGCCCAAAGCGAGACGCCCGCGTACGTACCCGAATTAAACTCGGAGAGCGTGTTGTCACGTGTAAACAGGTCAATGATTTGTTTGGCATAGGCTTCGCCCGCAGTGGTCATGTTTGAGTCGTTTACACGGCGGCCAATGTAGCCCGACACAAAGGCGCGCATAATGGACGGGTTGCTGTATGCGGGGTACAAGTTGTCGCCGTCTACGCCGCCAACGCGGTAGCTATCGCCAATGGTGGTGTTGAACAGACTTTCGACCATGTAATCCTGCACGTCTTGGGGAAGGAGATGCGGAAACTCTTCTAGCATCAAGACAAACGTGGTGCCTACGAAGCCGCGCCAATTGGGATCCCACGAGTTGTACATGTTGGCTGGGTAGGCCTCCGTGCCGACCGTGGGCTCCTCGGGATAGATTTGGTAGTCGCCAAACCTCGACGTTTGTGTTAGCATGATATATATATAGTAGCGCTTCGTGGTACTTGTGAACATACCACTGTTGACTCTCATTCTTGAACTGCCCTCCAATAACATTCTTGACGATTTTTATGGCTTGCTCAACATCGTCGTCTTCGTTTCTCGCCAGTAAACCGGCTGCATACCAGGCACTGGCCCGCGTCTCATGCGTCAGTGCCTTTGCATCCAGGCTGAACAAATACCCTTTTTCGCAGTCATAAAACATATCCATCCAGTCCATTGACTCGCGCAGCAACCCATCCGCATAAGTCTCGGTCGCATTACGTCCAAACACGCCCCGGGCCGTGCACAGGTGCTGCACCAACAAAGTCGAAGCGAGCCAGAAGCTCGAGAAAGCAATCATGCTGGAGGTGGCCGACGAGTGGAAAGTGGTGTGCAGAAGTGCGCACGCGGCATGGCAGCGATGCCCATCATGTTTATTTGGTCACGCGGCACAGTCTACAGCGCGGCCAAGCACGAAGATACGGGGAATATGTCCGAAGCGTTACTTGAAGTTGCTGAAGTTGAGGGGTTCGGTGGATAATGCGGCGAGGTTGGCAGTAACTTTGCCGTTGATGGCAACTACGGCTTAGTCGAGATTTTGTGGCCGCGGGTAAAGGCCGCCCACGGAACAAGAGGTGCGGAAGTGCACTTGCAAGGACAGAATGACGTACTGACTCGTGACGATTAGCGGTGACCGAGAACATGACCAATCGTCCACGACGGAATATCCGCCATGATGCCGTGTGCAAAGTTTGGAGTTTTGTACAAGCAACCAGTCCTGCAACCTTGCCCACTTGCGAACAGGAAGTGGTCCTGGAAGGGCCGGGCCGCTACACCTGCCATGATAGTAGGAGACATGCAACAAGTCTGCTCATGCACATCTTAATCACTCACTTCACATCACCTTGCATGTTCCCACGAGCACGTGGCTAGCCGCGAGCCATGGTTTCACGTCGGCACAATAAGCAGTAGCGCCACTCTCCAACCTCTGCATTCAACAGATTGATGACATTATACGAGGCACAGTTTGATCGATCGGCGACGTTGTCGGACAAAAGATGGCGCAAGATGATCACCATGGCCGCTGTGCCGATCTGCGGGTATGGGGAAGATGGCTCATTTCATCATTGATGCGAGTCAGCATACCTCTTGTACGTTGTGACGAGACTGGAGGCCTGAAAGCTGCAAGGCACACTCTGATCGCGACGTACACGCTGACGAGTGCACAGATGGTGTTGGTATATTCCTTTCTGCGCACGCTGTGCATGCGCAGATAACCGTTGATTCATAAACATGGCTTCGTGAAGCAACGACCCAGTGTCGCAGGTATATACATTGCAAAAAAAGCAGAATCCGGAAAATTTATGCAATTGAAAGCATTGTG
>Ga0265780_10005219_pt1 | contig 16504 bp, 17 predicted proteins | sample P1T30metagenome_FD_192432 | JGI IMG/M metagenome (GOLD analysis project Ga0265780, IMG submission 192432) | Plant litter microbial communities from East Loma Ridge, Irvine, California - P1 T30 | ecosystem: Environmental > Terrestrial > Plant litter > Unclassified | place: USA: California... | reverse complement strand
CACATACCGTTTCCTAATTTTGAATTGTTCAGGATTTTACCAAACAAAGCCAAAAAATATATTTTACAGGGTATATTAGGCGCCAATGTAGCAGGCTTTCACACCTGGGACAATGCCATCCATTTTACAGAATGTGTAGAAAAGATATTGGGCTATACCCAAAAAAGCTTCATATTTACGCAGGACACCCACCGTACCAAAATTGGCTCCTTCCCTATCAGCATTGATTTTGATAAATTTTATGGCGCTTATGACAGGCCTAATGTGGTAGCCCTGCGCAATGAAATTAAAGAACTGTATGGCGATAAAAAAATTATCTTTTCGGTAGACCGGCTTGACTATACTAAGGGCATCAGCAACCGCCTTAACGCTTTTGAAAGTTTTTTGCAAAAACATCCTGAATGGCAGGAAAAAGTGGTATTCCTTTTGGTTATAGTACCATCCCGTGAGGAGATAGGCAAGTATGGCGAGCGGAAAAAAATAATCGAGGTAAATATAGGCCGCATTAACGGGTCTATGGGCAGCTACAAATGGACCCCGGTAGTATACCAGTACCAGTCGGTAGATTTTGACAGGCTCATTGCACTATATACCAGCGCCGATGTGGCCTTAATATCGCCCGTGCGCGACGGTATGAACCTTGTAGCAAAAGAGTATGTTGCCAGCCGTAAAGATGCGCGTGGCGTGCTTATATTAAGCAGTATGGCCGGTGCCGCTAAAGAGCTACAGGAAGCCATTACCATTAACCCGTTTGATACAGAACTTACGGGCGAAAAAATTGCCCTTGCCCTTAACATGCCCCAGGAGATTCAGGAAGTTAAAATGAAGCGCATGCAGGCGTACCTTAAAACACATGATGTTTCCAGATGGGCCAATAAATTTTTACATGAAACCGAGGAGATGCATGGCCATGATAACAAGGCCGTAAAGCTTTCAGGTAAGGTTAAAGATACTTTACTACATAAGTTTGAAGAGGCAAGTAAACGTTTGCTGCTGCTGGATTTTGACGGTACACTCGTGGGGCTTAAGTCAAGGCCGGAGCTGGCAGTACCCGATGCAAAGCTCCTTTCCTTATTAGCTGCACTGGCAGCCGACCCAAAAAATGACGTATGGATTATAAGCGGTCGCGATAAAAACTTTTTACAAAAATATTTAGGTCACCTGCCCATTGGCCTCGTGGCAGAACACGGTGGCTACATTAAGCAGCAGCAGGGCTGGGAGTCTATTATAAACGGCATGCCCGAATGGAAGCTGCGTGTTATTGATGTAATGCAGGAATATGCCGATATGAATGCTGAAAGCTTTATAGAGATAAAGGAGTTTGGTGTGGCCTTCCACTACCGCAATGTAGATGAAAAACAGGGTTTCCTGATTTCGAGGGAGCTGCTGACATTACTAAAAAACCACCTGTTTAATACGCCTGTGCAAATTATTGATGGTAATAAGGTTATAGAAGTTAAACACTTTATGGCGCACAAAGGCACTACCTGCCGCAACAATATATTGTGTGGCGACCATGACTTTGTATTGGCCTTTGGCGATGATAAGACAGATGAGGATATGTTTGAACTGCTAACCGGCGAAAATGAACTGGCTGTTAAGGTAGGCCCCGGCAATACAGCGGCAAAATACAGGATAGCATCGGTAGAAAAAGTACTGGAATTTCTTGGCAAATTGGAAGGACATCCGGCTTAGCTTTGTAAGAAAAAACATTATTTGTACATTTAGCATCCTAACATTTTAATCCGTAGCATGAAAAAACAAGTTGCCATAGTGCTGTTACTCTTTACTGCCGCCATTTCTTTTGCTCAAAAAACAGAATACGATACCAAAACAAACATTCGTTATTATCCTGAAGCTGATTATAAAACCGATACTTACAAGGCAGAGCGATGTGTACTGGATGTATATTACCCAAAAAACACCACCGGCTTTGCTACTATAATCTGGTTTCATGGTGGGGGCATAACCGGGGGCAGTAAAGAAATACCTCAATATTTAAAAGATAAAGGTTACTGCGTTGTAGGTGTAGGTTATCGCCTTAGCCCTGCCGTTACTGCACCTGCTTATATAGAAGATGCCGCCGCAGCAGTGGCCTGGGTGTATAAAAACATTGCCGCTTACGGCGGCCATGCGGAAAATATATTTATATCAGGGCATTCAGCAGGAGGCTATTTAGCGCTGATGATAGGCCTGGACAAAACCTACCTGGCTAAACATAATGTTGATGCCAATAAAATAGCGGGGCTTATCCCGTTCAGCCCGCAGTGCATTACGCACTTTACTATACGCAAAGAACAGGGTATACCCGAAAAGCAGCCCGTAATTGATAAGTACGCACCGCTGTTTCATGTTCGGGCTGATGCCCCTCCCCTGTTGCTTATTACCGGCGACCGCGAAATGGAGCTACTTGGCCGCTATGAAGAAAACGCCTACATGGAGCGCATGATGAAACTTACCGACCATAAAGATACCCGCCTGTTTGAGCTTGACGGCTACGGGCACAACATGGCTGAACCGGGTTATCCGTTACTGCTTAATGAAGTGAAAAGGGTAATGGAGCTGAAGAGGAAATAGATATGTCAGTAATCAATACAAACAAGTTCGTGAGTTTGGAGGCTAATACTGAAGATACCTTTAATAACACTCTATGGCATGAGGCGATATCAGGTTTCTTAATAGATTATCTAGCAAACAAAAAAGTCTCATTATTTGAGCTTAAGCCCACCAAACATTCAATTATAAATGAATATGATTCACATCAAAAAATAAAATTTAATGGGCACCCTGCTATTTATATTAACAGTTTGATTTTATCTGTAGATGAAATCAAGACTTTAGCTGCTGATGAAGATTTTTATCTAGGCCATTTAATTATTCTTACTTCAGAAATAATCAATCCTAGGGAGCTTTTTAACTCCTGGGCTTATCTAAAACTGGCTGGAAGTAGCTATGAAATTATAACGCAGGATTCTGACGGAAAATATTTTCATATACACAATCCCACGGTCGAAGCAGAAAACCATTTCTACAAACATTTTAAATAAACAAAAATCCCACGCTATTAACGTGGGATTCTTTATTTTGAGATTTCTCGCTGCGGTCATAATAACACACAGCCGAAATGTAAATACTAGCTAAGCGCCGCTTTAACCTGGTCAGCTGCTTCCTGAAACTGCGTTGCAGAAAGGATTGGCATACCTGAGTTATCAATAATTTCTTTAGCAAGCTCTGCATTAGTACCTTGTAAACGTACAATGATAGGCACTTTAATAGTGTCTCCCATGTTTTTGTAAGCATCTACAACACCCTGTGCAACACGGTCACAACGCACAATACCACCAAAGATGTTGATAAGAATGGCCTTAACATTAACATCTTTAAGGATGATACGGAAAGCCGTTTCAACACGCTTGGCATCGGCAGTACCGCCCACGTCAAGAAAGTTTGCCGGCTCATAGCCTGCATATTTAATAAGGTCCATAGTTGCCATGGCAAGGCCTGCACCATTTACCATACAACCTACTGTACCGTCAAGGTCAACATAGTTAAGGCCTACTTCTTTAGCTTCAACCTCAATTGGGTTCTCCTCACGCACATCGCGCATGTCAGCATATTTTTTCTGACGGTAAAGCGCGTTATCATCAATTACCACTTTAGCATCTACAGCAAGAATTTTGTTGTCAGATGTTTTAAGTACCGGGTTGATTTCAAACATAGAGGCATCGCTATCAGTATATGCTTTATAAAGGGCTGCTGTAAAGGCAACCATTTCTTTATGTGCATTACCGCTAAGGCCAAGGTTAAAGGCAATTCTGCGCGCCTGGAAGCCCTGAAGGCCTACAGCCGGGTCAATTTCTTCGGTAAAAATACGGTCTGGTGTGTGCTCAGCAACTTCCTCAATATCCATACCACCTTCGGTAGAATACATAATCATGTTGCGGCCTGCACCCCTGTTAAGTAATACCGACATATAAAATTCTGAAGTTTCACTCTCACCGGGATAGTATACGTCTTCGGCAACAAGAATTTTGTGTACCCTTTTTCCTGTAGGAGGTGTTTGTGGTGTAATAAGGTCCATACCTATTATCTGACCTGCAATTTCCTCTACCTGCTGAAGGTTTTTAGCCAGCTTTACGCCACCACCTTTACCGCGGCCACCTGCATGTATCTGTGCTTTAAGCACATGCCAGCCTGTACCTGTTTGGGCAGTAAGTTCTTTTGCAGCAGCAACAGCTTCAGCCGGATTGTTGGCCACAATACCGCGTTGCACACGTACACCGTGGCTTGCCAGTATTTCTTTTCCCTGATATTCGTGTAAATTCATATAAAATGCGTTTATCTTATTAAAAGTGGAACAAAAATAGCAAATTACATCCAATGGCAGAAAGTTATTTAAACTTTTTACGCCTAAAAATTTAACAGGAGAATTTAGCTACTAAACGCAACCTTTTAATATTTGTCCCATCTACTAATAAATCAACACACCTATGAAAAAATTTACACTCTTATCCTTTATAGCTCTAGCAACGCTATCGTGCAGCGATGATGACCAAAACTTTCCCGCTGTAAGTTTGCAGGGAAAATGGAGCCTTAAAGAAATACATTCACCTATGGTGAGACGTGTTACAACATTTGATGAAGGAGCTATTACATGGAATTTTAATGAAAGTAAAAGGGAGTTAGCTATTGAAAATCCAACCGATAATCAAAGCAGTTTAGATAGTGGCACTTATAGTTATAGCATTGGCATAGAAGAGAACATTTGCGATTTGGCTTTAAATATTGATAGACCCGAACATGATCTTGACCTGGGCTGTATAACCATAGACGGGCAAATGCTTAGTATATCAAAAGCATATGTAGATGGGCATATTTATATTTTTAAAAAAGTTAACTAATAAATGCTATGAAAAAACTACCATTTTTAGTGTTGCTACTGCCGGCACTTATAGCTAACGGCTGCAGTGACCGCGATGATACACCAAACAACAATCCTGTAGGCATAAGCGGAAGCTACTCCTTAGTAAAGCTTAGCGGCGGCTTTGCAGGTCATAACAATAATTTTGATGCCGGAAGTATTGTATGGATCATTAACGAGGGTAATAATACAGTTACTATAGTTAACAATTATAACGACAATAACGGCACAGTAGAAGATTTTCTGGAAACGGGCACGTATAGCTTTCTACAGGATACTGCTACCCCTGCAAACCAATGTACAGCAACCTTTAAAGCAGACGGTATGGATTTAGGTTGTTTTACCCAGGCCGAAGACGGAATCATAACGTTTAACCAGCAATATGCTGATGGCTATCTGCTAACCCTTAAACCAATACAATAAACATTCGACAGACTTAAATTTTGGACAATTTCACCACCTTACTTTTATACTAAAATTATTACATCAACATTACTTTAGGCGCAGCCTAAACTTAAAGCATTATAGTATGAAAGAGATACTTATTTTAATACTTGCATTACCTGTACTATTATTTTACAAAGAAGATAACGACGACAATACCTATTATGACGCAGAGCTAAACCCACCTGAAAACAACGAATTAAACAACAATAAATAAATATACTGTTATAAATATAACATTTTGTTATTTTTTGTTAAGCTTTTGATATTCGCTTGTTTGCGTGCTGTTTGATGACTAATTTTGCATCATTAAGGAAAAAAACATGGAAGCAAGACAGCTGGTTCAACTGGCAGAACAATTTGGCAGCCCACTATATGTGTATGACGCTGCAAAAATACAATCGCAATACAAAAAGCTCGAAAATGCCTTTGGCAAAGTAAAGCACCTAAGGATCAACTACGCCTGTAAGGCGCTAAGCAATATATCTGTACTAAAGCTGCTTAAGCAAATGGGTTCCGGTCTTGATACCGTAAGTATACAAGAAGTGCAGCTGGGCCTTTTAGCAGGCTTTTCGCCCGAAACCATCATTTATACACCAAACGGTGTATCTATGGAAGAAATTGAAGAGGTGGCCACCCTGGGTGTACAAATAAACATTGACAACCTGAGCATATTAGAGCAGTTTGGGGCCAAGCATCCCACTACCCCGGTATGCATACGCATAAACCCGCACGTTATGGCAGGGGGCAACAGTAACATATCTGTAGGGCATATCGATAGCAAATTCGGTATATCCATCCATCAAATGCCGCACCTGCTGCGCATTGTAGAAAATACAGGTATGCACATCAATGGCATACACATGCACACGGGCAGCGATATATTAGATATTGAAGTATTTTTATATGCCGCCGAGATATTATTTGAAACCGCAGCACAATTTAAAGAACTTGAGTTTCTTGATTTTGGCAGCGGGTTTAAAGTGCCTTATAAAAAAGATGATATCCAGACGGATGTAGAAGAGTTGGGGAAAAAACTGAGCAAGCGCTTTAATGCGTTTTGTACAGAATACGGCCGTGAGCTTACGCTTGCCTTTGAGCCGGGTAAATTTTTAGTAAGTGAGGCAGGTTTTTTTGTAGCCAAGGTAAATGTGGTTAAGCAAACAACCTCAACGGTTTTTGCGGGTGTAGACACGGGTTTTAACCACCTTATACGCCCTATGCTGTACGGTTCTCACCATCATATAGAAAACATTAGCAACCCTAAGGGTAAAGAGCGTTTTTACAGCGTTGTAGGATACATTTGTGAAACCGATACATTTGCTAGCAACCGTCGCATTGCCGAAATTAAAGAGGGCGATTTACTGTGTTTCCGTAATGCAGGGGCATATTGCTTTAGCATGAGCAGCAACTACAACAGCCGAGTGCGCCCCGCCGAAGTACTTTGGTATGAAGGTAAAGGCCACCTCATCCGCGAACGCGAAACTTTTGAAGACATTATACGCAACCAGGTTATCATGGATTTTGAGCCTGCAATTGCCGTTACCGTTTAGGTTATATATAATTGTTATTATTTTTTGACTAACCGCCCCAGCAATGGGTGCGGTTTTTTTTATGCATTTTTTATATATTTGACCCACAAATTAACCAATATTGAAATATGAAAATCAAAATTATTTTTTTTTTACTGACATCACTTTCAGTTAATACATTATTTGGACAGGATCGAGTAAATCGTGAAACGCAAACTTTTGTAAAAACATCCGATACGTTAACATCTGCCACTGGTTGGGCTTATAGCGAAGAATATGGAGAATGGCTGGATTATCCAAATACACTCGATAATAAAAAAATTTACCGGAATAAAGACAAACAGGAAATAAACCCATTCCAAATGTCTACCAACGAAGACTTTATACGTATTTTTACAAATAGTCTTAATTATAACAACCAAGAATATTATGTCACAGTAATTGAATATTGGGGAGGGGAATACAAATATCCTGCTCTTAAACAAGATTGGATAAAGGCAAAAAGAACTATGGGTTATATTTTCTTACCTGAAGAATTTAATAAGCTAAAAAATATAGATAGCCTGGTCCATGTTAAGGCTTTGAGTGTAGTTAGTAGTCCGACATCATATTATCAGGATGAAATAATCAGGAAAGTAACAGCAAAATTAGATGAAGTAACTTCAAATCAAGACAAGAAAAAAAATAAATCTGAAGGTGATTATATTTTTCCGGTAATGAAAGCAACTGATGGATCAATACGATTTTTGCTTCCTACATACGCACACGAGAAAAAAAATGAAAAGAAAAAAAAGAAAAAGGACAAAAACAAGAATGAACCAGAGCCTACATTTTATGATGTAAATTTTGAAAAAGAATACTTTGAAACAACTTTAGAAAATTTTTCCAAGATATTTATAAAATAGCAGTAACCGCACCATTCCCTTGGTGCGGTTTTTTTATTTAGAAAGTAAATTTATTAAATTTGGGCATCCAATCCTCAATTTAAAATGAAAACAGCTTTTACAAGTCTTTTAATATTGCTATTAATTAGCTGCCACAAACCTCTGATTACACAGGCAATACCTACTAATCCATTTGCTACAGCACCACTTACAGATATTCAAGCCATACCATTAGGCAATCTTAATAATGATAAAATACCCGATACAGCATTTGTTGTAGGCCCTAAATTTTTAGGACAGGAAGAAGCTTATGGCGACTGCAACAATGGTAAATGCAGCATTAACGTAGGGTTTTCAGGCGGGCAGCCGGCACTTCATTTCGAAAATGCCGTAGGCGCCCAGATATAGACAAAGACGGCTATGCCGAGATACTAATCGCCCCTTCGTGGTGGGTAGGTTGCCACGGGTACATACATGTTTACAGCTATAAAAATAATGCCTGGAAACACTACGGCTATGCCGATAACAATGTATGTGGCAGGGATACCTTAGCCGAATTTATTACGGGTATAGACGGCAACACACTAACCCTTGAAGAGCTGGTTTGGGATGCAGAGCTTGAAGACTATCATGAAAAACCTAAGGCTTTTATTATACAATAAACAGCTACTCCCGTAATATCTGGGCAGCGTGGTTTTTTGTAACTACTTTAGTAATTACATCTTCAATAACACCTTGTTCATCAATAATAAACGTAGTGCGGTGTATGCCATCAAACTCGCGACCCATAAATTTTTTAGGGCCCCACACGCCAAAAGCATTAATGAGTTCTTTATCCACATCTGCTAACAACGGAAATGGCAGGTTTTGCTTGGTCTGAAAAGTTTTCTGTTTCTTTTCGGTGTCGGCGCTCACGCCTAAAAGTTCGTATCCCTTATCTTTCAGCAGCGTATAATTATCGCGAAGATTGCAGGCTTCTACAGTACAGCCCGGTGTACTGGCGGCTGGGTAAAAAAATATTACCAGCTTTTTGCCTTTGTAGTCAGATAGTTTATGTGTGATGCCATCCTGGTCTTTTGCGGTAAACTGGGGTGCCGCATCGCCTTTTTTTAGTGTGTTCATGTTGTATATTTGTAATGTAAAAGTACAACAATGACTAAAGCTGAAAAAGCCAAATTTGTAATAAAAACGCTCCAGGAAATATACCCAACCATTCCGTTGCCGTTAGACCATAAAGACCCATATACATTGCTTATAGCCGTGCTTATGAGCGCACAAAGCACCGATGTACGTGTAAACATGATAACACCCTTGTTATTTGAGCGTGCCGATAACCCCAAAATGATGGTTAAGCTTACCATTGATGACATCAGGGATATTATCAGGCCTGTTGGGCTGTCGCCTGCCAAGGCAAAGGCCATACATGGGCTAAGCGAAATACTATTGGATAAATACAACGGCGAGGTACCTGCAACCTTTGAAGATTTAGAATCGTTACCCGGTGTGGGTCATAAAACGGCCAGTGTGGTTATGAGCCAGGCTTTTGGCGTACCTGCGTTTCCGGTAGATACGCATATCCACAGGCTTATGTACCGCTGGGGATTGAGTGATGGTAAAAATGTAGTGCAAACCGAAAAAGACGCAAAAAAACTTTTCCCCCGTAAATTATGGAATGACCTGCACCTGCAAATAATATGGTACGGGCGCCAGTACTCTCCTGCCCGAGGCTGGAAACTGGATAAAGATATAATTACCGCAACTATCGGAAGAAAATCAGTATTGGATGAATATAATAAAAAAAGCTCCCATTAAACATGAGAGCTTTTTTTATTAATTGGCAATCGTTTCAAAAGTGCCACTTTCAGTTTTAAACATTTTAAGCGCTTTGCTATAGTTTAGCAAAAAATCTATTGTTTCTTTTTTAGGCAGCATTTCTTGGGTTGCTTGTTGTTCTTTAGTGTAAAGTTTTGCCATATCAGCTTGCTATATTTATTGTTGCTGAATATAAGAACGCAAAACAAAACCCCATATTGCCTAGTTGGTCAAAATAATTTTATTTTTGTCAATTACCTTCCTTAGGTTCATAAGTGCATAGCGCATACGGCCTAGGGCAGTATTAATGCTAACACCTGTTAAATCAGCTATTTCCTTAAAACTAAGATCCTGGTAAATACGCATTTGCAGCACTTCTTTCTGGTCATCCGGAAGTTCGTTAATAATGCGTTGTAGGTCATTTTCTACCTGTTCAGTAATAATTTTATTCTCTACGTTCGGGCTATTATCCGTCATGATAGAAAAAATAGAAAACTCCTCGGTTTCGCGGTGCATGGGCATCTTTTTGTTACGTCGGAAATGATCTACAATAAGATTGTGAGATATTCTCATTACCCAAGGCAAAAACTTGCCTTCCTCATTATAAGAGTTACTCTTCAGCGTTTTAATTACCTTAATAAAAGTGTCCTGAAAGATATCATCTGCGATATCCCTGTCAGTAACCTTTGAGTAGATAAAACCGTAAATTTTAGATTGGTGTCTTTTGATTAATGTAGAAAGAGCATTTTCGTCTCCGCCCACATAATTTTTAACCAAGACAGCGTCAGGGATTACAACATTAGCCATAGCAATACTTTTTAGCGTTTTTTGAATTTGGTTTCTATAAAACCCCGTTGGTACAGGTTTCTAAAAAGTAGTTTTTTGTATAGGCTTCTGTTAATTAAGAATTAATTATATGCCAAATATAACATAATAAAATTATAAAAAACAAGCGCAAATTAAAATTTTAACATCTTTAGGGCAATAATATTTGTTAACGGAGCAAAATGCAACATTAATTACAGCAGAAAACGTTGTAACTGTATCTTTTTGTCATAAAAATCGTTATCTGTAAATCTTTTCGTGGTGTTTTAGCCTGAATATTGTTTTTATAATACGCTCATTTACAGTTTCAGGCCGCTTGGCCGAAAATATCCATTCGGCGCACATCTTTTGCTCCCACCTTTTATATCCGGTAAACAAATTATATACGCCTTCACTGACAAGCCGGTTTTTAAGTTCATCCGGAATTTGGTATTCAGATTCATCTCTATATAATGTTACCTTTACATAATCGCCCTCTTCCTTACCTATCTTTTTACGAATCTCTGCCTTAACAGCCATAAGCAGGCTGCCATTGCCATAGGGCATCAGGCTGTATTGTTTAATTTCTACACCAACTATAGTACCGCTTACCTTTACTATACCAAAAGGTGCATTTTTATCTTTCTCAATTTCAGGAAGGCTAATATAGGTCCAGCCACCTTTAGCAGGAAAGCGTTCTAAAAGATATTCCTTATCTACAAGGGGTGTATCCATTACAAAAAATCAATGTTTATGGTTGAATTGTCCGGCGTAATCTTAACGGTTGATCCGATAATCAACGCCCTGTTATCGGGCACGTGCCCGCCTGGAAAGCCAAAATATACCGGGCAATCAAAATGCTGTAGGGTTATTTCTTCGCAGGTCATGTCAAACGGAATGGTGCTTTCTTTAATATCCACCATAGCACCTACAATTACCGCTTTAAGGTTAGCCAGCTTGCCGGCGCGCTTAAGCGAAATAAGCATACGGTCATAATGGTACAGGTATTCATCTATATCTTCTATAAAAAGTATTTTACCAGAAGTATAAATATCTGATTCCGAACCTGTAATGGCATACAACATAGAGAGGTTTCCCCCCACCAGTACACCCTCTGTAACCTCCCCTGCCCTATTTAAGGGATCAATAGGAATTTTATATCCCAGGCTTTCGCCAAAGAGCACTCTTTTAATAGATTCGATTGAGTCTGGCGTACTTTTAGTATAGCCCTGCAACATAACAGCATGCAGGGTTTTTATGCCAAAGTTATGCACATGGGCATGCAATAACGTAATATCGCTATAACCCACCAGCCACTTAGGGTTTTGTTTAAATACTGTCCAGTCTACGCCATCAATAATGCGCAAAGTACCATAACCCCCTTTGGTAAAGAATATGGCTTTGATATCCGGATCATCAAGGGTTTGTTGAAAATCGGCTAACCTTTGTACATCAGTACCGGCCAGAAACCCGTGTGACGCAAATGCGTATTGACCTATTACGGGCTTTAGCCCCCAGCTTTGCAGCACGGCAAGTGCCTGGTTCACTTCAGTGGGTTCTGTGCGCTTAGCGGTGCTTATTATGGCTACTTTATCACCTGGGTTAAGATATGGCGGTGTGGTCATCAATTTAATTATTGGCTATGGTAAAAGTATTAAATATTGGCACTATTAAAAATAAAAAAGCAGCCCTTTTCAGGAGCTGCTTAAGTTTTATTCTATTTGGTTTTATCCAGCTAAATGGTTGTTGCCATCTATATAGCTGGGCATTGTGTGCTCTAACCTATTTAACAATCTCTTTAATGCTGATGGCAAAACCACCACCCGGCGCTACAAACTGGTCCAGTTTTGTTTTGCTGGTTACGGTTATGGTCTTTATCTCATATTTTTGAGGGTTCTTATTATAGCTGGCATCTTTAGCATCGGCATAAATGGTAGCCGTATACTTTTTGCCTTTCGGTAAAAAGTCAAAGTTTAGTTTTGCAGTACGCTGGTTCTCGTCTGTAATGCTGCCTATAAACCATTCGTTTTTGCCTTTTGCTTTTCGCGCAATGGTAACATAATCGCCCGGCTCGGCCTCAAGTACATAGGTATCATCCCAGTCTACCGCCACATCTTTTATAAACTGAAACGCATCTAAAAAGCGGTTGTAATTTTCAGGGAGGTCGGCAGCCATTTGCAGCGGACTGTACATGGTAACATAATATGCAAGCTGCTTGGCAAGGGTGGTATTAACACGCTGGTTGCTGCCGGTGCCATAATAACTCAAATCAGTCTGAAATATACCCGGCGTAAAGTCCATAGGTCCACCCATAAGGCGTGTAAACGGCAATATGGTGCCATGCTCAGGGTTTAAGCCACCCATAGCTTCAAACTCAGTACCACGTGCACTTTCCTGTGCAATCCAGTTAGGATAGGTGCGGTTAAGTCCTGTAGGGCGTACTGCCTCATGGCTGTTAATCATAATACCATAATCAGCGGCGCGCTCGGCTACGTGAATGTAATGGTTAACCATCCACTGGCTGTCGTGGTGCTCTCCCCTCGGAATAATAGTACCTACATATCCGGTTTTAACGGCGTTGTATCCATTATCTTTCATAAACTGGAATGCCCTGTCAAGCCTTCTTTCATAGTTTGTGGCAGATGCCGAAGTTTCGTGGTGCATGATTATTTTTACACCCTTGCTTTCGGCATATTTATGCAACATATCTACATCAAAATCAGGGTAAGGAGTAACAAAATCAAACACTTCTTCTTTCCAGTTGCCTATCCAGTCTTCCCAGCCTATGTTCCATCCTTCTACTAAAACGGCATCAAAACCATGTTTTGCTGCAAAGTCAATATATTCCTTAACACGCTCATTGGTAGCACCGTGCTTTCCGTTTGGTGTAAGTTTACTAAAGTCGTCAGTAAGTTTAACGTTGTTTTCTTTACCATAAGCCCAGGTGCTGCGTCCTGCAACAAAGTATTCCCACCACACGCCTATGTATTTAACCGGCTTAATAAACGATACATCTTTGTATTTTGTGGGCTCGTTAAGGTTCAGGATGAGCTTAGAGGCTAGAATATCGGTAGCCTTATCACTCACCACGATAGTGCGCCATGGCGATGTTTGTGGTGTTTGCATATAGCCTTTATTACCCACGGCATCAGGTGTAAGGTGGCTGCTCATGGTAAGCGTTGCTGCCTCTACATTAAGCTGCATAGCCGGGTAGTTGATAAGGCCTGCCTCATGAATGTTGATATACAAACCGTCAGGGCTTTTCATCATGCTTGGGGTTTGCACCGATGGGTTTACAATAGGCTGCTGTGCATTGATCTCGATAGTAGCTTTTTTTTGAAGTGCCGGTATCTCAGATATTTTGGAGGTGGTATATGCATATTCATTCGTATCATAATCGCCCGGAATCCAGAATATCTTATGGTCGCCCGCAAGTTTAAACTGTGTGTGCTCTTCTTTTATAATAAAGTAGCTAAGCCCGTTTTGTTTAGGAAATTCATACCTGAAACCCAGCCCGTCATTAAACAGCCTGAACCTTATAACAATATAACGGTTATTGTGTTTTGCCTGCGTTAGGGTTACAGCCAGCTCATTATAATTATTACGGATTGTTTTTTGCTCGCCCATTACCGGCTCCCAGGTATCATTAACAGATGCCTGTGCGGTGTTGGTAACCGTAAAGCCATCCATAAACGATGCGTTGTTTTTAACTTCAACACCCAGGGTGCTTTGTTTTATAACCGGCTTGTTCTTGTAAATAAGCTGATACGTGGGTACACCATCTTTCAATGCAAATTGCATAGAAAAATTTTTATCGGGCGACGTAATGGTTTGTGCCACTGCGAAAAATGGGCACAGGGCAATAAATAAGAGTAAAGTGGATTTCAGGCTTAAATTCATGGTATTGTAATTAATTTTTCAGTATCCAGTATTGATAAGGTGCAAGGCTTATGTTTGATGAAAGCCCGGCAGCATTTCCGTTAAGTGCGTTTGTCCAGTTAATGGCACTAAGCTGTGCCGGCAGTATATAATTAGTATTGGCATTTGTAAGGTTAGCAATCACCAGTACTTTTTCGCCATCTTTTTCCATAGTAAAGGCACTTACAGCATTACTGCTATAACCGGTATACGTACCTTCTTTTACGGCTTTGCTGCTCTTGCGGAAAGCAATAAGCTGCTTATACTGCGCAAGCATATCGTTGTTAGGGTTGCTCCAGTTTATAGGAGCGTTGTCGCTAAAATAATCAATGCGCTGGTTATAACCAATTTCCTGCGCGTTATAAATCATAGGGACAGATTTCATGTAAGAAGCCACTACAAATGCCGCCATTGACCCATTAGCACCATTAAACAATTCTAACGGAGTACCGTCAGACAAATTTACATCATGGTTTGTAGTATACCGCACAATACGCCAGTTATTGTTATAATTATTGGCATACTCGGCGGCGTTGGCATTCTGCAGGTTTGTGGCCGGCAGGTTATCGGCAAAAGTAGTTTCAAGCGCAGAGAAAAAGCCAAAGCCAAAGGTATAATCAAACCCGGCAGTAAAGTGGTTTATCCTTGTGCCTTCGGCAAGCATAATAAGATGCTGGTTCTTTTTAATACTCCTAACGGCAGTATTAGCTTCTGCCCAAAAGCTTTGCGACACATAGTCGGCCGCATCGCAACGGAAACCATCAATATTAGCATTATACACCCAGTAAGCCATAGCATCTATCATGGCCTTACGCATATCGGTATTGGTAAAATCAAGTTGTGCCACATCGGCCCAGTTGGTGCCTGGTGGTGGTGTAAAGTTGCCCTCAGCGTCGTGCACATACCAGTCCGGATGTTGCGTTATCCAGGCATTATCATAACCGGTATGGTTGGCAACCCAGTCAAGCACTACCGCCATATCCATCTGGTGGGCTTCGTTAACCAGTGCGCGAAGGTCTTCCAGCGTACCAAAATTTGGGTTAACGGCCTTGTAATCCTGCACCGCATAAGGCGAGCCATTAACTCCGGCCTGATTAACCTGGGCTATGGGGTATATGGGCATAAGGTAAATTACATTTACGCCCAAGTCTTTAATATAGCTTAGTTTTTGCCTTACACCGTTTAGGTTGCCTTCCGGACTGAACGAACGGATGTTTACCTGGTAAATTATAGCATCTGATGGAGCCGGCATATTTGCAAATGGCATGCCATATTGCTCATAGTTAAACGTTTGTGCAATAGCCTTGTCGTCATCACTGCACGACATAAAACCCATAACAAACAGGAAAAAGAATACTTTATATAATTTCATTTTATTTACTTTTTATATGAATAATGGCATGCACCCCTCCTGTATCAGGGGAGGGATGCTTTTAAAACTCAACCCAAAACTTGTATTTTAAATGCCATTATAAGATTTAATTTAATGTTACGCTGTAAAATGCCGATGACGGAAAACTGCTGGCCGGCGCATTGGCTTCAGGATATGATGCCAGCGAAAAAACAACGGTATAGTTACCGGCTTCGGTTACATTGTGTGCCCCCTGATTGTCAAGAAGCATGCTGTTGCCGTTGGCATCGGTACCATAGTTTATAGTCCACTGGTCGTTAAGCCTGAATTTTAACGCCCCCGATACAAGGTTACCGTTCCACTTCCATTGCTCATTCTGGTGGTCCCAAACCATATCGGTATCGGCATCCCACCCGCCCGGTGTGGCAGTACCTATTATACCAAACGAATATGGCGTTAAGGTATAGGTTAGCGTATTAAGGTTTACCATTACCTGATATGTACCCGCTGCCGGGGCAAACAGGTTACCGTCTGCCATGTAAGTAATGCCGCCACTACCGTTAGGCCCATAAAACTCATCCCAATTAGGTGTTGGGGTAAACTTAAATTCGAGCGCTCCCTCAGGGAACGTTACCAGCCCCCTGAATACACCCGCATCAACAGCATATAGCTTAGATGCAGTAGCAGGGTCCCAGTTTTGATACTGGCCCGGCATATACAGTACCGTTTGGGTTATTACCTGTACAAACGGTGTAACGGTAAGCACAATGGCCTGAGAATACACAGTGCGGTTCATAGTGGCACTAACACGTACCACGAGCTCGCCGGCTATATCCTG
>Ga0265780_10005218_pt1 | contig 16508 bp, 22 predicted proteins | sample P1T30metagenome_FD_192432 | JGI IMG/M metagenome (GOLD analysis project Ga0265780, IMG submission 192432) | Plant litter microbial communities from East Loma Ridge, Irvine, California - P1 T30 | ecosystem: Environmental > Terrestrial > Plant litter > Unclassified | place: USA: California... | reverse complement strand
GACGCCGCTGTGCCTGCTCGACGGCAGCGAGACGGCATGGATGACGAGCTTTCTGAAGCCCGTGCTCGAAAGCGCCGGCTACCGCGTCGCGACCGCGCTGAAAGGTGCCGACCAGCCCGACGTGGTGCTGACGATGGACGCAGCCGCCCCCGCGATCAGCAACGCGGTGCCGGTCGTTCGTCTGCGTCGCGATCGCGACGCCGTGGCTGCCGGCACCGTGTACCGTTACGACCGCGAAGGACTGCTCGCGGCGCTGAACCTTTCCAGTGGAGTTCGGGCATGAGCGGCCTTTTCCTGATCGCCCATCTCGCCGGCCGTGCCGTCGCGATCGATTCGGCACAGGTCGATTCAGTCGTGGACATTGGTGCGATCGTGCCGGTGCCGCGTGCCGACGCTCAGGTGCGCGGGCTCGCCGCCTTGCGCAGCCGCGTCGTCACCGTGATCGATCCGCGCGCTGCGATCGGTGACGGCGAAAGCTGCGGTAACCGTGCCGTCATCACCCGCATCGACGGGCATCATTACGCCATTCTGGTCGACACGCTCGAGGATGTCGCGCCGTTCGACTTCCGCCCGCTTGCCTCGGGCGTGGTGCTGGAGGGTGCGTGGAGCAGCATCGGTTACGGCACGGTCGAACTCGCGGGCGAGCCGATCCTGACGATCGATCTGCGCGCGCTGGTGCCGGGTGCAACTCCGGTCGCTGCCTGAGGCGGCGGTTAACCCGAATCAAAGGCTTTTACGCCAAACCGGATCTGTAAAGCGTAAAACGGGGTCGAGAATGAAAACCTGCTTGGTCGTCGATGATTCGAAGGTGATCCGTAAGGTCGCCCGGCACATTCTGGAAACGCTTAACTTCAAGGTGACCGAAGCCGGTGACGGTCGGCAGGCGCTCGACAGCTGCCTCGAGTCGGTTCCGGATGTCGTGTTGCTCGACTGGAACATGCCGGTGATGAGCGGGATGGACTTCCTGCGCGCGCTGCGCGATTCGGCAGTAACCAGCCGCCCCAAGGTGGTGTTCTGCACCACCGAAAACGGCATGGCGCACATTCGCGCCGCGATTGAGGCGGGTGCCGACGAATATGTCATGAAGCCGTTCGATCGCGAGACGCTGGAAAGCAAGCTGCAAATCGTCGGCATGGCCTGAGCGGAGTCGCCCCGGTGTCTCTCGCCACCGCCGCCGCGCGGCCGGCTACCGCCGATCCTGCGCCCACGCGCATCCTGGTCGTCGATGATTCGGCGGTGGCGCGGGCGGTGATCGGGCGTGCGATCGAGGCCGATCCGCGCTTCAAGGTCGTCGGATCGGTGCCGCATGCGGCTGCCGCACGCGGCTTCCTGCAAACCAACCGGGTCGATGCGTTGGTGCTGGACATCGAAATGCCGGGCGTCAACGGGCTGACCGCGCTGCCGTCGTTGATCGCGGACGGGCAGGGCGCCAAGGTGTTGGTGGTATCGTCCTCGGCCGGCGAGGGCGCGTCGGCGACGATCGAGGCGCTTGCGCTCGGCGCGGCGGATACGCTGGTCAAGCCGGCGGTCGGCGGGTTCAGCGGGCGGTTCTCGACGGATCTGGTCGAAAAGCTCGGCCGGCTCTGTGCCCGCGAGCAATCCGCCACGGCGGTGCGACCGGCGCCGCGCCGCGCTGGCGCCGATGGCTTCGATATCGTCGCGATCGGCGCCTCGACCGGTGGCATTCATGCGCTGAAACTGATCCTCACTGAACTGCCGGCGAGTTTCACCCTGCCGATCATTATCACGCAGCATTTGCCGGAATCGTTCATGCCCTATTTTGCGGCTCAAGTCGCCGTGCTCGCCAAACGGCCGTGCGACGTCGCGGAGGACCGCACGCGCGTCCGGCCCGGCCGCGTGCTCGTCGCTCCGGGCGATGCCCACATCCGGCTGGTCAGCACCGGCGACGGCGCGGCCGTGCGGCTGGTCAACAAGCGCGCGACCAGTGGCTGCATGCCCTCCGTCGATCCGATGTTCGAATCGCTTGCCGAAGTTTATGGCCCGCGTGCTCTCGCCGTTGTGCTGAGTGGTATGGGCCGCGATGGCAGGGATGGCGCTTGCGAGGTTGCCCGCGCCGGCGGCGTGGTGGTCGTGCAGGATCGCGAAAGCTCGGTGGTGTGGGGCATGCCCGGCTCGGTCGCCTCGTCCGGGTCGGCGCACGCCATCCTCCCGCCAGCGGAGATCGCCAAGCTCATCGTCGCCGGGCGACGCCCGTCATGATGCCGCCCACCGCCGATCCGCGGGCGCGGGGCGCCATGAACCTGCTCGCCGCACTGCTTGAGGCGCGCACCGGCCAGCAGATCGGCCACGACCGCGGCTGGCGGATCGAGACCGCATTGAAACCGCTGATGCGCGAACGCGGCTACGATACGCTCGACGCGTTTGCGGCGGCGACGGCAGCTTCGCACGAACTCGCCACCGCGGCGGTCAACGCGATGCTCAACCACGAAAGCTCTTTCTTCCGTGACGGGCAGGTGTTTGATCTCGTCGCGGAAGTGGTGCGGGACCATAACGCGTCTGCCGACACCAACCGGCGGCGGCTGCGCGTATGGTCGGCAGGCTGTTCGATCGGCCAGGAGCCGGTGTCCCTCGCGATCACCTTCGAGGAGGCGGCACCAGGCTCCGACGACACGCCCGAGATTGTCGCGACCGACGTGTCGGACGTGGCGCTCGCCCGTGCGCGTTCGGGCATCTACTCGCAATTTGAAATTCAGCGCGGCCTGTCGATCCGCCGCATGATCGGCTGGTTCGAGCCGCACGGCAACGAATGGGCGGTGAAACGCAACCTGCTACGCCACCTTCAGTATCGCCGTATGAACATCGTCGCCGATCCGCTGCCGGGCGGCCGGTTCGACATCGTGCTGTGCCGCAATGTGCTGCTCTATCTGTCGCCGGCGTCGCGTCGGCTGGTGCTCGACCGGATTGCCTCCACGCTCCGCCCGGACGGGCTGCTCGTGCTCGGCGCGGGCGAGACGGTGATCGGGCAGAGCGACTGCTTCCGCCCCAGCACGCGCTACCGTGGCCTGTATGAGTTGGCGAACGCGGTGAGACCGAGTATCGCTGCCGCCTGATCCGCTCGCGCTAGTTCCTTGCGGGCGGCGGTGCAGGAGACAGCATGACGATCATCGAGACGGCGTCCCCCAATTTCGACGAGCGCACGCTGCCGGTCACCATGGTCGTTCTCCACTATACCGGCATGATCGACGCGCCCGCCGCGCTCGAACGGCTGTGTGATCCCGCCGCGAAGGTGTCGGCGCATTACCTGATCGACGAGGATGGCACGGTTCATCGGCTTGTCGCCGAGGAAAAGCGTGCGTGGCACGCGGGCGCTTCTTGCTGGCGGAGGATCGAGGATGTGAACAGCGCCTCGATCGGCATCGAACTGGTCAATCCGGGACACGAACACGGCTACCGCGACTTTGCCGAGCCGCAGGTGGATTCGCTGATCGGCCTCGTCGGCGAGATCAAGGAGCGTTACGGCATCACGCGCGGCAACGTCGTCGGCCACTCCGACGTTGCGCCGACCCGCAAGCAGGACCCGGGCGAGCTGTTCCCCTGGGCGCGCCTCGCCCGGCTGCGGCTCGCGCTGCCGCGCCCGACCAAGAACCTGATGGACCCGATGTGGACCGACGCCGGCTTCCTCATCGCGCTGGAACGATTCGGCTATGACGTGACCGACAAGCTCGCCGCGGTGGTCGCGTTCCAGCGCCGCTACCGCCCCGAACTGATCGACGGCGAGATCGACGGCGAATGTCGGAGCATCCTGCTCGCCTTGCTGTTGCCAAAGCCGCAGGGAGACGACTAAGGCACTCCCACCAGAGGGTCGGGCGGCCGCGTCATGTGTCTTGCACATGCCGAGGAAAGTCCGGGCTCCGCGAAACGACGGTGCCGGGTAACGCCCGGCGGGGGTGACCCCAGGGACAGTGCCACAGAGAGCAAACCGCCGATGGGCTGCGCGCAAGCGGGGCGACAGGCAAGGGTGAAAGGGTGCGGTAAAAGCGCACCGCGCCTCCGGTAACGGCAGGCGGCAAGGCAAACCCCACCGGGAGCAAGACCGAATAGGGACGGCACATGGGCATCGTTTCTGCTCGTCGTCCGGGTTGGTTGCTTGAGGCGGCGTGCAAACGTCGCCCTAGAGGAATGGTCGCCTATCCCTCGCAAGAGGGTGGACAGAACCCGGCTTACAGACCCTCTGGTATTCTCTGGCTTGGGTGAGTGTTGTTGGTCCGTCGGCACCGACCCCTCTCCCGTGCGCAGCGGGTCCGTATTCTGCCGTGCTCAGGCGCCAGCTCACCCGCAAAATCGCATCGTCGGCAATCCGTCATGGCATTGCCGCACGTGCGTGCTTAGATGGTCAGCTATGGTGCGCGCGACGAGACAAGACGATTGGGGCTTCCCCCGCTGGCGGGCTTACGGTGAATCGAGCCGCGAGGCGGCGAAGGTTCGACTGTGCGACCGGCATGGCTGCACGCTACCCGGCAACTGCCCGGCCCCGAAATCGCCTAACAGCCCGGATCGCTGGTATTTCTGTCAGGAACACGCCGGCGAGTATAACCGTGGCTGGAACTATTTCGAAGGGCTGAGCGCCGAGGAAGCCGCGGAGCGTGAGGCGGCCGAGACGCGTACCGCTGACGGCTACACCACGTCGCGGCATCAGCAATGGGCCGGCTCCGGCGACGGCACTCGCTCGCGCGACGAGCTGCGCGCGCTGGAGGTGCTCGATCTCGAGGTCGACGCGGAGTTCGACGCGGTTCGCGTGGCGTGGCGTCGGCTCGCCAAGCAGAACCACCCGGACGTGCGGCCTGGCGACAAGGATGCCGCCGCGCGCTTCCAGGCGATCCAGGCGGCGTACGACGTGCTCCGTGTCGCCGAGGAACACCGCCAGTGGAAGCCGACGACTTGAAGATCGTCCGGTCGGATTGGTCGCGTACGCTGATGATCTGCGCGAAATGCTCGAAAAAGGTTGGTGGCGGGTTCGGATCGAACGGCAAGAAGCCGCTTGCCAAAGTGCTGCGCAAGGAACTCGGTCTGAAATCCGGGCGCAAGGCGGCGATGGGTATCCTCGAGGTGAAGTGTCTCAAGGTCTGTCCGCGTGGCGCGGTGACGGTCGTGGACAGTCGTAACAGTCGTGAATGGAAGATCATCCAGGCCGGCGTCTCGGTCGATGCGGTCATCGACGGGTTGGAACTGAATGGGTCAGCGCAGGTTCAGAACGGATCGGCTATCCCGCTCGAATAGTTCGGAGAACAGTCAAGATGCGTTCCATCCAGTGTCTTACCGCCCTTGTTGCGGTCGCGGCGATCGGGTCTGCCGTTCCGCTTCAGGCGCGCGATCATCTTACCGGCGAGGCCAAGCTCGCCAAGATCCTCGATGGCCGCACCGCCGGCAAGCCGGTAGACTGCGTGCCGATCACGCAGATCCGGTCGACCGAGATCATCGACCGTACCGCGATCGTCTATACCGGCAGCAACGGCACGCTGTACGTCAATCGGCCGAGCGGGGCGAACTTCCTCGACGACGACGATATCCTCGTCAGCGAACCATATAACGGTCAGGCTTGCCGCATCGACATCATACGCCTGATCGATCGTGGTTCGCGGATGCCGAGCGGATCGATCGGGCTCAATGACTTCACGCCGTATCCGCGGCCACCCAAGCCGCCGAAGGCCGGCTGATCGCTCAATCCGCCGCGTAACGGGCGGCGGTTTCGCGGATCAACGCGATCATGTTGGGGATGCCCTGCGTCCGGTTCGAGCTGAGCTGGTTCTTGAGATCGAAGGGGGCGAGCGCTTCGGCGATGTCGGTGCGGGTGATCGCCTGCGACGGTTGATCCTGAACCGTCAGCAGGACGAGCGCGATGATCCCCTTGGTGATCGCCGCGTTCGAATCGGCGAGGAAGTGGAGCGTGCCGTCCTCACGCCGCATCGGGTACACCCAAACCGATGCCGAACAGCCGCGCACCAGCGTGGCATCGGTTTTGAGCGGATCGGGCATCGGCTCCAGCGTACGGCCAAGATCGATCAGCAGGCGGTAGCGGTCGTCGGGATCGAGGAATGCATATTCCTCTTGCAGGTCGGCGAGTGTCGTCATGATGCGGCGGTAGAGGGGCAGGGCGCAGCCGTCCAGCTTCGGCGTCATCGCGCGCGCCAAGGCGGAAGCTTAAAGATCGACCCCGGCGGCGATTGCTTCCAGCTTGCGGATGCGCTCCTTAAGGTCGGCGATCTCGATGCGCGCGCTGGCGTTGGGCAAAGCGGGGGCGCTGCGGTCGCCGGGGTGCCCTTGCAACTCCTGGCGTTTCAGCGCGAGCCAGTCGCGCCAGCCGGTCAACGTCGCATAGGTCAGCATCGCCAGTCCGGCCAGCGCGCTCGTCGCCAGCGTGATGGCCAGGGTCGGGTCGGTCATGATCCCTGCTCCTGCGGTCGTGAAAGTCACTTCGGATCGCGCAGCCGTTCGATCTCGCGATCGAGGCGGGCGCTGCTCGTGTCGTTGTCGGTCGCGAGGCGTTCCAGCACCGCGAGCCGCTCCTTCATGCCGCGCAGTTCGTCGCGCAGGCGCTCGTTTTCGGCGCGGGTGGCATTGTCGTCGCGGAAGGCGACGCTCTCGCCGGGTTTGCTGTGGGCCACCCCGAAGCGGGCCATCAGAACGCGGCCGACCGTGATGACGACGATGATCGCGACGACCATTTCAAACGGGTTCATGTGATAACTCTCCTCGGTATCTGCCGATGTTACTGCGCGGCCGCTTGCCCGGCGAGCCGTTCCTTGCGGCGGCGAGGGCGGTCGATGCTTTCGGTCGCGAACACGCCGACGGCCGTGAAGGCGGCGAGGATGAGGAGGAAGCCGGGAAGAACCATGATGACAGACCTTTCCTGTCGCCGCGGCCGGTGGCTGCGTGCGGGATGGATGTTGAGGGTAAAAGTCGGAGAAGGCGGGCGGCTCAGGGGAGCGCGCGCAGCGCCTCGATTTCGCGCGCGGTGCGCTCGGCGGGGTCGGTGGCGATGCGTTCCAGCACTGCGATCCGCTCCTCCAGCCGGCTGATCTTGCCAGTCAGCCGCGCATTCTCGGCGCTCAGCAATTCGGTTTCGCGGGCGACCGGCAGGCGATCCTTGTCGTTCTTCTCGTCGATCGGGTAGCCGTGGCGGGCACGGACCCAGGTGTTGAACGCCCGGCTCAGCGGCCAGATCGTGATCGCGGCGAGCGGTATGAGCATTCCCAAGGTAGACGACATGATGCTTGATCCTGTTGAATGTCGTGATCGTCCTGCGGCTCAGCGCAGGCTGTCGATCTCTTCGGCGAGACGGCTGTGGCGGCTGGTGTACATCGTCTCGATGTCGGCGAGCCGGCGGTCGATATCGCGGAATTTCGAGCGGACCTCGGCGGTGGAGCGCGTCGGGTTGGTACGGACGCCCTGCCAGAACTTCTCGTCCTCCGGGCTGTCGTACAGGCCGTAAGGTTTGACGTCGGCCATCCACGCGACGAGGCCATAGGCGAGCAGCGTCCAGGGGAAGCCGCCGACCACGGTCAGGACGACCATGCCGACGCGGACCAGGGTGACGTCCATGCCCGTGTAATCGGCGATCCCGGCGCACACGCCGAGCCATTTGCGGTTTTGCTTGTCGACGTAGAATTTGGTGCGGCTCGCGCTCATGGTCAGTTCCTCTTGGAAAGGTCGTAGGAAGCGCGCGGCTCGAGCGACGAGCCCGGGCGCCAGTCGGGATTGTCGGCGGCGATGATGCGCTCCACCGTCTGCAACCGGTCTTCCAACCGGCGGGCGAGCAGGTGGAGCTCGTCGAGCAGCTTCTCGTCCTCGTTGGTGATCTTGGGTGCCTGCTTCCACTTGGTGACGTAGTGCAGGATTACCCAGGGCGCGCCGACGAAGAGCATGCCGCAGATGACGATGGGGAGGAAAACGTCCTCCATCTCAACCGTCCTTGCCCATACGCGCCTTCAGCGCGGCGAGTTCGGCGTCGACCTTGTCGGCGGACTTCAGCTCGGCAATTTCCTCCTCGAGCGACTTCGGCGCGGCGCCAAGACCGGCGGCATCGGCGCGGCCCTCGGCCATGTCGACACGGCGATCGAGCATGTCGAAGCGCGAGAACGCCTCCTGCATGCGCGGCCCGTTGACCATCTCGCGCAGCTTGAAGCGATTGTGTGCGCTCTCCAGCCGGGTGACGATCTGGTTCTGGCGGGTGCGCGCCTCGCGTAGTTTGGTCTGGAGCTTGTTGATGTCCTCCTCCGAGGCACGCAGCGTATCGTCGAGCAGCGTGATCTCATCGCCGAGCTGACCCGCCATGTCGGCGGCCTTCTGCTTTTCGACCAGTGCCGCCTTGGCGAGATCCTCGCGGCCCTTCGACAATGCGAGTTCGGCCTTCTCGGTCCAGCTGTCCTGAAGCTTGGACAGCTTGTCGATGTGCCGGCGCATCTCCTTCTGGTCAGCGATGGTACGCGCGGCGGAGGCGCGGACCTCGACCAGGGTCTCCTCCATTTCGAGGATGATCATGCGGATCATCTTCGCCGGGTCTTCCGCCTTGTCGAGCAGGTCGGTAAAGTTGGCGGCGACGATATCGCGGGTTCGGGAAAAGATACCCATCTGCAAAAAGCTCCTTGGCTAAACGCGTTACTCAGGTGCGTACCCGAACAGCTTTGCAGGGCGCGTGCCAATTTCATGAACGGCGGATTTGCGCGGTTTTTCCATCGAAGTACCAGCGGTCGCAATCAGCCCTCTTGCCAAGCCTTGGGATTTTACGCCAAGCCTTGGCAATGGAGCGAACGACACAGGTCATCGGCCAGTCCGGCCCGTTTCTCGACGCGCTGGAGCGGGCCAGCCGCGCCGCCGCGCTTGATCGGCCGGTGCTGGTGATCGGCGAGCGCGGCACCGGCAAGGAACTCGTGGCGGAACGGCTGCACCGCCTGAGCCCGCGCTGGGATCAGCCGCTCGTCATCATGAACTGCGCGGCCCTGCCCGAAACACTGATCGAGGCGGAACTGTTCGGCCATGAGGCGGGCGCGTTCACCGGCGCTACCAAGGCGCGGGTCGGACGGTTCGAAGAAGCGCATGGCGGCACCTTGTTCCTCGACGAACTCGGCACGCTCTCGATGGCCGCGCAAGACCGTCTGCTGCGCGCGGTCGAATATGGCGAGGTGACGCGGATCGGTTCATCGCGGCCGTTGCGCGTCGATGTGCGGATCGTCGCCGCCACCAATGAACATCTTCCCGACAAGGTGGCGCGGCACCAGTTCCGCGCCGATCTGCTCGACCGGCTATCGTTCGAAGTCGTCACGTTGCCGCCGCTCCGCGCGCGGTCCGGCGACGTGCCGGTGCTGGCCGAGCATTACGGGCGGCGCATGGCATCGGAGATGGGGCGGCTCGACTGGCCCGGCTTCTCGCGTGAGGCGATGGCGGAACTGGTCGCCTATGATTGGCCCGGCAACGTCCGTGAGCTTCGCAACGTGGTGGAGCGCGCGGTATATCGTTGGGAGCGTGAAACGCCGATCGACGCGATCGAGTTCGATCCTTTCCAATCGCCGCACCGGCCCCGCTCGTCGCCGGGCGCAACAATGGCGGTGGAAACCGCACCCGCTGCGGCGGCAGAGGATGACGCGCCGGGCGACTTCAAGAGCCGGATCGCCCGCTTCGAGCGCGATCTGCTCAAGAAGGCGATGGCGGAGCATCGCTTCAATCAACGCGCCACCGCCGACGCGCTCGGACTAAGCTACGATCAGTTGCGTCACGCGCTGAAGCGGCATGGGCTGATTTCAACGATCGCGTAGCACGGGCTGTCGCAAGCGGCATTTGCCTGAACACATGAATTCGGTTGCGTAACGACATCCGCGGACCCATTTGACCGCCCTGACGTTTGCGTTCCCGAGCTTTCCCGAAGGAGAAGACCATGGCTTTCGAACTCCCACCGCTCCCTTACGCCTATGACGCGCTGGAGCCGACGATCTCGAAGGAGACGATGACCTTCCACCACGACAAGCATCATGCAGCCTACACCGCCAAGCTGAACGAAGGCGTCGCTGCCGATCCCAAGCTGGAAGGCAAGACGATCGAGCAGATCCTCGGCATGATCTCGTCGCTGCCGCCGCTGGTGCGCAACAATGGCGGCGGTTTCTGGAACCACGATTTCTTCTGGAAGATCATGGGCCCGGAAGGCACCACGCAGCCGTCGGGCAAGCTGGCTGAGGCGATCGACGCCTATGGCGGCCTCGACAAGCTGAAGGAAGACTTCAACACCAAGGGCGCGGGCCAGTTCGGTTCGGGCTGGGCGTGGGTGATCGCCGACGAGAGCGGCGCCCTGAAGGTCGTTTCGACGCCAAACCAGGACAACCCGCTGATGGACGACGCCAAAGACAAGGGCACGCCCATCCTCGGCAACGACGTGTGGGAACACGCGTACTACCTGACCTACATGAACGATCGCCCCGGTTATCTGAAAGCCTGGTGGAACGTCGTGAACTGGGATGCTGCCGGCAAGCTTTACGAAGCCGCCGCCGCGTAATTCCTCAGCCCCTCCCGCGTCAAGCGGGAGGGGTTCTCCTCAACCCTCAGGCGGTACGACCGGCGGCTTTTCATCGCCGAGCGTCAACCCATGCTTCATCAGCATCGGCACATTGGCAATTGCGAACAGCAGCGTGATGATGACGCAGCCGGGCATCTTGTACCACACCCATGCATTCCAGCCGGCGTCCTTGCCCCACGCAGCCAGCGTTCCGCGCCACACAGCCTCGTTGGCGATCGCCATAGCCACGAAGAAAAGCGCCCAGTTCCGCGTCAATTTACGCCAGCCTGCCGCATCCAACCCCGGATAGGCGGTCTCAAGCAATTGCTGGAGCAGCGGCCGTCCGGTGAGCCAGCCGAACAGCAGGATGCCGCCGAACAGCGCGTACACGAAGGTCGGCTTCATCTGGATGAATTGCTGATCGTGGAAATAGATGGTCAGCCCGCCGAACACGAGCACCAGCACGCCGGTAATCCACAACATCGGCGAAATCGAGCCGAGCTTGATCTGCGAGAACAGCAACGCCGCAACCTCGGCGATCATGAAGGCGATCGTCGCCGCCACTGCCTTCGCCACGACCGGACCCGGCGCGAGGAAGTTGACCGCGAAGAACACCGCTAGCGGGCCGTAATCGACCGCCATGCGCAGCATCGGCGCGTTGACCGGCTTCTTATCCACGGTTGCGCACTCCATCGACACCGGCAATGATCCGCGACACTTCGTTGGCGTCGAACGGGCGGAGATCGCCCATGCCCTCGCCGACGCCGATCGCATGGATCGGCAGGCCATATTTCTCGGCCGCCGCCACCAGGATGCCGCCGCGCGCGGAACCATCGAGCTTGGTCATGACGAGGCCGGTGACGCCCGCCATTTCCTTAAATACCTCGATCTGGCTGAGCGCGTTCTGGCCGGTCGTGGCGTCCAGCACCAGCACCACGTCGTGCGGCGCGGCGGGGTTGAGCCGCCCCAGCACGCGGCGGATCTTGGACAGTTCGTCCATCAATTCGCGCTTGTTCTGGAGGCGCCCGGCGGTGTCGACGATCAGCACGTCGGTGCCGATCTCGGTCGCCTGCTTCACTGCCTCATAGACGATGCCGGCCGCGTCGCCGCCTTCCTTGCCCCGCACCAGCGGTACGCCAGCCCGCTCGGCCCAAGTGGCAAGCTGGCCGATCGCAGCGGCGCGGAACGTATCGCCCGCCGCCAGCATGACCGCGTAATCCTGCTCCTTCAGCCAGTGTGCGAGCTTGGCGATGGTGGTGGTCTTGCCCGATCCGTTGACGCCGATGACGAGGATCACCTGCGGGCGCGGGAAGGCCTCGATTTCGAGCGGCCTAGCAACCTTCTCCAGCACCTTCTCGACTTCTTCGGCGACGGTCAGGCGGATGCCGAGATCCTCCATGTCGCGCTCGTAAATGCCGGCCGACAACCGGTCGCGGATACGCGCGGCGGTCTGCGGGCCGAGATCGGAGGCGATCAGCGCTTCCTCGATCCCGTCGAGCGTATCATTGTCGAGCGGGGCGGTGCCCAGCCCGACAAGATTGCCGATCAGCCGATCGGACGTGCGCTTGAAACCGCCGAGCAGGCGCTCGTGCCAGCCGGGTGTGGTGCTCATGAGACGTGTTCTTCCAAAGCCTTCCCCGGCGCCGGCCGAGGTCCAGTTACGGAGGTTGTTGTTACAGAGCGGGAGGCTCCCCGACCCACGTCACCCGACCGAGGCGCGGCCTGCGCCGGCGACGCGAGCAGGGTCGAGCCGTCGACCGCTTCGATCATGACGCTCTGGATGCTGCCGACCTCCGCCAGCGGCATCCGCACTTCGGCGAAGTTGCCGGCGTGGCCACGGTCGCCCGGCCGCTCGACCAGCACGTCCTGCGCGGTGCCGACCAGCCCGCGCAGCCACGCCGCCTTGCGCGCCGCCGCCGCGGCGCGAAGCTCCGCCGCCCGCGCCTTGCGGATCGACGGGGGCACTTGCGGCATCCGTGCCGCCGTGGTGCCTTCGCGAGGTGAATAGGGGAAGACATGTGCGTGGACGATGTCACAATCGTCGATCAGCGCGCGCGTGTTGGCGAACATCGCATCGTTCTCGGTCGGAAAGCCGGCGATGAGGTCGGCACCGATCGCGATCTCCGGTCGCGCTGCTTTGAGACGCCCTGTCAGCGCGATCGCCTCGGCGCGGCTGTGGCGGCGCTTCATCCGCTTCAGGATCAGATCGTCGCCCGCCTGAAAGGACAGGTGGATATGTGGCATGATGCGCTGTTCGTTCGCGATCAGGTCGAACAGCCGATCGTCGATCTCGACCGAATCAAGCGACGACAGCCGCAGTCGCGCGAGGCCCGGCACATGGGCGAGAATACGCTCGACCAGCATCCCCAGTGACGGCGCGCCGGGCAGATCCGGGCCATAACTGGTGAGATCGACCCCGGTCAGCACCACCTCGCGATAACCCCCGTCAACCAGCGCCGCGATCCGGTCGATCACGCCGCCGGCCGGCACCGACCGGCTGTTGCCACGTCCGAACGGAATCGCGCAGAAGGTGCAGCGATGATCGCAGCCGTTCTGCACTTCCACGAACGCGCGCGCATGGGCGGCAAACGCGCTGGCAAGATGTGACGCGGTGTCGCGCACCTGCATGATGTCGCCCACAAGCACCGGCGCAGCAGCGTTCCAAGCTGAATACGTCAACTTCTCCGCATTGCCGATCACCCGGTCGACCTCAGCCATATCGGCGAAGCCACTCGGGTCGATCTGCGCCGCGCACCCCGTCACGACGAGCTCCGCGCCCGGACGTTCGCGTCGTGCGCGGCGAATCGCGGCGCGCGTTTCGGCGACGGCGGCGTTGGTAACGGCACAACTGTTGACCACCACCGTATCGCGCCCGGCGAGCAGCGCACGGATCGTCTCGCTCTCGGCGATGTTGAGCCGGCAGCCGAGGCTTATGATGTGGGGTTCAGCCATGCGCGTGGCCGGGGCGGTCATTCATGCGCGGTGATCTAGGGATCGTAGCGGCGCATGTCCATCTAACCCAGGCTGCGGCGGGTCTCTGTGTGCGGCAAGTCGGGCCGGCGCAGCAGGCCGCGCTGACCGAGCAATCGGCGCGTGTTGGCGACGTTGCTCGGTCGGGCGTAATAATAGCCTTGGCCGCGTGTGCAGCCGATTGCGCGCAACCGCTCCTCTATCGTCGCGTCCGCTATGCCGACTGCGGTGATCGGCAGGTTGAAACACTCGCCCAGCCGCGCGACGGCATTGACGGTGACGGCGTGATCCGAGCTCTCGGTCATCGCGCCGACGAAGCTGCGGCTGATCTTGATGCGTTCGAACGCGGCGGCACGCAGATGCGATATGCTTGCAAACCCGCTGCCGAAGTCGTCCAGCACCAGCCCGACACCCTGATTCTTGAGGCTTGCGAGGGTCGATTGGACGAGGGGGAGATTGTCGAACAAGGCCGCCTCCGTCACCTCCACCTCGAGGCGGGTGGGCGGGAAGGCGGTTTCGGTCAGTACCTTGATGATCTTCTGCGCAAGCCATGCATCCTGCAACTGGCGCGGGCCGAGGTTGACCGAAAGCGTCAGCGCCGGGTCCCAGTCACGAGCGGCAAGGAACGCCTGCCGCATCACCGAGAGCGAGAGATCGGCGATCATGCCGGTGCGTTCGGCGATCGGCACGAACACCGCCGGATCGAGAACGGACCCGTTCGCCTGCGTCCACCGCGCCAGCACTTCGAACCCGCACAGCTTTCCGGTGGTGAGATCGATCTGTTGCTCGAAATACGGCGCGATCTCCTGCCGCTGGATTGCGCCACGCAAGTTCGTCTCCAGCGCGAGGCGCCTTTCATGCTCGCGCTCCAGTGCGCGATCGAACCAGACGAAGCGATTGCGGCCGGCGTTCTTTGCCGCGTACAGCGCCGTGTCAGCCGCACGCAGCAGTGCGTCGATGGTCGCGCAGCCCTGATCGGAGGAGGCGATCCCGATCGAAGCGCTGATGTTGAGAAGCAGGCCCTCATGTTCGAACGGTGCCGAAAGCTTGCCGATCACGCGATCCAGCACGCGCTCGACCGGGCCGGTGTGCCCGGAGTCGAACAGAAACGCGCACGCGAACTCGTCGCCACCGATCCTCGCGAGAAGCGCGCCGTTCGGTAGCGCATCGGTGATCTCACCGGCAACCTGGCGGAGCAGGCCATCGCCGACGGCGTGACCATGAAGATCGTTGATCGCCTTGAAGTGATCGAGGTCGATCATCAGCAGCGCGACCGTCTTGTAGCGGCGCGTCGCCCGCACGAACAACGCGCCACCTTCCTCTGCGAGGCTGCGGCGGTTGAGAAAGCCGGTCAGCGGATCGCGTGCGGCGAGCATGTGCGCACGCGCCTCGGCTGCGGTACGTACCTCGACCTCGGTCGAAAGATCGCGGTGGCGCCGCCAACCGAATAGGATGAGAGCGACATTCAGCAGCAGCGCGATCGCGAGAGTCTGGTCGATCTGCGCGGCACCAGACAGAAAATTGTCGAGCACTCTGGACAGCACGATGCTGCCGATCGCGACGAACAGCACGATCGCGGACATCGTGATGAGACCAGTCCAACGATCACGGCGAGGCGTCACCTTCGCGACCGCGTCGTCCGCGCCCTGCTCGAATCCCATCGTTCCGCCTCGCTGCACCGTTCGCAGGTTGTGCCAGCAACCTGTGTATTTCGCGTTAAGTCGGCGCGACTTGCCGAACGGACGCGAAGCCGCTAAGAGCGCCGCTGATCGTTTCCCTTCGTGGGATTCGTAAAAGGCACGCCCCGAGGGGTAACGCCGGCCGACGAGGTTTCGTCCGCCGGCGTCTTTTGCGTTTCTCCGGGCGGTAGGCGTTCAAACTGGAAGGTTCAACGATGTTCGACAGTCTCAGCGACCGTCTTGGCGGTGTGTTCGATCGGTTGCGCGGCCGTGGTGCGCTGACCGAGGCGGACGTGCGCGCCGCGATGCGCGAGGTGCGTGTTGCGCTCCTCGAAGCGGACGTCGCGCTGCCGGTTGCGCGTGAGTTCGTCGACAAGGCGACCGAGCTTGCGGTCGGCCAGAACGTGCTGCGCTCGGTCACGCCGGGTCAGCAGGTCGTCAAGATCGTCAACGACGCGCTGGTCGAGATGCTCGGCGGCGCGGAGGGCGGCAACGCCGCCGAACTCGAGATCAACGTCTCGCAGCCCGCCATCATCATGATGGTCGGCCTGCAAGGCTCGGGCAAGACCACCACCACCGCCAAGATCGCACGGCGCCTCTCCAACGGCCAGGCGGGCCGCGAGCGCAAGAAGGTGTTGATGGCGTCGCTCGACGTCAACCGCCCGAATGCGCAGGAACAGCTCGCCACGCTGGGCACGCAGACCGATGTGGCGACGCTGCCGATCGTTGCCGGCCAGCAGCCGGTCGATATCGCGCGGCGCGCGATGCAGGCGGCGAAGCTGCAAGGCTACGACGTGCTGATGCTCGACACGGCGGGCCGTCTTCACGTCGATCAGGCGCTGATGGACGAGATGCGCGCCGTCGCAGATGTCGCGCGGCCGGCGGAAATCCTGCTCGTCGTCGATGCGCTGACCGGCCAGGATGCGGTCAACGTCGCGACCAGCTTCTCGCAGCAGGTGCCGCTGACCGGCGTGGTGCTGACCCGCATGGACGGCGATGCGCGCGGCGGTGCGGCGCTGTCGATGCGTGCCGTCACCGGCAAGCCGATCAAATTCGCCGGCACCGGTGAGAAGCTCGACGCGATTGAGCCCTTCCATCCCAGCCGTGTCGCCGGCCGCATTCTCGGCATGGGCGACGTGGTTAGCCTGGTCGAGCGCGCCGCCGAGACGATCCAGCAAGAAGATGCCGAGAAGATCGCGGCGCGGCTCGCCAAGGGCCAGTTCGACCTTAACGATCTGCGCGCGCAGCTTCAGCAGATGCGCAAGATGGGTGGCCTTGGCGCGCTCGCCGGCATGCTGCCCGGTCTCAAGAAGGCGCAGGGCGCGGTCGAGCAGGTCGGCGGTGACAAGGTTCTTATC